>Ga0224521_1000560_pt1 | contig 10898 bp, 5 predicted proteins | sample CFST0metaG_FD_182731 | JGI IMG/M metagenome (GOLD analysis project Ga0224521, IMG submission 182731) | Peat soil microbial communities from Stordalen Mire, Sweden - C.F.S.T0 | ecosystem: Environmental > Terrestrial > Soil > Wetlands > Peat | place: Sweden: Norrbotten County, Stordalen Mire... | reverse complement strand
GTTGTAGCCGACCACGTCCAGCAGGTTGAGGAATTTTTGGGGCACCGCATCAGGTTCGGCAGCGATGCGGTCGCACCCCACTGTCACGGGGCGCGTCGGGTCTTCACGGTGAAAGATGTCCAGTAACTTCTTCAGTGTCCTGGCGCCTTCCGGTATGAGCTGGTCGACAACTTCATTGCCGGCGCTCCAGATTACGACGCAAGGATGGTTCCGGTCGCGGTGGATGAAATCCGTGACATCGCTCTCCGCCCATTCATCGAAATAAATCCTGTAGCCGTAGTCCGGTGTTTGCGGTTTCGGTTCTTTCCATTCGTCGTACATCTCATTCATTACCAGAAAACCCATTTTATCGCAAAAATCCATGAATTCCGGAGAATAAGGATTATGCGATGTCCTGATGGCATTGCAGCCCATCGCTTTCAATTTTTCCAGCCGCCGTTCCCAGACCCGTTCCGGCACCGCTGCGCCCACTGGGCCGGCCTCGTGGTGCAGGCACACGCCGTGCAGTTTTACCTGGTGTCCGTTTAACAGGAATCCTTTATCGGCATCGAATTTAATTTCTCGGATTCCCACCACGGTATCGTAATTATCTACGGCTTTGTCCTGTTTTTTCACCATACTGTGCACCGTGTACAGATAGGGATTTCCCGGCGACCACAGGCTGGGATTCGTTATCTTTACTTTTTGTATGAATTCATATTCTCCGCCAGCCGCGATGTTCCGGCTTGTTTCCGCTGTCTGTACCGCTTTGCCGTCACATTCGAGCACGCTTGTGCTCAGCGTACACATGATGCCATTTTTGCCTTCGTTCCGCACCCGTGTTTTGATCTGAATTGTTGCCGATTTTTCACTGACTTTCTCGCTGGTAACAAATGTTCCCCAATGGGCGACATGCAATTTATCGGTAATTGTCAGCCGGGTGTGCCGGTAGATCCCGGAGCCGGAATACCAGCGGCAATTCGGCTGGTGGGAATTGTCGACTCTCACCGCCACCACATTTTCGCCGCCAAAATTCAAGTGCGGGGTGATGTCGTAATAAAAACTGATGTAGCCGTAAGGCCGCTTTCCGAGGTATCGCCCGTTAATCCAGACTTCGCTGTTCTGGTAGACGCCGTCGAATTCAATGATTACTTCTTTCTTCCGGTAAGCCCCGGGGATTTTGAAATGTTTCCGGTACCAGCCGGTGCCCGTGGGAAGGTGGGCGGAAGTCATGGAACCGGGCCCTTCGCGGAACGGACCTTCGATGCTCCAGTCGTGGGGCAAATCCAGGTTTCTCCATTCGGCATCGTTGAAATACGGCTGTTCCGCCCCATGTTTATCACCCTTAAAAAATTTCCAGTCAAAATCGAAATTTTCGCTTAAACGGACTATTGGGTTATTCAATTTTACCTTTTTGGTGGATCTCTGGCTGCTAGCGCCGGAAGATACGCCGTTGTTTTTCATAATTGACTCCGGAGACACCTGTTTTATCTGTTGCCATCGTTGACAACGCTTAACCGCGATGGTGTTATATCAACCGTCACCGGGTTAATTCCGCTGAATCGGTAAATACGCTCTTAACTGACGGGGCACACCAGAACCGTTACCGAGTGCGGTTCAAATGTCGTCGTAAAAGATTTTCCCGAAGCTTTCAAATCCGCCTCATGCACGCCGACGTTGTCCGGTTTTTCCGGCGTGTTTGCGGCCTTGATGTCCGGTCCGTTGATTATCGACACTTTTATGTTTCCGGCGAACGCTCCGGCATCCAGCGAAATCGTTGTTTCCATGGCCTTGTCCTGGCTCTGGTTCACGGCGTATATCACCAGTTGTTTTCGCTCTGCATCCAGTGTGGCGGAGACATCGAGGGTGCGGATTCCGGTGTAGCCCCGCCCTTTGTAAGCGCCGGAGAAAGTGTCGCCGTCCCGGAAGACATCCAGTGCAAGTTGTCCGCAGGTGCGGCTGTAAAGTTCAAACGGGAAGTAAATGGCCTGCCGCAGCACGATGCTTTCCGGTTCCGGGAAACTGAGGCATGCCGGAGTCGGCATCGAGGTGCAGTTAGCCAGCCGCACGGAACGGGCGTGGCGGATGAATGTATTCAGATGAAGCGCTGTCAGCAGGGCCTGCTCCAGTCCGATGCTGTTCTTTCTCCTCGGGCGCGCCGGCGCCTTTTCCTCCGCCGGCAGCTGCGCCCGGCCGGATTCATCCATCGTCACGGTTATCGGGGCTTCCTGGCGCAGTTCCTCTGGAATATAAATGATTCCCCATTCATCCACTGCGATACCAACGTTATGTTTAATCCCGCGTTCCAGACTGACAGCCTTGATTAATCCCTCGTAAGCATTTATATGTTCCTCAAAACCGGCCGCGAATGCCATCAGGGTTTCGAACGAATCGTCGGTGTAAGGATGTGCGTATCGGTGCAAGGCCATGTAATCAATCCTGTCGCCGGCCTGTTCCAGTATCAGCTGCGCCCGCTCGACCCACTCGGTTTTCCGGTAGAGGAATTGCGGTCCCAGCGGGAAGTCTTCCCAGCTGCATGTCGCCGAAGCCGTCAGTTTTATCGACGGGTCTACGCGTTTCATCACCTTGCTGAATTCGGTAGCTGCCCGGGCATATTCCTGCGGGGTCTTGTAGCCGATTTGACCGGGGCTGTCGACTTCGTTGCCGATACTCCAGTATTTCACGTTGTGCGGCGCGTCGAAGCCGTGTGACCGGCGCAGCTTCACTAGAGCAGAGTCGCCCGTGCCGTTGCAGTATTCCACCCAGTCGGCGGCTTCCCGCATGTCGCCGTCTCCGCAATTGGTATTCAGATACGGTTCCGCTCCTAACATCCAGCAGAGCGTCACAAATTCGTTGGTGCCGAAATTGTTCGGCACCAGGCTGTTCCAGGCTAATTCGTGCCGTGCCGGGCGGTCCGCCCGCGGCCCAACGCCGTCCCTCCAGCGGTAGCCTGAAAAGAAATTGCCGCCGAAGCGAATGTTCGCCATTTTTACCGGTTCCAGCACTGCCTGCACATTGGCGGACAGCCCGCCTTTTGCTTGTAAGGCCGGGTCCAGAATATCCAGGTGCTTGAACATGGTATCTTTAGACCCGAGTTCCATATACCCGCCGAAAATATTTCGGTCGATATCGCTCAAAACACGTTCCAGGTCAATTTTTATCTGGTTCATCTTTGCCCTCCCCGATAGAAAATGACATACCCTGATATGAAAGAATTGAAATGATTATATTCCTTCCGTCATTTATTTATCAATATGTCGCCTGTTCCTCAGAAACGGATTTTTAAAACGTATGAACTGGCATTTTTTAGTCAGCCTGATGTATGATTATATTCAATATATTTGGTTCGGTATTCTTAAATTTGACTGATTTCCGTCCCCGGATTGGTTGAGGAAAACGGAGAATAATTGTTATGAAAAGAACACAGGCAGGGCGTATCATTTGTTATCTGATTACAGCGACATTAATTGTCTTAACTTTATTTATGGGCGCCTGTTCTCCTGCCAGGACTACTTTAACCGGTATCGTCCCGCGCACCACTACCACCACTGCGACGCAGACAACCTCCGCGGTAAAGTTGGTTTCCATTGCTATTTCCCAGATGTCCCCGGTTCAAATATTGATGGGCACTACCGTACAATTCTCGGCCATGGGAACCTATAGCGACGGCACAACTGCGGATTGCACCGGTCAGGTCATCTGGAATAGTTCCGATGCGGCTATTGCCGGCGTTTCCTATAGTGGGTTGGCTACCGCCGTTACTCTGGGCAATACGGATATTACCGCTGCTATCAACGGTGTAATCAGCAATGTTGTAGTTTTAGAAATAACCCCCAGCGCCGCCCCGACTTTACAGTCCATTGCGGTATCGCGGTCGGTTGTTGCTAATTTGGCAGACGGAAAAACCCAGCAATTCCACGCCGTCGGCAGTTATTCTGACGGCTCTACTCCAGATATTACTTCTCAGGTAAACTGGATGAGTACGTATACTGATATCGCCACTATTTCTGCGGCGGGTCTGGCTACCGGATTAAAGCCGGGACAAACTGAAATTACGGCCTCTCTTTCCGGCGTTACCAGTATCGGAATTACATTGACCGTGATATCTCCGTAGTCCGCTGCGCTGTTCCGGCATGAGCAATATCAAACATAATATTGCGATTTGTAAACTTGATTAAGAGGATTTCAACTCAGTCGTCCGGCTGTTCACATTACAATGTGCCGTCGCGTCAAGCAGTAAAGCCCTCCGGTCCGGTATTATTCCCACATGAAACAGGTTTTTAGTATTAAATTGTGGTAGAATGCTAGGACAGTATGAATTTGGAGCGGATGCGAAATGCTTAGTCAAATGACAAGTTTTTTTAACTCGGCCTTCTATTTTGCGGGCACCAATTGGAAATCGATAATGGCGGCGATCACCCTCGGCCTTGTTTTTGGCGCCTTCTGGCTGGTTTTCTATCTCCCGCCTTTATTTAAAAAACCCATGCTCTGGGTTGTGGCAGCTGTCAGCGCCATCCTCACCTGGACCGCCGTCTCTTTCATGCAAATTCCGCTCCAGTACTGGTACGGGCAGGGAATTAATCATTTTTTGAGCCAGACTGTCATTTTACGTTGGTACTTGATAGCCGCTTTCCCCCTTGTCCTGCTCAGCGGGCTGGTTCAGGAAGCCGCCAAATTAGTCCCGACGCTTGTCTGCTGGTGGCGCAGCAAGCGGAGTTTAACCCCGAAAATGGGACTGATTATCGGCGCTGTCTCCGGTGCGGGATTCGGCGTTTTTGAAGCAATATGGGTGCACAACCAGATATTTGTCAATGGGGTTTCCTGGTCTGTCGTGGACAATTATGCGCTGGGATTATGGGAGCGCGTTTTTGCCGTCGCTTTTCATATCGCAGCCTCAGCGCTTACCGGTTGGGGTATTGCCAAACGAAAAGGTTGGCTGTTCTATATTATTGCCGCCTGCCTGCACGGCTTCGTAAATTACAGCATCATCCTGATAGATGATGGCAAAATGACCTCAATCCAGAGCGAGATTTATCTGACCGTGATCGCGGTCTTAACCACGGCTGTCGTGTTATGGCTCCGCTGGCGAAAAGAAAAAGAGATTCCCGCGGATAATCCTCCCGTCGTCAGTATCGATGCTGCCTCGGGTAATCCTCCGTCCGGTGCCACTGGTACCACTTCTGAAATTGTACCACCGGTTACGCCTGCTCCTGTCCCGGATCTTCCGCCGGTGGTTCCTCCGGATGTCACTCCGCAGCCGCCGGTCGGCTGATTGCTCGTTGATATAATAATATAAACAAACACTGCTTTTCTTCCGGATATAGATAGAGCGGGAGGCAGACATGATTAAAAGTCTTAACGGCAAAACGCCGCAGGTCCATCAGTCGGCTTTCGTCAGCGAAGCGGCTTATGTCATCGGTGATGTCGAGATTGGCGAGAACAGTTCGGTCTGGCCCGGCGCCGTTGTCCGGGGTGACCTCGGCAAAATCACCATCGGTAAAAATTCGGTCATCGAAGATAATTGTGTCATCCATTCGGGGACACCTTCGTTTCCGCCCATCCTCGATGTCACTATCGGGGAGAATGCGGTAATCGGGCACGGCGCGGTCAGCAACGCATGGAAAATCGGCAATAATGTCCTTATCGGCATGAACGCCACCGTCCTGCATAATGTCGAAATCGGCGATTATTCAATCATCGCTGCCGGCTGTGTCGTCAAAGAAAAAATGAAAATTCCGGAAAGGTCCTTTGTCGTCGGTGTTCCCGCCGAAATTAAAGGGAAAATTGCCAAGGAACAGGAATGGTGGAGCCAAAACAGCCCCAAAATCTATGCCGCCCTTGCCCGGCAATATAAACTCGAAGGTCTTTAAATCCGTCCCGGTCAGTACGTCGCACCAGTGTGGGAGAGAACTAGAGAGAGGGGCGTAAAAAGAGGTGACAAAATCTGCTTGACAGCCCGTTCTTCTCACGTTATACAATAATCTCACCCTTAAGCGCGGCAGCTATTGTTATTTCTCCTCTGCCCGCCCGCTAAGACAGCTTATTCAAGAGAGGACACTTAGGTTGTTTAGAGCAAATACACAGCATCCCGCCCGAGTGAGCCTGATATAAATAATTGCTTATTGCAAAACAAATGCAGAAGCCGTTTCCATAGCTGTTTTGTCCTGTTTTTCACGGAATTATTCTTTCGGTTAGGCTCAAATAAAACAACTGCCTTTTGCAAAACGATACGGGCGTGTTTTATCCCCTCAAATCCGCCGGTTGCACCATTTTTGCGCACGAAAAAGGAGGCAATAATTAATATTTGGGGTTTTACCAAACGAATTAGCTTCAAAAACCATAATTAATTTTAGTGTTATGGTAAATAGTAGTCATTATTAGCCTCAAACCAATGGGCGGATAATTTTCAAAATATCATTTTTTACGAAACGAATCGTTTTTTATGAGCCGGATATCTTATCTTCCTTTCACATTGACAAATGTCTCGGCTTTACCATAGCATACAAGTTAAATATTAGAATTATTCAATAAACTTTGGAAACACAAGGAAAAACAATATGAAAGAAGTAGTCTTTTATGCCCGGGGTGGGCAGGGGGCTGTGACTGCGGCCGCCGTGCTTGTTGGGGCATTGTCGCAGGAAGGCAAATATGCCCAGGCATTTCCTTTTTTCGGCGGTGAACGGCGGGGAGCTCCGGTCAAAGCTTTCCTCCGCATCGATGATAAACCCATCACCACCCGCAGTCAGATCTACAAGCCGGATTGTATTGTCGTACTGGATTCCAAATTGCCGGGCAGCATGAACGTTTATGACGGCCTCAAACAGGGCGGTATTGCTGTTTTTAACAGCAGTCGCAGTCCTTCGGAGATAAAAACTAAAGTTCCCCTTTCGAAAATCGGCACGGTTGATGCCAATCAAATCGCCGATGACATTTTTGGCAGTATGGCCATCCCCTTCACCAATTTCGCCATGCTCGGCGCGTTTGCCGCGACTACCGGTTGGGTCGGGCTGGATTCGATTGTCGAAGCGTCTTATTCCAAATTCACCGGCAATACGGCGAAGAATAACGAAAAATCTACCCGTGCGGCTTTCAAGGCTGCGCAGGTAATGAATTTTGATGTGAAGGTTTTGCCGGATGTTGTGCCTGCAGCGCAATCAGTATCGAGAATGTTGAAAATGGAACTCTTGCTCGGGATGGCCGTCAATAAAGAGAGCACCGCCAAAACCGGCAGTTGGCGCACGCGTAAGCCCATAGCCTTGGACATGCTGCCGCCTTGCACCGATAATTGCCCGGCCGGAATCAGGATTCGCGACTACCTGGAATTGGTGGAAAAAGGCCGGCTTTCCGAAGCCTGGGAATTGCTGCAGGAAGATAATCCTTTTCCGGCTATTACCGGCCGGGTTTGCTATCATCCCTGTGAAGGCGGCTGTAACCGTAAAAATTTCGATGAACCGTTAGCTATTCATGCTATTGAACGATTTGTCGGGGATTATGGTCGGGGAACAGACACTCCGGCTCAAAATGTTACCGGAGAAAAAGATAAAATCGCCGTTATCGGCTCCGGACCTGCTGGATTAAGCGCTGCTTATTACCTGGCTAAAAAACATTACACTGTCACTATTTTTGAAGCGCTGCCTGTATGCGGCGGCATGCTGCGCGTTGGTATTCCGGAGTACCGTTTACCCGGCAGCATCCTCGATGCTGAAATCAACCGTATTTCAAAGCTGGGCGTGGAAATTAAAAACAACATTGCTCTCGGCAAAGATATTACCGTCGATAAACTTTTAAAGCAGGGCTACAAGGCCGTTTTCATTGCCACTGGCGCCCATCAGGCGCAGTCTTTGAATATTCCCGGAGAAGATGCTAAGAGCGTTATTCCCGGCGTTTCATTTTTGCGCGATATCCGCCTTGGTAAAAAAGTTAAGGTTGGTGCCAAAATCGTCGTCATCGGCGGCGGTAATGTCGCCGTCGATGCCGCCCGCTCCGCTCTTCGGCTGGGCGCCAAAGATGTTATCATTCTTTACCGTCGTTCCCTTGAGGAAATGCCGGCCGGCGCCGAAGAAATTTCCGCCTGCGAAACCGAGGGTATTAAAATTGAATTCCTCACAGCCCCCGAGGAGATTCTAACCAAAGCGGGCAAAGTAGTCGGGATTAAATGTGTCCGCATGAAATTGGGCAGGAAGGATAAATCCGGCCGGAGAAATCCTGTGCCTGTACCAGGTTCAGAATTTAATGTTGATGCCGATATGGTCGTCCCGGCCGTCGGTCAGTCCCCTGACCTGGATTTTATTCAAGGGGATGATCATATAACAATCACCGGCCGCGGCACTATTACAGTGGATTCCAAAAACCTGAAAACCGCGCGCGAAGGTGTCTATGCCGGTGGGGATGTTGTCACCGGCCCGGCCACCGTAGTAGAAGCGATTGCAGCCGGTAAAAAAGCTGCCAGCGCCATCGATGCTGCAATCAGCGGCCAACCGCTGCCGGAAACAACCCATGGGGCAGTGATTTCATACCAGGATTTGAACGTCGATTATTTTACCAAAGAACCCCGTCGGGTTGAACCTGAACTGCCGGTGGGGAAACGTAAATCCGCCTTTAAAGAGGTCAACCTTGGATTCGAAGAAGCGGCTGCAATCAGTGAGGCCGGGCGTTGTTTCCATTGCGGCGCCTGTAACCTGTGTGAAATATGTTCTTCATTGTGTCCGGAGGGCATCCTTTCAACAAGTGTCGGGACCGGATGGAAACCCGACCTCGAACAGTGTAAAGGCTGCGGCATCTGTGCCGTCGAATGCCCACGGGGTGCGGTAACAATGGTACTGGAACGTTAACGGAGGACAAACAATGTCAGAAAAAAAAGCGCTTACCGGCAATGAAGCGATTGCATACGGCGTCCGGCTTGCCCGGCCTAAAGTGATTGCGGCTTATCCCATCACCCCGCAAACCACGATTGTCGAAACACTGGCTAATTTTGTGGCTGACGGCTCTCTGAAAGCCCAATTTGTGGAATCTGAAGGGGAACACGGGGCAATCTTTACCGTCATGTCCGCCGCCTTGACCGGTGTCCGGGTTTTTACCGGTACATCATCACAGGGTTTTGCCTACGGCTATGAAGCGATTGCTTATATCCCGGGCAGAAGGCTGCCGGTAGTTATGGCTGTCGCCAACCGCCCTATTTCCTCACCGGGCAAAGCCGTGGAGTGCGACCACAGCGATACGATGACCGGCCGGGACCTGGGCTGGATTCAACTTTACGTGCAAAGTAATCAGGAAGCGTTGGACACTATCATCCAAGCCTACCGTATCGCCGAAGACCAGAAAGTTTTATTACCCATAATGGTATGCATCGACGGCTTTTATATTACGCATACTACCGAAATGGTAGAAATCCCTGCGCAGTCAGGTGTGGATAAATTCATTCCGGTTTATGAACCGAAACATGTCATCCTCGACCCCTGCAATCCGATGGCTTTATCCGGGGGTGGCACATCGGACGAAAATATGGGTTATGAGTTCCTCAAAAACGAAGCCGTCATTCGGGCCGGGGGAATTATTCAGCAGGCCAACGATGAATACGCGGTACGGTTCGGCCGGAAATACGGCAACGGCCTGGTGGAAAAGTTCTACTGTGACGACGCTGAAGTGGTGCTGGTTACCATGGGTTCGATGTCGGGTAATGCAAGGATTGCTGTTGAACAGATGCGTGCGGCAGGCAAGCGTGTCGGTCTGGTTAGAGTCCGCTCGTTCCGGCCTTTCCCTAAGGCTGATTTTATTGAACTTTCACGTCAGGTCAAAGTTATCGCCGTCGTGGACCGCAGTGTTTCCCGCGGCCTGGGCGAAGGACCCTGCGTTACCGAAATCAAATCCACCCTCTATAACCTGGAAGGGGAAAAGGCGCGCGTCATTGGTTTTATCGCCGGGCTGCACAGCGCTGAGATTCTCATCTCCGATTTTAAATATATGGCCGACAAGGCTTTGAAAGTTGCCGCGACCGGCGCGGTCAACGGCGAAATTGAATGGATACCTAATTTCGATATCACCGCGGTCAATCCGGTGCCCGTGCAGCACGATAAACTGCTCTATCCGGGCACCACAGCCTGCCCGGGTTGCGGTATGGCTTTGGTGGTTAGAAAAGTCGTCGAAGCTTTTGGCAAAAATACCGTCCTGGTAGAGAATATCGGTTGCGGCGCCTGGACTGCCGCCCAGGGCATGGGGAGCATGACCGGATTGGGGATGGCGGCTTTCCCGTCGATGCCGTTACCCAGCGGTTCGGCTTGCGCCACCGGAATTTCGTTAGGATTAAAAGAAAAAGGGCAGGAAGACACCAAAGTGGTACTCATCGGCGGTGACGGCAGCCTCGGTGATATCGGGTTCACTGCTTTATCCGGAGCTGCCGAAAGAAACTCCGATTTTCTCTGCGTTACCGAAGATAATGAAGCCTATGCCAATACCGGTATCCAGCGCAGCGGCGCCACGCCGCAATATGCCTGGACCACCACCACGCCCGTCGGCGACGCGGAGAAAGGTAAAAGCACGCCCCGGAAAGACATGCCGCTGATTATCGCCGCCCACCGTGTGCCCTATGTCGCCACCGCTTCCCTGGCCTATATGGATGATTTCATGAAAAAACTGACTAAGGCCCGGCAAATGCGCGGCTTCAGATATATTCATGTCTATACTCCATGTCCTACCAGTTGGCGTTTCCCGCCGGAAAAAATGATTCATGTCTCGAGATTGGGGGTGACGACCGGCATTTTTACCCTTTATGAAATCGAGGACGGCAAACTGAAGATTACGGTCAAGCCGGATAAATTCAAACCGGTCGCCGAATATTTAAAACTGCAGGGGCGGTTCTCCCATCTTACCGATGAGGACATTGAAAAAATTCAGCACGATGTAGATATTGCACAGGCGCAAAT
>Ga0224521_1000559_pt1 | contig 10910 bp, 7 predicted proteins | sample CFST0metaG_FD_182731 | JGI IMG/M metagenome (GOLD analysis project Ga0224521, IMG submission 182731) | Peat soil microbial communities from Stordalen Mire, Sweden - C.F.S.T0 | ecosystem: Environmental > Terrestrial > Soil > Wetlands > Peat | place: Sweden: Norrbotten County, Stordalen Mire... | reverse complement strand
ATTGTAGCCAGAGCCAAAGCACATATGCATGATGGAAATATCCTTTTAATGCACGATGCCGGTGGTGATCGTTCTCAAACAATCATTGCATTACCAAAGATAATTGATTATTACCGGTCACAAGGTTTTGAGTTTGTTACTGTTTCTGAGTTAATGGACAAAACGCGTGATCAGGTAATGCCTAAAGTACATAATCAGTTTCAATTTACCGATAAGCTTGACTTAATTTTCTTTACACTTACCTTTATCTGGGAACATTTCCTGGATGGATTCTTTATTGTTGCAATCATATTAATAATTTCCAGATTATTATTAATCGGATTGCTGGCAATCATTCAGCGATATAAAGAAAAGAAAAAGAAATTTGTGGCTGTAAATTATCAACCTAAAGTAAGTGTTATTGTTCCGGCATTTAACGAAGAAGTGAATGCAATACGAACAGTCAATTATTTACTGAAATCCACTTACCCCGATTTAGAAGTAATTTTTGTGGATGATGGTTCGAAAGATGATACGTTCAATATTGTAAATTCAGCTTTTAAAGATAATTCCAGAGTGAGAGTGCTGACAAAAACCAACGGTGGAAAAGCCGCAGCACTTAATTTCGGAATTGAATATGCATCGGGAGAAATATTGGTTTGTATTGATGCAGATACAATTTTACCTGCTGATGCCATATCGAAGATGATTCCTTTTTTCGAAGATTCGCGGGTAGGTTCTGTAGCCGGAAATGTTCGGGTTGGAAATACCGTCAATATGCTCACACATTGGCAATCAATAGAATACACGACCAGTCAAAATTTTGACCGTCGGGCTTATGATGCTGTCAATGCAATATTAGTAGTGCCCGGTGCAATCGGAGCATTCCGTAAATCGGCAATGTCTGAGATTGAAGGATTTACTACCGATACATTAGCTGAAGATTGCGATTTGACTTTGCGCATGTTACGTGCGGGTTATAAAATCCGTACCTGCAATGAAGCGTTAGCTCTGACTGAAGCTCCTGAAACCTTGAATATGTTCATGAAGCAACGTTCGCGGTGGACATTCGGAATGATGCAGAGTTTCTGGAAACATCGCGATTTATTATTTAGTTTCAGGAAACCTAACATTGGCTTAATGGCACTACCTAATTTATTAATATTTAATTTTTTAATTCCTATACTTTCACCCTTAGTGGATATTTTGTTTATAGCAGGATTATTTACGCATGATGCCGAACAATATATTTTCTTCTACTTGCTTTACTATTTTATTGATTGCCTGATTGCATCATTAGCTTATCACTACGATCATCAAAAATTCACACTAAGAAAAGCATTGTATCTCTTTGTTCAGCGTTTTGTTTACAGACAATTACTGTTCGTTGTACTTTTCAAGGCTTATATAAAAGCCATAAAAGGAGAACTGGTAAGTTGGGGCGTTTTGAAAAGAACAGGAAATGTTTCTGAATAAATATAAAATCCTATTCATTATCAACTAAGTTGATTGTGAATAGGATTTTAATTAACATCCAAAGGAGATTCTGAATTCCAAATAGATAGTCTATAAAAAAAATGAAATCGTTGTAAAATTTTGCCAGTTGCGATAATTTTCCGTTATTTTACACGATTTTCAAATAAAAATTTAATTTCAAATAAAATATGTCTGTATCAATCCTTGAAGTAAAGTCAAAGAAAGAGTTAAAAAAATTCATATGGTTCGGTATTAATCTATACAAAGATTGTGAGTTTGCTGCTCCTCCACTTATGATGGATGATTTATTAAACTTAACAAAAGGGAGAAATCCGGCTTTAGATTTTTGTGATACAGTATATTATTTAGCTTATAAAAATAATGAAATTGTAGGTAGAATTGCAGCTATAATTAATCCGGTAGGGAACGAGACCTGGGATCAGGAACATGCCCGCTTTGGTTGGGTTGACTTTATTGATGATCTGGAAGTTTCAACAGCTCTTTTTGATGCAGCTATCGCGTGGTCGAAAGCAAAAGGAATGAGTTCAATTCACGGTCCGCTTGGATTCACAGATTTTGATAAAGAAGGTACGTTGATTGAAGGTTATGACAGACCAGGAACTTTAGCTACTATTTACAATTACCCTTATTACCCGGAACATATTGAGAAATACGGATTTGTAAAAGACATGGATTGGAATGAATACCTGATTACTGTTCCTGAAGTGTTTCCGGAAAAATATTTCCGAATCGCAGAAATCGTTAAACAAAAATACAATTTAACACCCAAGTATTTCAAAAACAGAAAAGAGGTAGTTACTAATTACGCTTCTAAGATATTTGACTTGCTAAATCTATGCTACAAGGACTTGTATGGTTTTACCAAACTGAATGAAAAGCAAATTGCATTTTACATTAAATTGTACTTTAGCTTTTTCAGATTAGATACTATCTCAGTTGTTGTAGATGAAAAAGATGATGTCATAGCACTCGGAATCGCAATGCCTAGTTTCACCAAAGCTCTACAAAAGGCCAAAGGAAGCCTGTTACCATTTGGTTGGTATTACATGTTGAGTGCGTTAAATAAAAACGATGTGGTTGATCTTTATTTAATGGCTGTGCATCCCGATTATCAGAATAAAGGTGTAAACTCAATCATGTTTGCTGACATAATGCCGGCAAGTGCAAAAAATGGATATAAATTTGCAGAATCTAATCCTGAATTAGAAACGAACACGAAGATGTCGTCACAATGGGGAAGTTTTGAAAATGTAAATCACAAGAAAAGAAGAGTTTATATTAAGAGTATATAATACATTACAATGATTGAGCAGTAAATAACACTACTGCTCAATCTTTTTCAACTTATTTAAACCGTATTTGTTTTAATAAGAATATGGTAAAATTTTCATTCAAGCATAAAGAATGACACGTAAATTTGATTTTTTAGTCATTGGCGGGGGTATAGCCGGCATTAGTTTTGCCCTTAAAGCCGCTCAGCATGGCAAAGTTGCTTTGCTATGTAAAACCACACTCAGCGAATCAAACACCTCTTTCGCGCAAGGTGGTATTGCCTCGGTAACTTACAATCCTGACACTTTCGAAAAGCATATCGAAGATACGCTGATTGCCGGTGATGGTCATTGTAATCTGGCTGCCGTCGAGCAGGTTATTAAAGAGGCCCCATCACAAATAGAAGAACTTCTCAAATGGGGAATTGATTTTGATAAAAACGAACAAGGACTTTTTGACTTACATCGCGAAGGTGGACATTCAGAACACCGAATTTTGCATCACAAAGACAATACAGGCTACGAAATTCAGGAAAGCTTAATCCGACAGGTAAAAGCTCATCCTGAAATTGAAGTTTATGAACACTATTTCGCTATCGAAATTCTTACACAGCACCATTTGGGACAAATAGTGACTCACCACACACCGGGAATTGAATGCTACGGTGCCTATGTACTAAATCAGCAGTCCAACAATATCCATACTTTTCTTTCCAAAGTCACTCTGCTTGCCACAGGCGGAATTGGGAGTGTTTATTCCACAACGACAAACCCCGAAATTGCCACCGGCGATGGCATAGCTATGGTGCATCGTGCACGTGGAATTATTAAAGACATGGAATTTGTTCAGTTTCACCCAACAGCATTGTACCATCCGGGCGAACGACCAACTTTTCTCATTACCGAAGCGATTCGAGGTTATGGAGCAGTTTTGCGTACACAGGATGGAAAAGAATTTATGCAGAAATATGATGAGCGTGGTTCGTTAGCACCGCGTGACATTGTGGCCAGAGCAATAGATAACGAAATGAAAATTCGGGGGCATAATTTTGTATACCTGGATGTCACTCATAAGAATCCGGAAGAGACTAAAATGCATTTTCCTAATATCTACAAAAAGTGTTTGGAACTAGGCATCGATATTACTACAGATTTTATTCCTGTATCTCCCACTCAACATTATTTATGTGGTGGCATAGTTGTTGACTTAAATGGTTGTTCTTCTATCAATAGATTATATGCTGCAGGTGAATGCTCATGCACCGGGCTGCATGGCGCCAACCGACTGGCTTCAAACTCACTGATTGAAGCTATTGTTTATGCTGATGCAGCTGTGAAAGATGCCATAAGTAAGATTAAGCACTTAACATTTAATGAGGCGATTCCCGATTGGAATGATGAAGGTACTTCGCTTCCCGAAGAAATGGTATTAATTACCCAGAGCTTCCGTGAGGTTGAGCAAATTATGAGTACCTATGTAGGAATTGTACGTTCAAATCTACGTTTGAAACGTGCGTTAAACAGATTAGAAATTCTATATCGCGAAACAGAACATTTATTTGAAAAATCAGTTGTTTCCAGAGAAATATGTGAACTTAGAAACGTTATAAGTATTGCTTATCTGATTATCAAACAAGCGCTATTGCGAAAAGAAAGCCGGGGACTACATTATACAGTTGATTATCCAGACAGAATGCGCCACGAACTTTAAAACTTGAGAATTAGTCTACTAATATGCTGATTAAAAGAATTATTACTGTATCATTTTTGATGCTGTTTTTTGCAAATATCTTTGCTCAAAACAGTTCGAAGAGTGACACGCATTCTGGCAATCAAAATATGATAATCAGAATTGATGGTTCTCAAAACATCTGGGTTAAAGGTGAAAACGACCCAACTACCGGAAACAATGCCCCCGCCTCGGGTAACGAAAACGTCAGTTTTACTACCACTTCAGAAGGAATTTACATTACGATAATAAGCGGGTCAAACAAAATAAAATTATTAGCTCTTACCGGTCAGTTACTTTTAGTAGGTGAATTAACTCAAGGACGCTTTTTTATACCAACCCGAAAAGGAATTTATTTTTTGAAAATCAACAATAAAAATTACAAAGTTATTTGCAAATAAATATTGATACTGACTATTAGAATCAAACAGGTTAAACAACTAAACATTTATTTATATGATTAAGCACATTGTTTTTTTCGGATTAGCCGAAAATGCCGAAGGAAAATCGAAAGCTGAGAATGCTAAAATTATCAAGTATGAGCTGGAAAATCTAACTAATTTTATTCCCGAAATAAAAAAAATAGAAGTTGGAATTAATACTCCAAACGCTCCTAAAACCAATTATGATATTGCATTATACTCTGAATTTGAGAATTTAGAAGCACTGGATATTTACCAGGAGCATCCTGAGCATAAACGTGTTGCTTCATATATCGGAAAAGTCAAAACTTCGAGAGCTGCAGTAGATTACGAAGGCTAATTGGCATAGTCTACAGTATCGCACAAATCAAACATACCAGAACATGATGCAGATTTGATGTGTAGAAGCAATTATGCAAGCAAAACCGATTGGATATTTTAAAGAGATTAAAATATTCAATCGGTTTTGTTTGTTATATAAAAAAAAACATTTATTTTTATGGCGAATTAACTTTGAATTATTAATCCATTAAATCTAAAAAATTATGTCTGTTAACAAAGTAATCTTAGTTGGAAATGTTGGGAAAGATCCCGAAGTACGTTATTTGGATAAAAGTCTGGCTGTTGCAAATTTCACATTGGCAACCACCGAAAGAGGGTACACTACACAAAATGGAACACAAGTACCGGAACGTACAGAATGGCATAACATTGTTGCCTGGAGAGGGCTCGCTGAACTAGCCGAAAAATATATTCGTAAAGGAAGTCAATTGTATATCGAAGGAAAAATTCAAACCCGCTCGTGGGAAAAAGACGGAATAAAACGTTATACTACAGAAATTTTTGCTGATACCATTCAACTTTTAGGTAAAAAACCGGAAAATACAGAAGCACTTAATTCGGTTGCAGCTCCTCAAGCAGACTCCTTACAGGCGCCTCCTCATGCAGAGGATGACTTGCCATTTTAATGCATAATTTTTATCAAAATAGAGAGGGTGCCATCAAATGGCACCCTCTCCTGCTTATCATAAAGTTATATCATTTTTTCACAACTGTGGGCCAACTATTCTTATCCCATTCCAGTTTTTCTATTCTGAGTTTTGGTTTGCCTTCATCATGAGCATCGTATCCATGAAAAACCAAATAATCAATTCCATTAAAAGTGGCAACAGCATTATGTCCTACTCCACTCCAGTTCTCATCACCCTGCAAAACAATTGTACCGCCGCCCTTGGACATTGGAATTCCTGACTGATCCAAATAGGGCCCGATAACTTTCTCCGATCGACCTACAATCATTTTATAAGTGCTATTCACTCCTTTGCAGCAGTAATCTATTGATGCGAACAAGTAATAATACTTTCCTTTTTTAAATATAAAAGGTGCTTCTATAGCATTTCCTCCGGCATCTACCGGATTATCATCCACTGCAGGAGGATTTTCCGTTATCGAGTCGGATTTCCGCGAAGCAATAGTAGGGATAAATCTGATATCTTCAGCCACACTTTTTGCATCCGATGAGAGTTTCACAATCTTTATCCCATCCCAGAAGGAACCGAAGCACAAATACGGGGTACCGGTTTCATCAACTGCCAGATTGGGGTCAATAGCATTCCAGTTTGTTACTCCCGGTATCGACTGTACCACCTTTCCATGATCTATCCAGCTGAAATTTGGATTCTTTGGGTCGAGTGTCTTGTTAGTTGCCAGACCGATGCAGGAAGTATTCTTTCCAAAAGCCGAAACAGAATAATACAGGTAGTATAATCCGTTGTACCATGAAATGTCCGGAGCCCAGATATGACCTTTAAACTCTGGTATTGAATCAATAGCCCATTGAGGTCCTTTAGTAAAAACCGATTTTTCGTTTTTCCAGTTTATCATATCCTTCGAGGAAAAAACGGAAATACCCCATCCTGTACAAAAGACATAATATGTACTATCTTGTTTTATTATTACCGGATCATGGACGATTACATCGTTTTGGGCAGGCAGTTGCACAGAGAAAATCAAACTCAATAGAACGAAAGAAAAAACAATTTTTTTTATGTTTAATGCTCTCTGTGTAAATGGGATTTTAATAGTTATTGCGGGCATTCGTTTTTGATTTTCAAGAGTTATTTAGTCGACCCTTAAAAAACTCAATTTTAGTTTTAAAAGAGGCATGTTTTTGGATTTAACAATCAAATTTACTAAGCAAATAAGTTATTCTGACTGGATACAAAGAGATGATTTCCATTAAGGCATCATTCTTTTGAAGTTATATGCAACTGCAGAGAGCGTTACATTAACGCTTGCAAGAATTAGGCATCAAATAAGATAAATCTTGCTGATACAAATAAAAGTTTTGTCATTTTATTTTATTGTATATCTTGCAGTTATACACTTATTAGGAAACGACTACTTTTTCTTTTTGCCCCAATATGTTGCGTTTAGATTTTTTTCGGTTCCAGCATACACAAGTGTTACATGGCGTGGGGTGGCTTCCCAATCAACTTCGCGTTCAACGCAAACAACAACGTTGCCCAATGTTAGTTGCTTTTTTGCTGCATCATAACTCCAATTACCTGTCAAAGCTCCCGACATAGTACCGTCGACATTGAGGGTTAGCGCAGAGGCAATATCTTGTACGCCATAGCTGTATTTAAGGTTTATGTGCTCCCATGTTCCTGTAAGCGAGTCTTTGGTTATAGTACCGTAATCAGGTACAGCGGCGTAACGTTCGGGCAATGCTATTGGCCACAGGTTGCTTGGTTCGCTGGTAGAAGCCGGACACCATACCAAGCGACGAACATGTCCCATCATAAGGGCATTGGAGTAAGCGTTGCCACCAACGTTGGCTGGCAATCGTCCTTGTGACATTAAGAACCAGTCGTTGGTATTTTCCTTTTGAAATACGCAGCAGTGTGATATGCCAACCCAACCGTTGCTGAGGTTAAATTTGTACGGGTGTGTTACAATCGGGTAGCAGTCGCCGCTTCCGCTTGTAAAGTTGCGTCCGGTAATGTCTAAATACGGACCTTCGATATTGGTACTTCTCACCACGCGTGTGTTGTAAGGTACATCCAGACCATCGTATGCCATAAACAAATAGTAGAACCCATCTTTATATATTACCTCGGGAGCTTCGCTACCTTGCCAACGCGATGAAGCTGTACGTGTGCCTACTCTCACTCCATATCTACTTGTAAGATCACTTGTAGTGCTTGCCCATGGATTACCCAGTTTATTTAAGGGTTTTCCGCTTGTTGGATCAAGTTGTAACAGAGCGAAGCCGCTATGCCATGAACCATGTATCAGGTAATGTTTTCCCTCGGGGGATACGATATAAGTAGGGTCGATGGCGTTGTAGTAGAAATAGGCACTCCAATCCGATGTATTTGCTCTATTGTAATCTAAGCCGCGATCGGATGATGAAGTGGTAACAAAACCTTTATCAGTCCACACAGCTCCTGCGGGATCTGTCGATTCACACATACCGATAAAAGCACGCTCAGTCCAGCTACCATCAAAGTTTGTCATCGAGCCATTGGTACCATAAGTGGGGATGTTACCTGTTTTGATTAAATTAAATATCACTATGCTGTAGTACATCCTCAAGATATCTTTTCCTCCAACGGAGACCTTGCGCACGACGGGTGCCCAATATCCGTATTGAATGTTGCTTTTATCAATGGCGCTCAGCCCCATGCGAGTACGAATGGCGTTGAGCGAGTCGGCAACCCAAGTAGGAGGATTGTAAAAAGGACCACCTACCCAATCCCAATTAACCAGGTCTTTTGAACGTTTGCCTTGAAAATGCCCATGCCCTTCGGCTGCATTTCCATAGGAAGCATCAGTGCCGTACATGTAATAATAGCCATTGTAATAAGCTACTGACGGATCGTGCACGTTAGCCAGATTCCAATTGTCTCGATTCGACCAGGAGGATATGGAGGAATAATCGTCAGCATAAGTAGGAATGCTGAATTTTTTTATTGTATCCGTTCCATCTGTACCGCCCGTTACGATTTGTTCGTCTTTTTTGCACCCTACAAATAACAGGGCTGAAATGCCGACTAATAAAATCGGGAAATATTTTAGTTTCATGATAAGAAAATAATAAGTAAATGACAAATATGTATGTTGATGACTCTAAATACAACGAGAATCAACCTTCTGTATTGTAAATATACAAGCCCGATAACAATTAGAAATAGTTAAGATACTTCCTTATCAACATACGAAAAAATACGTCGATAAGGAAGTTTCTATTTTAGGAAATTGATTCCTATTTTACAACAGGATGAACAGCCCATTTAGCTAAGAATGCAGGTCCATTATCTTCACTCTTGTTTGCCGAGTTACCTTTAAGATTCGGGTTGGCATTAAGAGTACCCTGATATATTGGGAAATATTCATGCCCTTTAGAGTAATATTGGAACGATGAGGCACTTGCAGTTGCGGCTGTAAGCACATTTGTGTTGGCTGTACCATCGAGTTTATAATAAGCATGTTCAACCAACTGATTCAGACGATCTGTATTGTAGAAGAATCCCCAACGGAGCAAGTCGATACCGCGTCCGTTTTCGCAACCAAATTCTTTCGGACGTTCAACATTTGCTATTTGTTCAAAAAGAGCGTCTTTCGATGTGAAGTCAGACAATTTTAAGTCTGCAAGTGCAACGCGACGACGTACGATGTTAATGTAATCGATAGCAGCCTGGGTTGGACCACTGATTTCATTTTCGCATTCGGCAGCACGTAAAAGCACATCGCTATAACGCATCAGGCGTAAATTGATCCCACAATGCAAACCGGTCGTAATCGTGTTATAAATATTAGTTCTGGCATTGGTGAATTTAGCGATTGATATACCGCCCTGTGCTGTGTTTGATACTGGAGTTGCAGTAATATCTTGTTGATAAACTTTGTTGCTACGAGGATCTCCATTCGGATAAGCTGCTGTTTTAGCACCTTTATAATTGCCATAATCACTTTCGTAGGTTACCAATGTCCAGTATAAACGAGGATCGAGACGACCATCTGTAGAATTTTCTTTTTTGAACAGATTATATAACCATGGTGATCCTGCAAGGTCACCCCAACTACCCAATTGTTGGGAAGCATAGTTGCTCTCTACAGCTTGCCCCTGAGTGGCTTGCGAACTGATATTTACAGGAGTCCATTCCTGATCTGTACCACCTGTACCATAGTCCATAAATTGGACTTCGAAAAGGCTCTCTTTGTTATTTTCATAAGCGACACCTTCTTTGAAGTTATCTCCATAGTCTGCCATAAGGGCATAGGCTCCGTACTTGCCTGCTATGATGTCTTTCAATACAGCATAGGCTTCAGTATACTTGTGACGGAACATCAGTGCACGAGCCAGATAACCCGCAGCAGAACCACATGTAGCACGTCCCTGAGCCCATTCACCACCTTTGCCGCGCGATGGCAATATCTGCATAGCGGTTGTCAAATCCTTTTCTATTTGATCAAACACCTCATCCTGTGTATTGTTGGCTGCATACATGGTGTTGATGTCTGAATAAGATGAATAGTCTGTAATCAATGGAACGGTCTGGTAATAGGTCGCCAGTTCATAATATGCCAATGAACGTAAGAAGAGAGCCTGCCCTTTAATCTGATTGTAAGAGTCTGTCGACATCTTAACACCATCTACTTTCGACAATACATAGTTTGTGCGGTTTACAACATGATAGTTATCACGCCATGGCCATTCGTCTCCAATTCCGATAGTACCAGGAGAGTTGAGGTTGTCATACTCCAAGTACCATTGTTGAGATGAGTTCCAAACTTCGTCGCCACGCACTGCATCCAGCGTGTAACCAACGCGGGCGAATGTACCTTCGAGACGAATGCGGTTGTAACATGCAATAACCGCCTCATTAAGATCAGACTCGGTATTACCAAAATCGTAAGTTGTCTGACTGTTCGGGTTCGTAACGTTAAGTTGGTCATTGCAGGCAGTCATGCCCATAACAAGCACCAACACAATTATAATTTTAT
>Ga0224521_1000558_pt1 | contig 10913 bp, 13 predicted proteins | sample CFST0metaG_FD_182731 | JGI IMG/M metagenome (GOLD analysis project Ga0224521, IMG submission 182731) | Peat soil microbial communities from Stordalen Mire, Sweden - C.F.S.T0 | ecosystem: Environmental > Terrestrial > Soil > Wetlands > Peat | place: Sweden: Norrbotten County, Stordalen Mire... | reverse complement strand
TCTCCTGGGTATTCAAGCGTTCAGCGTCGTCGTAACGGCGGCTTTCTCGTTTGTCATGACCTGGTTCATATTAAAAATCCTTCAAAAAACAATGGGACTTCGCATTCACGGCCAGGAAGAAGAAGAGGGACTCGACCTCAGTCAGCACGGAGAAAGCGGCTATATGTTTTAAGAAATTTTTATCGGTGTATTTTGTGTAAAAAAGGAAATGGAAATTCCTTGTCAACCGGAATGAACATTTTAAGAGCAAGCATTCATGATGCTTGCTCTTTCTTTTTTTTGATCAAGCCATTCGATAATCCGGATGATCTCAAAAAAAGCCTCCTCCCGGCCGGAGAATTTTATACTTAGAAATGCATTGCATTTCGCTCGAGGATGCCATAAATTTGAATTATTGCAGCTGCGGTAAAAGCCGATCAGGCAGCAGTGCAGGAACGAGGCGCACATCGAAGTGAGAAATATACAATAACATGGATAAAAAAATTAGATGGTTGAGAGTAAGCTACCGGACAGGGGCGATCATTGATGCTTTAGCGGCCGTTCAAATGCTGTCGCCGAATATATTCGCCGTTACCAATAATCTGAATAACTTTCAACCCGCGGCAGAGTATCATTATGCAATGGGGATGGGAGCGTCTTTGATGATAGGATGGACGGTACTTTTGTTATGGGCAGATCGAAAGCCGTTCGAGCGGAAAGGGGTATTGGGAATCACGATCATTCCTGTTATCTTCGGTCTGATCTTAAATGAAATAGCCGCAGTTCAATCTCAATTTATTTCAGCAGGGACAATGCTGCCGATTTGGATTTGTCAGGCGTTTCTTGTTCTGTTGTTTGGATATAGTTACTTTAACGCCCGCGGCAAAAGCGTTTAAGCAGCAGAATACGTGCGATTTTTTTGAAAAAACAAAGGGAATATTCCTCAATGCAGATTTCCGTCATACTCGCACATCCGAATCCGCAAAGTTTCAATCATGCAATAGCAGAAACAATTATTGCCGAACTGAATCGGAATGGGCATCAAGTCGTGTTCCATGATCTGTATGCCGAGCGATTCGATCCCGTTCTCCATGCGGATGAAATCCCTCAAGATGCGTCTCTTCCAAAAGAAATACAGTCGCATTGCAAAGAAATATCGGATGCAGACGGCATCGTTGTCATTCACCCCAATTGGTGGGGGCAGCCGCCCGCCGTCTTAAAGGGATGGGTGGACAGGGTCATTCGTCCGGGTATTGCATATAAATTTCTGGAAGGTGATAACGGCGAAGGCATTCCGGCCGGTCTTTTGAAGGCAAAGGCCGCTCTTGTTTTCAATACCTCCAATACGCCGGCACAGCGTGAAGCCGAAGCATTCGGCGATCCGCTGGAAACTCTCTGGAAGAATTGTATCTTCGATCTTTGCGGCGTGAAAATATTCCACCGGGAAATGTTTAACGTGGTTATCGCCAGCACTGCAGAACAACGCCGGCAATGGCTGTCTGCTGTTCGGGAAGTCGTACGACAATACTTGTGCAGCCAAGGTACGGATAGAATTCTTGACGTCAGGCAGCATTAAGCCAACCGGATATTTTTAATTCAACGGGCAGAGGATACAAATGAATTTTAATGAGTATGATGCCGTTCTCTTCGATTGGGGCGACACGATAATGAAAGACTTTCCGGACAAGGCCGGGAAAATGCGATACTGGGATATTCTCGAAGAAATGCCCGATGCAAAAAAGACTTTAACCGCATTATCGAAAATAATAAAATGTTATCTTGCCACAAGCGCTCAAGATTCGACAAAAGAGGATATCAGTGAGGCACTCAAAAGAGCCGGTTTGGACCGGTATTTTACAGATATATTCTGTTATAAAGACATCGGTTGTAAAAAATCTGAAAGCCGGTTCTATAAGAAAGTAATGTTAAAATTAAAAATCGATCCAAAGAAAATAATTATGGTCGGGAACGATTTGGAAAATGACGTAATCATTCCGAAAAGCTGCGGGATAAAATCGATACTTTTTGATTCCAACGATACATATACAAATTATCCCGGGACAAAAATAAAATACCTGACTGAATTGCTGCCCGACGGTTCAGAGCAGAAAGGTGAAGCGGAAAAAAATAAACATGAAACGGCATGAATGTATATGCGCAAATATTCGAAAGTAATACTCATGATGCTGCTCGTCTTCTTTTTTGCGGGCTGCGACCAGATAACAAAATCCATCGCTAAGCGGGAATTGAAATTCTCTGCCTCGGTGAATTTACTCGGAGGTTTTGTTCGGCTTCAGTATGCAGAAAACGAAGGAGCCTTTCTGAGCGCCGGTTCCGGATTGCCGGCGGAATTTCGAAGACGGATGATCGTTCTTCTGACAGTTCTTGTTTTGACGGGATTTGTTGTTTTGTTTTCATTTGCGCAGAAAATCAAATATTCCAGTCTCGTTCCGTTTTCCCTCTTGTTAGCTGGTAGTTTGGGGAACGTGCTCGATAGATTGTTGAACCAGGGGCGCGTCGTTGATTTTTTAATAGTGGGAACGAAAACAATTCATACCGGCATATTGAATGTTGCCGATCTTCTCATAACAACGAGTGTTGTTATGCTCTGCTGTACGGAGTTGTTTCACAGGCGCGGAAGATCTGCTTTAAAGTAGCAGCTTCGAAGGAAAAGACCGTTGCGTATATCACAATAAAAATAAATAAAGAAGGCGCATCCTTTTTTTGGAGTTCGGTTTTGGCTTCCGGCAGTATTTTATCGATACAAACAGGCGGACTCCTCGTTCAATAAATTCTTAGGGAAAATAACAGCATGAAAAATCAAATAAAAATTAGCCTCTGGTATATCGTTTTGGCGGCGGTCATTCTTACGCTCTCCGCCGGCTGTAAAGTCCGGGATGAGAAACCCCGCGTTCAAAAACAAGAAATCCAAATCAGCAGGGACAGCGTCAGAAAAGAAATTGAATACGTTTTAAACCGGGAACTGGACTTGTTTTACCCGCTCTGTCTGGATACGACCTTGGGGGGTTACAATAACCACATCAGTTATAAATGGCAGCTTGAGGATCCGCAGGACAAAATGATTGTCTCGCAGGCGCGCCATATCTGGTCGCTGTCCAACGCTGCAATTTTCTATCCGGAGAGAAGGGGAAAATATTACGGTTATGCTACCTGCGGATATAAATTTCTGCGGGATATCATGTGGGACAAACAGTCGGGAGGATTTTTTAACCTGGTTACCAGATCCGGAGAACCCATAAACGAAGGGGGAAAAATAATAAAGCAGGCGTACGGCAATGCCTTTGCAATATATGCCCTGGCAGCGTATTATAAAGCTTTCAAAGATACTTCCGCTTTAGGATTGGCAAAGAGGACATTTTACTGGATGGAACAGCATAGCTATGATTCTCAATACGGCGGGTACTTTCAGTTCATGCAAAAAGATGGAACTCCTTTCCCGGACGGTTACGAATCGACGCCGCCGAAAGATCAGAATTCATCGATTCACATCATGGAAGCTTTCGCCGAACTGTACGGCGTCTGGCATGATCATCTGCTGAAGGAAAGGCTCGGTTCACTCCTGCGAATAATAAGGGATACGATCGTTACCCGGAAGGGCTATATGAATTTATTCTTTCAGCGGAATTGGACCCCGATATCCTACAGGGATGCGAGCAGGTGGGAACGGATGAAGAATCTGGAATTGGATCATGTATCGTTCGGGCATGACATAGAAACGGCATACCTTCTGCTTGAAGCGTCCGAAAAACTGGGGATACATCAGGATACCGTTACGCTGGGAATAGCAAAAAAGATGGTGGACCATACGATACAAAACGGCTGGGACAATGACAATGGCGGCATATTTGACGGTGGATATTACAATAAAGGCGAGGAGGATAAAATAACGATCGTTAAAGAAACGAAGGAATTTTGGGCACAGGCAGAAGCGCAGAATTCGCTGCTTATGATGTCTCAATTATTCCCCAATGAAAAATCGACCTATTATGCCAAATTCCTCGCAATGTGGGAATATAATAAGAGCTATGTGATCGACAATGAATACGGCGGATGGTACTGGAGCGGGCTCGATAAATCTCCCTCTGCAAAATTCAGATCGAAGGCGGACATCTGGAAAGCTGATTACCATTCATCAAGAGCAATGATCAACTGCCTGCGAAGATTGGATAATAAAAAAACCGAGAAACCGTGATAAAATCCGCTTTATAGAGAAAGACGAAATAAGTATACGAATACATGATCCGGGAGCAGAGATGGCCAAAAGAGCAGGTTTCCTTATTCTCGTGTTATCGTCGCAATCGTTCTCGCAGTTATCCGACAGTACAAATTCATTTTGGAATATTTTTTTCCGAAAATAAGTCTCAAATGGGAAAGGCACTTGAAATCGAGTCTCTCTTTCCCATGTTTTTCTACGGCGGCTATCATCTGGCGATCGGCTATCGGTTTTCGAGCTTTCGGGTTAGAGTGAGCGTCATCGACGGCGGAACATACGATGCTGAACCGTATGGAGTTGATAATTCAAAAGAATACTTTAAAAGATACTACGCCAAACCGGGATACGGTATCTTTTTCGGATATAATGTCTGGCAAAACTGGGACATTTATATGTATCTTGAACGCCATACTTTCGGAATTGAGCAGAAAGCCACTTCAGAAGAGCTGATGATGCATTCGACGGACTTCGGATTGGGAACGAGTTATCAGCTCTTTATCGGGAAATGGTTTTATCTTCAACCCGGAGTACATTTCTATTTTCGCGGTCCGCAGTCGGTTTATTTTTCAGACGGCCGGGAGTATTCCATTCCGCGCATGGATATATCGCCGGTTATTCGTGCGGGAATAAGAATTTGGCAAATTGAAAAATAATAAAATACGATTGCATTCTCTTTTGTAACCGGCGGCTTCATGTGTTTTGGCAAAGCTCGTGCCGGTTCTAAAAAATGATATTGTCTTCCATGAGGTACAATGCCGCGGAGGCCTTGGAATTTCCAAAATACGACTTTATTTATTTGAAGCGGCATTCGTAATAAATCGTTAACCTGTGAACGCATGCAGAACGATAATTCGTAATTGCTTAAAGAATTTTGAAAACAACTTAAAAGGAAAAAATATGGAATATCATCACACGCAAAAAGGAACGGTCATGCTTGCGTTTTTATTAAGCGCATGTATTGTCGTTGTCATTCTTCCGTTTTTAAGTATCGGGAATAACTATCATATACCGGTCATTCTTTTAATGCCGGCGATAATCATGATTGCAGCTGCATTGGCTCTCTTTTACGCGCTCAGTGTTGAAATCAAAGATAATAAATTGATAATATACTTTGGAATCGGACTTATACGAAAAAGCATTCTGCTTTCAGAGATTCAACAGGCTCGGGCAGTACAAAATCCCTGGTATGCGGGATGGGGAATCCGGTTGATACCGGGACAAGGTTGGCTGTGGAATGTTTCCGGAATTGACGCCGTAGAACTGACCATGAAGAACGGCGATAGGTTTCGTATAGGCACGGACGAGCCGGAGAAGCTTGTAACTGCCATTGAGGCGGTTATACCGATCAAGTCTATTTCGTGACGATATACAAAGAATAAAAATTATATCGATTCAAAACCTCCGGCTGGCGCTGCCACAATGTGGGTATGACAACTTTATTTTGTTCTATGCAGATCATGCTGTGCATTGCATCGGTTTGGACACACGGTTAGAAATTCCTTTTAACGATGAATATAGTCTTTGAACTGCTTGCAATAAACTTTTCCGATGAACCGCTTTACGCATGGCTCTGATCTGTTTAAGTGCGAGGATTGATAAAGTATTTTTCTTTAAACCATAAAGAAACATTAACCAGACTGATCAGGACAGGCACTTCTACTAACGGACCAATGACAGTCGCAAATGCAACACCAGAGTTAATCCCGAATACTGCAATAGAGACCGCTATGGCCAATTCAAAGTTATTACTTGCGGCAGTAAAGGAAAGCGTTGCGGACTTTGCGTAATCGGCTCCTGCTTTCTTTGCAAGGTAAAATGATATAAAAAACATCAAGACGAAGTAGACAACAAGGGGAAGAGCAATTCGCAAGACATCCAGAGGAATCTTGACTATATATTCACCTTTCAGAGAAAACATAACAACGATTGTAAATAAAAGCGCAATCAATGTTATCGGAGATATTTTAGGAATGAACTTTTGCTCGTACCATTGCTTTCCTTTCAATCTCAGCATTGTGAACCTGGTCAGAATCCCTGCAAAGAAAGGAATGCCGAGATAGATAAAAACGCTTTTCGCTATTTGTCCGATTGTGATATCCACAGCAAATGTACGCAAGCCCAGCCAGGAGGGAATAACTGTCAGGAATACATAAGCGTAGACAGAAAAGAACAGCACCTGAAATATTGAATTGAATGCAACAAGTCCTGCAGCATATTCCGTATCTCCTTTAGCCAGATCGTTCCACACTATGACCATTGCAATGCAGCGGGCGAGTCCGATGATGATCAGTCCTGCCATATATTCCGGATATCCTCGGAGAAATATAATGGCAAGAACGAACATCAGTGCAGGTCCGACCAGCCAGTTCTGGATAAGTGAAAGCGCAAGCACTTTCGTATTTTTAAACACATCAGTAAGTTCCTCATACTTCACTTTTGCCAGCGGGGGATACATCATCAGGATAAGACCAATTGCAATCGGAATATTTGTTGTTCCACTTTGGAAAGAATTCCAGAAGACTACAATGCCTGGAAAGAGATATCCGGAGACCACACCAAAAAACATTGCAAGAAATATCCAGAGCGTCAGATACCGGTCCATAAACGAAAGCTTTTTTTTCATCGATTATCCCTATTCCAAATATTCAATTGCAACTTACTTTTTCAGAACATCCGCAGGCCGGTTCTGTATTTCTGAGAATACCCTGGATGATCCCGGCGGCACATCCTACACCAGTCCTGACCGAAATGGCATCCTCAGAACAATTCATCGCACAGGCGCCGCATTCCATACAGAAATCACGACCAACGATTTCTGCCTTCTTGTCTACCATATCAAAAACTGCATGTGGACAGACTTTAACGCACATACCGCATCCATTACACTTATCGGGATCCAGTTTTAGTGTTACAACATCGGGTAAATACAAGAGTCGATTCATGTGAATGGCATCCTCATATTACATTTTTAGCTATTAAAAGTATTGCAGCCATTGCAACAGATGCAATCTGAATAGGCACTGCAATTTTCATCTCCTTCTTTACACCTGAAAGAGATGTGTACGTTGATGACCCTGTAAAATTCATTGCCATAAATGAAGAGATTGCCGGCAGCAGGAGAAACCAAGACATCATTCCAAGAATATTAGTGCTCAACATATTATATAATGCCAAGACTATCGCGAGAACAAGACCGACGACGTATCCTTTGAATGCAAACATTCGAAACGGGATATATGGGAGCAACACCGGTGTAAGAACAATTCCAGCAAAGTAACTTAATGCAATATTGACAGTCGCCGCAATGGCATTTCCGGCTGCCATCTGGAAGGATATACCGCTTCGATTCACTCCGGAAAGAATGATATATACAATTACAACAGCAAGCAGATATCGGAAGCCATACACAAAATCGTTCGGTGTAAGAATAAGACGGTCGTACCATCCAAAATTAACCTGTCTCATTTCCTTCGTTACTTTGTAATTTGCATTGATGAATGGTCGAATATCAGAAGCTCTTATAGGGCCGAACAATACGGTAAATCCTGATGCTTTCTTAACGAGATGCGCTGCGACACCAGTAGCTCCTAATTGAGGTAGAACGAGCCGCCTGTGAATGACTATTTTTTCAAGTAATGTCAAACGGATCCTTCGAACAAGCTCGTCTGTCCCGAACGTTCCTTTACCGGCAGCACACCAGACATTGATACCTTTTGTATCGAGAACCAGCACCCATGCGTCCAATCCAGCGATGTTCTTGCGGACCGTATCAAACGTCAGTTTATAGTTCGCTGTTACAAAGACATCGGAACGCTCATTCGGTGTTCCGACTGCATAGAGGCCCGGATTTACCCGATACTGATCTCTTTTCATACCCCAGCGTACTCTGATAGCGCCGATGTAATCTATCCAATCAAGTTGTGTAGAGATTTGCGGGATATTTCCTGCGGGTGTTTGAATGCTGCCTATGATATAGCGTTCTGATGTTGGAGCATTTTCACTGGTAACGCTTTTATCTCCACCTTCGCTGATAGGATTTTTTAATTGGAGAGATACCAATTCGTTGGAGTCCCCGCATCTGCATTTTTGATCTGCACATCCCATAAAGCACCTATCCTATGATTTCGCTAAAATAACTTCAGATGGGAAAAGCATCTGTTGATAGTATTCTCGCACTTCTGCATGGCAAAACACAATATTACTTAATTGAAGCGGTACTAATTATAAATCGGTTTTCATAATTCGCTGAGTTACTTCCTTTTTATATTTGAATAAATTGTTGATAGAATGTGAGGAAATCCTTTTTGATTTCATCTCTAACCTTTCGGAATACTGCAAGAATCTCGTCTTCCGAACCTGTTGCGTTTGATGGATCGTCAAACCCAATGTGCAAACGATGCATTACTTTCCCTACAAAAATCGGACATGTTTCCTTTGCATTGTCACACACGGTAATGACGTAATCAAAGGATTCTGCAAGGTATTGGTCTACCATCTTGGGTTTATGAGATGAAATATCGATACCAATTTCATTCATTACCTGAACAGCCTTGGGATGGACTTTCTCGGCTGGTTTTGTTCCCGCAGAATAGACTTCCAGTGAGGGATCGAATGATTTCAATATCCCTTCGGCCATTTGGCTTCTGCAGGAATTACCGGTGCAGAGAATGAGAATTCTTTTCTTCATAACTCTATTTCTTTTGTCGTCCAGGTCGCGGTATATTCGGCGCCATCGGGCGTTTGAAGCTGCGGATCATCGAGAACCCAGGTGCCATTCAACCCGAGTTCACGGGCGGTGAGTTTGAAGTGGCACATGGCAATACCCATATCGACACGCTGCAGATCGGCAAGCCGGAGAATGTTAAACAGTATTGTTCCTTTGCCGTATCCTTTTGTCCTCTGAAGATAAAAATGCCATGCATCGTCGATTCGGACTATACGCCAGGGCTGTTTGTTGGAAGCAGAAGGAGCCCATCGAACCATTTCCAGCGGTTCAGCATATTCGCCGGCGGCATTTATCGTTAGTATGTTACCGAATGTTTCTGCATAGAATAACAGTTCCATGGGCATATGCCGGGCAGCGCTGAAGAATTTCCGGAACTGTCCGTCTCTTCCCCTTTTCTCCTCATCATATCCTAGAGAAACCACGGCCGGAATGATTTCCTCATCGCGCAAAGATATTCTCTTTGCAAAGCTGCTTTTTGTAAATGAACCGCCAAGCCAGCATGTTCCCAGGCCGATATCGGTCGCTGAAAGAACCGCATACTCCAGAAGATATCCGTAGTCTTCAAGGTTTTTCGGTCCTTTCTCAACCGCACCGATGATAAATCCCGCCGGGTTCTTGATAAAACCGTAGGTGCCGAGTCCTTTCAGAGATCGCTTGTCGTCCTGAGCAGCCGCAGCAAGATCAAATCGTGCATGTGTTCCGAAAGGACCGATCTGAAGGGTTTCTAAGAAGTTTTTCACTGTCTGTTGATGCGTTTCCTGAACAGGCACATTCATGCAGGACCGGCAGGAATAACGATGTCTGATGATTTCTTGAATAGGTTGATTCATTTTTCGTCTTGACGCCATTCAGCTTTTCAGTTTTTTATAGAGCGCGGTCAATCTGTTCCGGTAATATTCTTTAATGATCGGTTCCTCTTCAGCCAGCGGCTTGACGGGAATCAGGTTCATGACTTCCGCAGGCGTCAGCCCGGATTCGTACATTGTTTTCACGGCGCCGTTGAGCATTTTCGGCAGTCCGTCTTGAATTGCTTTCGATGAAATACCGAAAGATGCAATGAGCTCCTGCAATTCGTAAAGCTGGAACCAAAAGTAAGTCGGGCCCATGGCTGTGAAGAGTGCGTATGCTTCCAGCAGTTCTTCCGCAACTTCGGGTATATCCCCCAGCGGACGAAAAAGTTCGAGTATGATTTGCTTCGATTCGGCGCTTATGTCGGGCGAGAACGCAGCGGGATTATATCCCTGGTTCACGATGGAAGGAGCGTTGGGAATAATGCGTGCTATGTTCTTGAACCCTCCGAGTCCATCGGAAATCTTCGCAATCGATATTTTCGGAGACAGGGATACTATAATAGCGGACGGTTTAATGACGGATCTTATTTCCTGCAGAACTCCGCCGATGACAGGCGGATGAAGTCCAATGAAAACGATATCGCTTGCAGCGCAGCGTTTCGGATCGTCGATTATCGTTTCTATATTTTGGAATTCATTTTGCAATTTTCCCAAAACATCTGCGTCGTTATCCGTGACGACGATATTGGCGGGGATCCGGCCTGCCTTTTTCCATCCCTGCAGCACGATCTTAGCGACGCGGCCGCCGCCTATAAATCCGATTGATTTGTTCGTCATACAATTACCCCAACAATAGTATATAACTTGTGTTTTCCGGCATTATAAATCCAATTTCATACACGCCGCCGAGCTGCAGCAGCCTCCGCAAAATTGGTTCGATTTTTTTATTGCTTCGTTTTGAATGGAGGAACGATCTATGATAATAAACCCTTTCCGGGCAAAGAACCTTGCTGCGGTTGTCGTAAGCAGCACGATGCTCTTCACGCCTTTCTGCTTTGCCAGCGAGAGCATCCAATCCACTAAGTGCGAGCCGATTTGTTTCTTCTGTAAAGAAGCGGGCACAGCCACGGATCGGAGCAGGGCATCATTGCCGTAGTATTCAAATCCGGCGACGCCGGCGATA
>Ga0224521_1000547_pt1 | contig 11036 bp, 2 predicted proteins | sample CFST0metaG_FD_182731 | JGI IMG/M metagenome (GOLD analysis project Ga0224521, IMG submission 182731) | Peat soil microbial communities from Stordalen Mire, Sweden - C.F.S.T0 | ecosystem: Environmental > Terrestrial > Soil > Wetlands > Peat | place: Sweden: Norrbotten County, Stordalen Mire... | reverse complement strand
CAGTTGTTGTGACCAACGGCTTTGAAATCTACACAAAAGACAAAGATTTCACGCGATACAAATCCGTCGTATCCTTCATGGAATATCAAGAGCGATAAAACCCTAACCCGGGGACAGGATAAAAAAACAAAACCTCGCAGGTAACAATCCGCTTCCACTGCGATTTCGCTATCGCGAAACGCAGTGAAGACGGGTCGTTACCTGCATACCGATGTGAAATAAATGAGCAAAAAAACAACATCCTGGCCCAAAAGCAATGTGATTAATGTGTACCTCATCAAATTGCCGAAGATTGGTTGTGCTTGACTTTCATGAAAATCGCGTGTAGATTCATGTGTGAACCTGTGCGTGGAGGTGCAGCATGCCTACAAACCTAGCTCTCGATGACACTCTGCTTAATGAAGCATTGGTGATCGGCAATTTGAAAACCAAAAAAGACACTGTAACCTTGGCATTGAAAGAATTTATTGCCAAGAGAAAACAATTCAAAATTCTTGAACTGGCTGGATCAATCGAATACGATGATAAGTATGACTACAAATCGATGAGATCCCGATGAGTCAAATCTTAATCGACACAAATATTTGGAGCACATTTCTTCGACGAAAAAATCCTGAAGATCAAAAGCTTCGTGATAATCTCGAAATGCTGCTGAAGGAAAATCGGATTTCAATAATTGGTCCAATTCGTCAAGAAATTCTGACCGGAATCCGTGATCATAGCAAATTCCTGATTCTGAAAGAATACCTCGAGGCATTTGAAGATGAGCCAATAACAACAGAGACCTATGAAAATGCTGCACAGATTGCCAATGATTGCATGAAACGTGGAATCGCAATCAGCGCAATTGATGCAATAATCGTTTCAGTTGTTGTGACCAACGGCTTTGAAATCTACACAAAAGACAAAGATTTCACGCGATACAAATCCGTCGTATCCTTCATGGAATATCAAGAGCGATAAAACCCTAACCCGGGGACAGGATAAAAAAAACAAAACCTCGCAGGTAACAATCCGCTTCCACTGCGATTTCGCTATCGCGAAACGCAGTGAAGACGGGTCGTTGGGTGCATTCCCGCTGCACATGAAAATTGCAAGGGGCATAACCGCAGGCCCGGCCATCCTTGGCCGGGCCAACAAAAGCCGCAATGACACACCGATGAAACTTTTCCATTCTGACCAATTGGTTATCTCGATCTAAATTCGCTCCGTCCAATTTCCACATCGGCTCCCAACCCAGGAACGATACCCGCCATGAAAAATTCCTCCGCATCCAAATTCATCGCTATCTGCCTACTTGGCCTCATCGTCCCGGTAGTTCAGGCCTGGACGCCCGTGGTCAACGTCCCCGCCTCGGTTGCGGGCACTGGGCGTGTCCACCTCCTGGCCCGCAAACTTACGGGGACGACGCTCTATCCCACTGTTGTCTTGGCAGGTACCGGACGACCAACCTCGGCTCCGGTCCTCTCTGCGCAACCTGGGCATTGGACCTGTGCCTCGGGGGTCAATTCCTGGACTTGCCAACGGGATCTTCCCGTAGGCACCGTCCCTGACGACACCTTGGATCTGACGTGGCCCCTGACAGGCGGGACTATCGCCCGCCTGGACAGTATGCGCTCCAGTTCCGCGACCTGGACCTTGAATTTCTCCGCCCAGACCCCCACTGCAGGCTCGGCAGGCACGCAAAGGGGCTATGCGCTTTTGGGTCTGACATCAGCCAAGATCAACGATCAAATTCAGGTAGCCGGAGCCATTGGCTCCTCAGCCTCCGTGGAGGTTGGAGTCGGCGACACCTCTGGTGACATTGAATCCGGAAACCTTGTGATTCTCCATGATCGAGCAGTGGTCAAAGGCTCCGTCGTTTACGCAGGCACCATAACACAGGGCAACGGCGTGGTCATCACGGGTTCTTCAACTCGAGGCACCGTCCTCTTGCCCACCATTGATCTTCCGACTTGCACCCCGGGAACGGTGGACAAGAACATCACGTCTGGCAAGGTCGCGCTGGCTGCCGGAGCATGGAACAACGTCACGGTGTCCTCGGGTGCCGAACTGGATCTTTCTCCCGGCACCTACCAGCTCCGTTCGCTGGTGCTGCAGGCTGGAGCCAAGATGGTCGTCACGGCAACGGGAACCGGGACTGACATCTTGGCCACCGATCAAATGAACATCGGGGATCGATCGACCGTGACCGCGGCCAGCGGAAGCCTCGCTGCCAACATCCGCTGGACCTACACCGGTACGGGTACATTTCGTGTTGGGACGGATATTGTCATGGACGGATGGCTTCGCGCTCCGAGAGGGACGATCGACATCTTCAGCCGTACTCACATCAATGGGGCCGTACATGCCCAGACCGTGATCCTGGAGCCCCAGGCATATGGAATTTTTGGCGGGATCGTCAATCTTCCGCCCACCTTGACCGGTGTCCCCGTGGACTCCGATGCCGTTTCCACGGCCTGGACGTTCCAGGCCCAGGCTTCGGACCCGGAAGGGCAGGCGTTGACCTGGACTTTGGTGCATGGGCCAACAGGGGCAACAGTCTCCGGCTCTGGTCTGATTTCCTGGACTCCGACGGTTGCGCAATCCGGGGACTTTGATCTGCGGGTCTGCGATCCACTCGGTGCCTGCTCGGAGATGGGATGGACTGTGCGTGCCTATTCGACCAATCACCCGCCGGTCATTACGTCCACGGCACCAACAACCGGAAAAGAGGCTCTCGCCTACACCTACACGGTGACTGCAACGGATACCGATGGCGATGTCCTCCACTTCGCCGCGGGGACAATGCAAGTCGGGATGACGTTCGATACCACGACCCACAATTTCGCGTGGACTCCGAGCTTCACGCAGGCCGGAACTTATCCCCTTTCTGTCACGGTCACCGATGGCAAGGGTGGGAGCGTTACCCAGTCCTGGAATCTGGTAATCGCCGACTCGAACCGTGCTCCCGTGATCACCTCCACTCCAGCAACTTCCGGCAAGGAAGCGGTGGCCTATTCCTACGTGGTGGCCGCGAGCGACCCGGATGGTGATGCTATTCACTTCACCACGGGAACCCTCCCGACTGGGATGACCTTTGACACCACCTCACGGACATTTGCCTGGACCCCGACGTTCGCACAGTCGGGCACCTACAGCCTGTCGGTGACGGTTTCCGACGGCAAGGGCAGATCGGTGACTCAGCCATGGACCCTGGTGGTGGCGGATTCCAACCGCGCCCCGGTGATCACTTCGACCGCTCCCACAACGGGCAAGGAAGCCGTGGCCTACGCCTACACAGTGACGGCGACGGACGCCGATGGGGATGCCCTGCACTTCACGTCGGGAACGTTGCAGGCTGGGATGACCTTCGATACATCCGCCCATAAGTTCTCTTGGACTCCGAGCTTCACGCAGGCCGGAACTTACCCCCTTTCTGTCACGGTCACCGATGGCAAGAGTGGAAGTGCCACGCAGTCCTGGAATCTGGTGATCGCAGACTCCAATCGGGCTCCGGTAATCACCTCGACAGCTCCCACAACGGGCAAGGAGGCCGTGTCCTATTCCTACATGGTGACCGCCACGGATCCGGATGGCGATGTCCTCCACTTCGCCGCAGGGACAATGCAAGTCGGGATGACGTTCGATACCACCACCCACAATTTCGCGTGGACTCCAAGCTTCACGCAGGCCGGAACTTATCCCCTTTCTGTCATGGTCACCGATGGCAAGGGTGGGAGCGTTACCCAGTCCTGGAATCTGGTAATCGCTGACTCTAATCGGGCTCCCGTGATCACCTCCACTCCAGCAACTTCCGGCAAGGAAGCCGTGGCCTATTCCTACGTGGTGGCCGCGAGCGACCCGGATGGTGATGCTATCCACTTCACCACGGGAGCCCTCCCGGCTGGGATGACCTTTGACACCACCTCACGGACCTTTGCCTGGACCCCGACGTTCGCACAGTCGGGTACCTACAGCCTGTCGGTGATGGTTTCCGACGGCAAGGGCGGATCGGTGGCCCAGCCGTGGACCCTGGTGGTGGCCGATTCCAACCGCGCTCCGGTGATTACGTCTACTACCCCGACAACGGGCAAGGAGGCCGTCGCCTACGCTTATACGGTGACTGCAACGGATGCCGATGGCGATGTCCTCCACTTCGCCGCTGGGACATTACAAGTCGGGATGACGTTCGATACCGCCACCCACAAGTTCGCGTGGACCCCAAGTTTCAACCAAGCCGGAACCAATCCGGTCTCTGTCACGGTCACCGATGGCAAGGGTGGGAGCGTTACCCAGTCCTGGAATCTGGTAATCGCTGATTCCAACCGCGCGCCGTTGATCACTTCGAACGCGCCGACAGCGGGCAAGGAATCGATTACTTACACCTACACGGTGACGGCGACCGACGCCGATGGGGATGCCCTTCACTTCACGGCGGGGGCGTTGCCAAGCGGGATGACGTTCGATACTTCAGCGCACAGGTTTACCTGGACTCCAAGTTTCACGCAGTCGGGAACCTATCCAGTTTCTGTCACGGTCATGGACGGCAGGGGTGGAAGCGTCACGCAGTCTTGGAATCTGGTGGTGATTGACTCACTTCAGATCACGGGAATCCACATCACGAGTGCACCTGTGGTGAGCTATCCGATCCCATATCCGGCGGCTCCTTGGACATTGCACTGGACGGTCCGTGACTTTGGGACCCAGTCTCCTGACTTCAACCGGGGACCGGATAACACGGTCACAACGGGCCTTGTCGCTTCGCGGTTGGGTGCCGATGGAAAGCCTCAATGGGTAGGCCCGGAGGGCCGTGGCGGGATCACAAGCCAAGCGTCCTTCAGCCAGTGGTTCCGGGACATTCCCGACACCAACACGCGCTCGGAGGTGCAGGTGCCGTATGTGTACTGGACGCAAGGGGAGACCGACCCGCTATGCGCCTATGTTCCAGGAGGCGGCTCGAACGGATCGTGGAGCGCGGAGTCTCACACGGGGTTCATCTACCATCGTGGAACGTCGCAGAGCATTGGATTCATCCAAAGCGAGCTTTCCATCTGGGTATTTTTGAATGACAGTTTGGTGATCGATCTGGGCGGTGTCCATTCAGGTCAGGGCATCAGCGTGAACATCGACGATGTCGCCTCCCGACTTGGCCTTTCCAACGGAGCCTGGATCCGGGTCGACATATTCGGTGCGGCGGTTGCTCCGCCTCGGCAAGGAGTGATGTACCTGACCATGCCGAACTTGTACTTGGAGCAAGGCCAGCAGTACGAATACGACGTGAGCTCTGTCGGCGGTGTAGGGAAGAAGACCTACAGCCTTGTGCAGAGTCCCTCGGGAATGCAGATGAATCCGGACAACGGGGACATCTACTGGAATCCTGGCCTGGAAGGCGTGGGCGCTTGGCCGGTAAGGGTAAAGGTTTCCGACAGTTTGGGGCAGGTGGATAGCCAAAGCTACCTACTTCGTGCGAACAGCCAATTGAACCGTCCTCCTCGGATCACAAGCATTCCGGTTTTGACTGCGGTTGTGGACAGCACCTACATCTACGATGTGGAGGCGGTGGATCCGGATCTCGACGCGATCCAGTACGAGCTTCGCCGTGGCCCGGCAGGGATGAGCATCAACGCTGTGACTGGCCATGTTCACTGGTTTGCGCCTTCGGACAGCATGGGCAAATGGGACACAGTGGTCGTGGCCGCCATAGACGACCGCGGGATGGAGTGCGTACAGAAATACGCATTGTATGTGACCACTCAAGGTCCAAAGATCGTGAGCGCGCCTGTGGTGAGCTATTCGATTCCCTACCCGGCGTCGCCTTGGACGTTGCATTGGACGATCCGCGACTTCGGAATCCAATCTCCGGACTTCAACCGGGGACAGGACAATACGGTCACCACAGGTCTTGTCGCTTCGCGGTTGGGTGCCGATGGAAAGCCACAATGGGTAGGTCCGGAGGGCCGTGGCGGGATCACAAGCCAAGCGTCCTTCAGCCAGTGGTTCCGGGACATTCTCGACACCAACACACGCTCAGAGGTGCAAGTGCCGTATGTGTACTGGACGCAAGGGGAGACCGATCCGCTATGCGCGTATGTTCCAGGAGGCGGTTCGAACGGATCGTGGAGCGCGGAGTCGCACACGGGGTTCATCTACCATCGTGGAACGTCGCAGAGCATCGGATTCATCCAAAGCGAGCTTTCCATCTGGGTATTTTTGAATGACAGTTTGGTGATCGATCTGGGCGGCGTCCATTCAGGTCAGGGCATCAGCGTGAACATCGATGATGTCGCCTCCCGACTTGGCCTTTCCAACGGAGCTTGGGTCCGGGTTGACATATTCGGTGCGGCGGTTGCTCCGTCTCGACAGGGAGTGATGTATCTGACCATGCCGAACCTGTACTTGGAGCAGGGCCAGCAGTACGAATACGACGTGAGGTCTGTCGGTGGCGTAGGGAAGAAAACCTACAGCCTTGTGCAGAGCCCCTCGGGGATGCAAATGAATCCGGACAACGGGGACATCTACTGGAATCCAGGTCTGGAAGGCGTTGGTGAATGGCCGGTTAGAGTGAAAGTTTCCGATAGTTTGGGGGCTTCGGATGTTCAGGCATTCCAGCTATTTGGTTACTCTGGAGGCTCCGACTCGTTGCGAATTCTTAGCTTACCCGGAAAAGCAGTCAAGGTGGATAGCGAATATCGTTATCCGGTTTTTACTACGAAATCCGGAAATATTAGGCAAAGATTCCACCTTCTTGCCGGGCCAGTAGATATAAAAATCGATTCGATCTCTGGCTTATTAAAGTGGACTCCAACCATCGCAGATACGGGCATGAATCATCTAGTTATCGAAGCTGTCTGCGACTCATTGCTTGATTCGCAATCATTTGATGTATATGTATTTTCCGCGGATCATGGTGTTCGAGTTATTTCAAACCCCGTGACGACATTCCAGCCATATTCAGATCAGCCCGATTCGGGAAAAGTATTTTTATACGGCACGATTCGCGATTTCATATCAAGTCAACCCGATTTTGGGGGTGCGAATTCCGGCCTTTGCCAAGGAATGACATCTGATACGTTAGATGCAGATGGCAAGCCACTATTTCATCGTGTAGCGTGTTCCGATATTCGTGATTCGGCAAGATTTTCTCAATGGTACAGGGATGTCCCTGGTATAAATTATTCGTATGATATTGCTGTCCCCATGGATACTGTGGGCAATGTTCGCTCCTATATTAATCAATCATTCTACCCAATTGACGGGAGAGGCTATGATTCAGGAGCTTCCGGGCACAATTCCCTATTTACAGGGGAATTCCATGCCAAAGTAAGATATCGCGGAGGAGAGGTCCTTCGATTCTGGGCTGATGATGATATCTGGGTGTTTGTGAATCAAAAACGAGTGGTTGATTTGTCGATGTCATATGATTCTGTCCAGCTGGATACGCTTGGCCTGCATTTAGGAGACAATTACTCCCTTGATATTTACTTTGCGGATCGAGCATGTTGCGGTTCATCCATCAAGGTTGAAACCGGGCGTGGAGTTGAGAAGTGGAATCCATATGCATATAAGCTTGAAATTGCTCATATGGATACTTCTAATTTAACATTTCGCTTGCTTGACGGACCAAGTGGAATGACGATTATGCAGGATGGGACCGTATTTTGGCATCCAAACGAAGTCCCCGAGGGGATGTATCCTGTTTCTGTATTAGTGACAAATGCAGCAGGAGACTCTGCGGTTCAGTCATGGACTATTTCCGTACAGCCTTCAGGCTCCTTGTGGCCGGTTATTGAAAGCCAACCTCCCAGTTATCTGCAATCCGGTCATGACCTTATCTATGATGTGATTGCTCATGATGAGAAGATGGATAAGCTCTATTATAAACTGGATTCAGGCCCTTTGGGAGCAATAATCGATTCATCGGGCGAACTGAAGTGGAGTACTTCTGCAAATGATACAGGGATATTTAAATTCCTTATTTCTGTGACGAATAAGATCAACACTACTTTTCAGTCATTCGCAATCAATCTTCATCCAGATGATCTTGCACCGAAGCTGTCTGGGAATCCAACAAATGCCGAAGTCGGAACCAGCTTCCTGTTTCCGTTGATTGCAACAGACCCAGAAAATGACCCGATTCAATTTCAGCTTCTTCAGGCACCGGTGGGATTGCGGCTGGCAAGCGGCCCGGATCGTTTGGTTTGGGTGCCAACACCGGATCAAGTAGGAAGTCGGCCCCTGAAATTGAGGGTCTTGGACAACCATGGAAATGCATCCGATTACAGTTGGAACATCTTGGTGAGTGCGGACAAGACGCCTCCCACCATCACCCTTGCTGGACAGGATTCCGTGTTGGTTGGGGCCTCATACGGGATTTCCGCTACAGCCATGGACGGAGGGCAGCCGGTTCCGGTACAACTGACATTGGATGGCCTTCCACTCGCACTTGTTTTTGGTCAGGCTACGACGATATTTGCCCAGGCCCAGACGCATGTCTTCCAAGCCACGGCAGTGGATGCCGCTGGCAATCGAGCCAATGCGACCAAGATCATCCGGTCGTACCTGGTCCGCGATCAGACCGCTCCGGTGGTGGATGTGACTTGGTCACCAGCTTCTGTCAGTGCCGGAAGCCCAGTGACCTTCCAGGTCCAATTGGACGACCGGTCCGTGCTGCGCAACGGGAGCTTGGGCTTGCGGGTGAATGGACAGATCGTTCCCGTGAATGGCTCGACTCTCCAAGCGAACTGGACTGCCGGTGGACCTGGTACCTTCTCCGTGGAGGTGGTGGCCGTTGATTCGGCTGGCAATCTGGGACGCGCTGAGCACCTGATCTCGGTTCTGCCAGGCAGCAGCATCGGCGCGGCCCCTGTCGCCCACATCCTGTCCCCTGCGCCTGCGACAAATTCCGTTGGCGCCGTGGTGGATCCGGTCGTCACAGGCCGTACCGAAGTCCATGGCCAGGCCACGGCAAGCCCTTTGGCCGAGTACCGCCTGGAGTGGCGCTTGGACGGAAGTTTCGAGGAACAGGTCCTGTCGCGCTCCACCACCGCTCCGAGTGGCGATCTCCTGGGATTCCTGGACGCGACCCTTCTACAGGACGGATCGGGCACCCTGCGCCTGACGGTTCTCGATGCCTCCGGACGCCAGGCGGTGGATTCAGAACGGGTGACGATCTCCGGCGAGAAGAAGCTGGGCATTTTCACTCTCTCCTTCACCGACATCACCATGCCCCTCAGCGGGATGAACCTCACGGCCTCGCGCAGCTACGACAGCCGCACCCGCGCCCATCCCGGTGAATTCGGATTCGGATGGAGTCTGGACCTTTCTCGAGCCAAGGTGACCACGAACACCCCCCAAGGCAACGGTTGGACTACCCAGTGGCTGTCCTATGGCTTGGGTCGCCAACTTGTTGCCACTCGGGAACACACGATCAGTGTTTCGATCCCGGGACTTCGCACCCAGGAGTTCGTGGCAACACCGCAATTCGATTCCCCCTTCGATCCCTCCCAGGGCACCATGAGCTACCAGGCCAAATCCGGGACCTACGGGAAGCTCGAACCTGCCGACATCGCCCCCGACTTCGTCGTCGAGGGTGGAGATCTGTACGCCGACGACGGGGACTTCCAGTCGCTGTACGAGCCCCAGCAATATCTGCTCACATTGGTGGATGGATCCCAGTGGTGGATCGACCGGCCTTCGGGCCAGGTGCAGCAGATCGAAGACGCCAACGGCAACTACATCCAGCTCAACGGAAACCAGATCGTGCACAGCGACGGGCGTGGCCTGTTCATGTCTCGCGACGCCCAAAACAGAGTCACCGAAATCCGCGACCAAAACGGACGGAAGGTGGACTACGCCTACGACTCCGATGGAAACCTCGCTTCGGTGACCGACCCCGTGGGGAACACCACTCGGTTCGCCTACGACGCCAGCCACTATCTCACAGACATCGTCGATGCGCGCGGCGTCAAGGCCCTGCGCGTGGAATACGACAGTGCCGGACGGGTGATCCGCCAGATCACGGCAAAGGGCGACACGGTCGCGTCGGTGCACGACTTGGCGAACAACCAGGAAATCACGGTGAATCCCAACGGGGACAGCACCAGCTACACCTACGATGATGCAGGCAACGTGACCTCCAAGACCGTGAACGGCCATACCTGGCACTACACCCTGGACCAAAACGGCAAGGTGACGCGCACCGACAACCCCGATGGTACGCACACATCCTCGACCTTCGATGCCATGGGCAACGAGACCACCACCACGGACGCCTTGGGCAACGTGACGACGCGGACATTTTTGGACGGTACCGACAAGCCTTTGACGGAAACCGACGCCTTGGGGCGGACCAACAGCTATTCCTACGACGGCAGCGGGAACCTTTTGACGGTCACCGGACCGAACGGAGTCGTCCAGAGCCGCAACGGCTACGACGGTTCCGGCCACCTCGTATCCGGCACCGACGCCTTGGGCAAAGTGACAAGCTACGCCTATGACGCCTTGGGCCGTCGCGCGAGCCAGACGGATGCCCTGGGTCGCACCACAGCTTGGACCTACGACGGTTCGGGGAATATCTTGACGGAAACCGATGCGCAAGGCCGCACCAGGCGTTACGTCTACGATGCCAACGGGAATCGCCTCTCCACGACCAATCCCGATGGAACGACGACGGGAACCGAATACACCTCCTTCGGCAAGCCCCGCCTCGTCACCGATGCCCTGGGACACCAGACTACCACGGTCTACGATGCCACAGGCCAAGCCATCTCCTCCATCCTAGCGAACGGGTCGAGCACGGCGCGATCCTACGATGGAACAGGGAATGTGGTGGGCACAACGGATGCCGCCGGACGCACCACGACCATGACCTATGACGCGGAAAATCGCCTCGTTTCAACCACGTTCTCAGATAGCACGTCGGTGCGCTCGGAATACGATGCCATGGGGCGCCGGACGGCAAGCATCGACGCCCGCGGCAACCGGACCACCTTTGAATATGACGCCGATGGTCGTGACACCCTGGTGCGCGACCCGCTGGGCCACACCACCATCTC
>Ga0224521_1000546_pt1 | contig 11043 bp, 13 predicted proteins | sample CFST0metaG_FD_182731 | JGI IMG/M metagenome (GOLD analysis project Ga0224521, IMG submission 182731) | Peat soil microbial communities from Stordalen Mire, Sweden - C.F.S.T0 | ecosystem: Environmental > Terrestrial > Soil > Wetlands > Peat | place: Sweden: Norrbotten County, Stordalen Mire... | reverse complement strand
AGCCGTTAAGTCATTGAGCCCTTCGATTTTGTAAGAAAATAAAATATTAAGATAATTTTGATAAAATAATAAATATGGGACCATTATCAGTTAACGAATTAATATCAGCGAATACTAACCTTTTTCTCGCCTTTCTGATTGGTATAGGCTTCGGCTTCGTACTTGAACAAAGCGGTTTCTCATCTAGCAGGAAGCTGGCAGGTGTATTTTATGGTTATGATACCGTCGTGCTCAAAGTATTCTTCACAGCAGCCATAACAGCGATGTTGGGACTGCTTTTCTTCAGCCTTTTTGGCTGGATTGACCTGAACCTGGTATATGTTAATCCAACTTATGTTACTTCGTGCATAGTAGGCGGGGTCATAATGGGTGCAGGTTTTATTATGGGGGGATACTGCCCCGGCACCAGTTTTTGCGGTGCTTCAATAGGCAAACTTGATGCAATGGTATTCATTGTGGGCTTGTTTCTGGGGGTGTTTATCTTCGGTATTGGCTATGATGCATGGAAAGGAACGTATATGGCTAATTTTCTTGGTTTCCCCAAAGTAAGCACTGTATTAGGGCTAACTGACGGAGTTTTTGCATTTCTACTGATTATCATTGCGCTTTCAATGTTTTGGGTGGCAGAATGGGCAGAAAAGAAATTCCCCAGAGAAGAGTATTAAAATGGCGCAGGGCGCAGGACGCAGGGCACATGGAAGAAAAGAAATCCTTGATTTAGCCTGTGCTCTGAGCATTGAGCTCTGAGCATTTTTATTACAAACAAAAAACTAAAAACAAGAAACAAGCAACAAGCAACAAGCACCCAGCAACAAGGAACGAACATCACTTAAATCATATATTATGAAACCACTAAGACTTTTAGCACTGTTCATTATTCCGATGGGACTAATCATTGCAGCTGTCCCTCAGAATAAAACAAAACCATATAAACTGACAGCAGATCAGTTACTTGGTGAGGCAAACACACGCACTCAATATATTGCTCCTGAGACAGTAGCCGACATGATTGTTAAAAAAGATCCTTCATTCAGGTTAATAGACGTAAGAAGTCAGGATGATTTTGAAAAATTCAGTCTTCCGGGAGCCATAAACATCCCTGTCTCCGACCTTCTCTCGGATAAATATACCGATATACTTAATCAGGATGTTAAAATGAATATATTCTATTCAAATGCGACTATTACAGCTAATGAGGCATGGATGGTAACCAGGCAGCTTGGATATAAAAATAACTTTGTGCTGGAAGGGGGACTGAATTATTGGTTTGATGCAATACTTAATCCTAAGAAGCCAGAATCAACAAGTCCTGATGAAGAATTTGCAAAATATGACTTTCGTCTTAGCGCAGGGAAGGCACTGGGAGGAGGCATGACAATGCAGACAAATCAAACCCAAAGTATAGAATCCGCTAAACCTGCATTGCAGCCTGCTCCTAAAAAAAAGAAAGCTGCAGGCGGCTGCTAGATCTTTTTGCCTTTAATACGGTTCAGTTATTTTGATATATAAATAGATGCTTCCTGCTGACCATGGCAGATACCTGTCGGAAGCCATTTGTCAGCTCTGCACTACTGATATATTCAGATCGAAACATATTCTGCCACTATAATGAAAAACAGAATTTCCGGAGTTATACTTGCCGGTGGCACCAATAAACGGTTCGGAGGAAAAACAAAGGCAAATGTTGTTATTGGGGGGAAAACAATCATCTCCAGAATGATTTCTACCATCAGCGACTTATTTGACGAGATAATTATTGTCACAAATAATCCTATAGAATTCAAAGATCTCACTCAATATAAAATAGTTCAGGATCTGTTTTTAAAGGCTGGTCCTCTGGGTGGTATCCATGCTGCTTTAAATGCATCATCTGAAGATGCAATTTTCGTTTTTGCCGGGGATATGCCGTTTCTTGACAAAGAAATTATTTCTGACCAGATTAATGAATTCAACAAGAGAGAATATGATGTTTTTATCCCAAAGATTGATCAATTTATCGAACCTCTGCATGCTATTTACAGAAAGACAGTTCTGAATGATCTTGAAATTTTCCTTTCCACCGGGAAAAGCAAAGCAGTCAGGGATTTTCTCAGCGAAGAGAATGTTGGCTATTTACAAATTTCTGACACTGAGAAAACCGAATTAGCTTTTTCAAATATTAATTCACCTTCAGATTTAGGCAAAATCAGAATGCAACTTAATTGAATTTCAATTTATTGCATTTCTTCATATCTTGTTTTCATCAGCAATTCTACAACTGATCCAAAAACTCATAGTTTTTTGAGTCTAAAACAGTCAGCCCACGGAGTTGATTTCCGGGGGCTGACAACTGCTGCATTGTAAACTTTTAATTGGTTGCAATAATAGAAAATATTTTCTTAAGCCAATACAGCAATGACCACGATCACCTATGGGATATATTCCCAAAAATCCTTGAAATAACCATAAAAAGGACGATCATTAGCAAGAGATCCCAATCCAATGTATCCTCTGTTCCCGATTGAAACGCCAACAGCATATACTCGTTCAATTCCTCCAAAATTACTTTTCTGTGTCCATGTATTGGTTGCCTGATCCCATTCCCAAAAATCTTTGTATCCAGGAGGAACACCAGCATATCCAGTTCCTATATATCCTTTTTCCCCGATTGCAAAACCAACAGCACCTGCTCGTGCATCTCCTCCAAAGTCGGATTTCTTTGTCCATACATTAGTCGTCTGGTCCCATTCCCAAAATTCTCTTGTATAATTACCTTGATCTGTATATCCTGTTCCTATATATCCTTTGTCCCCGATTGAAAAACCAACAGCTTCGTTTCTGGTATATCCTCCAAAGTCGGATTTCTTTGTCCATACATTGGTCGCCTGGTCCCATTCCCAAAAATCCTGGTAATACTCAGGTAAGTCTGCTGCACCTGTGGATGGCTTGATTCCAATTCCAATATATCCTTTGGATCCAATAGAAAAGCCCACAGCCGAAGCTCTTCCGGGTGTGGTTGGAAGGGATGCTTTCTGAGTCCAGCTATTTGTAGCAGGATCATATTCCCAAAATTCATTTGTAAAATCGGATGTACCATAAATTATTCCTGTTCCAATATAACCTTTTGTACCGATTGAGAAACTAACAGCCGCACCTGACGAATTTCCTGGATAGTCGGCTTTCCTTGTCCATGCATTGATTGCCTGATCCCATTCCCAAAAATCCTTAGCATTACTTCCTAATCCAATATATACTTTAGTGCCGATAGAAAAGCTGGCGCTGCTGAATCTTGCTCCCCCCGGGAAGTCAGCTTTTTGTGTCCCGATACTTTGTTCAAAAGAAGTTGTGAATCTAAGTTGGATACCATAAGCTACACCTGCATTATTAACTGCATAGGCTCTCACGAAATAAGTTATGCCTGGGTTTAATCCAGCCAGATTGCTTGTAAAACTACCTGTAACCGATCCATCTGTTGTTTTATTATCTGCTATTGTTGGATTCTGAGAAGTGCTCCAGCAAATGCCGCTTGTTGTAATTGTGCCTCCTCCGTCAGAACTAATCTCCCCCCCGGAGATTGCAGATGTTGTTGCTATCGCACTGACTGAGGTAGTTATCAATGTTGCAAGAGCAACTGGGTTTGTGTTAAATGCAACCTCATTCCCATAACTTGTCCCTTCGTTATTGGTAGCATAGGCACGAATATAGTAAAAAGCGTTTGCCGTTAAACCAGTTATATTACTGGTAAAAGAACCAGTACCTGTGCCATCAGTTGTTTTACTTGATGATATTGTTGGATTCTGAGTGGTTCCCCAGCAGACACCACGGGCAGTAATTTCAGATCCGCCATCATTTGTCACATTACCTCCGGATACTGCACTTGTTTGTGTAGCTTTCAAAACATTTTCAGTTGTAAGCATAGGGGGTGAGGGCTTTTTCTTACAAGATTGCATAATAGCAATAGTACCAATTGCAAGAAAAACAATAACTATGATTTTCAGAAAGCGTTTCATAATTAAATTATTAAAGTATTTAGAGAAATATAAAACTCTGAAATACAAACAATCAGAATCGCTCCTTGTTTGAACCAAAGTCAAGTTTATTTTAAAGTAAAAAACCCCGACATTTCTGCCAGGGGCTTCGGTGTATTATTTGTGCTTCCTACCCTATTGTAATACCATGAGGTGCTAAAATAAAATATGCCGGGTTCAAAATCAAATAGTATGCACCTTCTCTCGCTGCAGGTGTTCTCATTTTCTTAATCAATGAAGCTTTTCTTTAATATTTTCAGGTGTGGCAGGATAAACCAATCCTGAATCGTATGATAGATTTTTCTGGTCCTTATTACGGTATTCCAAATGCTTTAGAAGATGCGAAATGAGAGCGATATGAGATGTTTTCTTCTTATCAGCATTCACAACAAACCATGGCGCAAGCTTGAAATTGGTTCTTAACAACATTTCATTCCGGGCTTCTGAATAGTCTTTCCAACATTTCTGAGCTTCCTGATCAATAGGGCTTATTTTCCATTGTTTCAACGGGTCTGTCTTTCTGTCTTTAAGCCTTCTTCCCTGTTCTTTTTTACTTATATCGAGATAATATTTCAGAATTATGAAGCCTGCATCCACAAGCATCCTTTCAAATAATTCCACTTCTTTAAAAAATGATTCGTATTCCTGCTCACTGCAAAAGCCCATCACTTTTTCCACTCCGGCACGATTATACCAGCTACGATTAAAGACCGCAAATTCACCTGAAACCGGCAGTTGGACAGTGTAACGCTGAAAATACCACTCACGTTCCTGCCTGTCTGAAGGTTTACCTAATGCCACAACCCTTGTTTCACGCGGACTGAGATGTTTTACAATTCTTTTTATAGTCCCGTCCTTACCGGCTGCATCTCTACCTTCCAGTATTACAAGCAATTTCAGGTTAGAAGATATAATCTCCTTTTGCATTTTAACCAGTTCTATGAAGAGTCCGTGCAATATCTCTTTCTTGTTTTCCTTTATCATAACTTTAATTATATTATTTTAATTTTCAAGACGTCTTTTTTCTCAAACTACTCATTTTTAAATATATAAGTGATCATTTTAGAATGAATAAACTTGCCTCATTGTTTACAGTTTTATTAATCCTTAACGTCAAATTCAGACTCAACATTTTTTGGATCAGGATAGTCTCCTGGCAATTTTTTAAATAAACCCTTTCTGTCCTTATGATTTTTTATAATCATAAAAATTATTATTACAAGGAAAGCCAGAACAAATATTATCAGTATAAACCCATTCTTTTCCATAACTTCATTTTTTTCCTAAACGTGTTACTGCTTCTTCTAAATGCTTTTTTGAGTCTGATTGTTTCAATCATACTGGCTACGACACAAGAAGTTTGCCCACAGCCCCTGTTGTGCTGTAAGGTGATGTCTGAATAAGACTTATTTTTGTTTTTTAGTCGGAACAATAAATAGTGGAATAGAAGTTTGATGTAAAACCTTTTCAGTAACACTTCCCATGACCACATTTTCAAGCCATTTCCGGCTGTGTGATCCAATAACAATTATATCGGCGTGGAGTTCTTTTGCAGTCTCTAAAATTGAATCAGCAAAGTCACCCTCTTTTACAATAGTTTGAATGGATTTATCTCCAAGGTGTTGTTTTGATTTTTCAAGGTATTGAAGTGATGCATTTTTCAATCCATCAATACTTTCTAATTGTATCGGACCCATATCCATGTAACCGCTAAATCCCATTATGGGTGAGTAACCGGCTGTTGAATATAAGACAGGATCCGTTATAACATGCAGCAATATTACCTCGGCTTTCATGGATTTTGCCATTGAAAAACCAACCTCTGCCACTTTTTGTGCAGTTGGATTATAATCCAGTGCAATCAATACTTTTTTCATCTTATTTGTTTTTATGTGCTTTAAAATTTTTGAAAGCTATTATGTTTCTGAATATGACTAACTGAGTTGCCCGACAGGAAACTGAACGCACATCTCTTTTTCCATATTTAACATACCACACCAGCTTTATCTGACATTTTATTCCAAAATTAAAATTATGTTTTCAAAAAATAAAATTAGACATCAGACCCTTAATTGTATTATATAACTTTAAGAAAAAGTTACATCATTTACACATTTCCAGACTAAGTCTGGCAAAACAAAAGCCCTCCATCAGCTTGGCAAGCTTGCCATAATTTCCCGGAAATAGTGGACTGCGCATACAGATGTGTGAATCATGTAAAATTTTCAGAATGTTATACAACACTTTAAATAATATAAAGGTCCATCTTTGCAGTATTATATCAATAGTAAAGCTTTATGAAAAAAACTTTATTGCTTTTGTTCGTATTAATGACTTCACTTGTAGTCAATTCTCAGACCAACATCGTAATAGTGGACAAATATGACCGTACTCCTATTATTATTAGTAATCTTAAGGCACCTATAACTGATTTTATAAACAGGCATTATACTGGTTTCATTATTAATCAGGCTACACGGGTTGTCAAAAATAACGTCATCACTTATGAGATAATCATTGTTCAGGGCACAACAACTGATACTCTTATTTATGACCGGGGCTATAATATAGTTCGTGAGATTGTTCAGAATGATTCAATTAAACCATCTGAAAAGATAAAAAAGTGATATCCGGAGTTGACCTATAAGCAGTTTGGTTATTTGCTGAAGACCAGAGAAAAATATCTAATTCTTCGTATGGTTAGACAACAATAAAGTCCAAATTTGTTATTTCTTCTTTGGAACTTTATCTCCCTCCTGTCGCGCTTCACTAATGCCGATAGCGATCGCTTGTTTACGGCTTTTAACAATCCCGCCGGTGCCACCTTTGCCCGATTTTAATTTACCATGTTTAAATTCGGTCATTACTGTTTCAATTTTGTCCTGGGCTTTTTTGGAATACTTGGCCATAATTATTTGTTTTTATAATCAAACTCTTTCAAAATCGATGAACCCTTCTTCAACATTAATTTGTATGAGTCTGGCTTTAATTTTCTGACCCACTTTTAGTCCATTATACCCTTTAACAAGTTTTCCTTCAACATGAGGATATAGAAGACGGATCCATGTACCTTTTGGTGCGGCGCCACTAACGATGGCATCAAATTCTTCACCAATCTTCGATTCCATAAGAATTGCATTGGCTGACTTTTCAACCTGACGTTCTACTTTTTTAACATCATCTTCTTTCAACGTACACTGTTTCGCAATCTGATCCAGCTGTTCCAGGGTATAAGGAACAGGCTTACTTGTGATAGCCGCCTTCAGCAGACGTTGTGTAACAAGATCGGGATATCGTCTGTTGGGTGCAGTAGAATGTGTATAATCTTTTACAGCCAGGCCAAAATGACCTTCCTCGCTGTCACCGGGTTTTTCAAGAATATATTCTCCCGATCCTAAAAGTTTAAGCACACTAAGCGACATATCCGTAAAATGAACCTGATCTTTTTGTTTGAAAAACGTCAGGTATTCAGAAAGTGATTTGGAATCAGCCTTTGCCGGCAGAGTAAATCCATTCTCTGAGGCCAGTTCAACGATTCTGTCCCACTGTTTCGGAACCCGTACCACTCTCCTCAGCGAAGGAAATTGTTTCCCGGCTAAGAATCGGGCTGTAGATCCATTTGATGCTATCATAAAATCTTCGATCAGATCTTTAGCTCTGTTTTTTTGTTCCACTCTCATTTCACTTAAAGCATCACCCTCAAAAACAGGTCTGGCTTCAATCGTTTCAAGATTTAATGCTCCATGTTTATAACGCAACTCTTTCATCTTTTGCGCCACCTGGTCCTGCAGCTTAATATTTTCAGCTAATCCCGCGATCTTATTAATTTCTTCCGGAATCTGGCCGGTCCCTTCGAGCCAGGAACCAAGGCTTATATAATCTAGTTTTGCACGATTTTGTACAATCGCTGAATAAACATCTGATTGTTCAACCGAACCATCATTAGCAATGACCATTTCAATTACAATAGCACAACGGTCAGAATTAAATTTCAGCGAAGTAAGATCAGTTGATAGTTTCTCAGGGAGCATTGGAAATATTTGGGCAACAGTATAAACAGTTGCCGTGTTCCGGCTTGCATGATTATCAATATCTGATTGTTCCGCCACCAGTGCATCCACATCAGCTATGGCAACAAATACCCGGACTTTGTTTTCAGCCAACTGTTCTGCATAGGATAACTGATCAAGATCAAGTGAATCAGTATTATCGATCGAGCACCATAGCTTATCACGAAGATCTTTTGCCATTGAAGGTTTATAAATGGCCGGAGAGGTAATTTTCGACAATTCGACAATTACAGCTGACGGAAAATCGGGTTCCAGCCCTCTTGATATCATTGCTTTCCGTGCAATATTCTGTAAAGTGATCCTGTTAGCATTTTTATCCATACAACCTCCTTTGTAACTGTAAAACGATATCAATTGCTGAAATTATAGAAAACATTCTGAAATTCAATATTAAGTCATTGCATTCTTTTTATTCAACATTATTCTTCAAAAAAGTTACATTATTTACATATTTCTGCGAACTTTCTAAGGTCCCATAGGAACCAGATATTGGTAGAAGAAAGCCGATGGAAATTGTTCCGTCCCGTACAGGACGGGATATTTTTTATATATGATTTTTCTTACTATACGAGAATGCACTATATCCCTCCTGCCAGGAGAAATGTCCAGGAACGAAATGATTTTGATTTATCCATTTTGATGACCCTCCCTTAATATCTTGTAAAAGATCTGACAATGATTGTGTTGGTCTCATCCCAAATAAAACATGCAAATAGTTAGTCATCCCATTTATTGCCAAAACTTTATGATTATTATTTTGAATTATCCCTTTAATGTATTTGTAGAGATCATTTTTCCATTCTGGATTAATTATACACTCCCTGTTTTGAACAGTGAAAACCTATTGAATGTGAATAAGCGTATAAGTATTTGGCATAATTCTTCTATTTTTCTTGTTCTATAAAGTATATACAGTGTTATTATGTCAACACAATTGATAATCATAAATCGATATCGTAATTTGTGCTTTAATTATCTTAATTTATAAATTTACTTAGTTATAATTATTTTGTGTAAATATTGCGGTGCGCTGCACCTTTGATCTCCACAAAGAACATTTATCTGCTACAAATATTGCGGTGCTCCGCACCTTTAATCTGCACGATAATCATTTATATAGTACAAATATTTTTGGTGCTCTATACCTTTAATCTGCACAATAATCATTTGTCTACTATTAATATTTATGGCGCTCCGCACCTTTTTGGTCTATTTTATGCAGCAGAGCTGCAAAATATTTTTAGAAATATATTTGAAAGACATAACCAAAGGTGCAGAGCACCGCAATATTTAATTCAATTCGTGAGAAAATGCATTTGATTGAAGCTCTCCGCAGCAATCAACGGAGAACCGATCCCGCAAAGCGGGAGAGCTCGGCGAAGCCAATGCGCTCGCGGGGATTCACCCCGAAACGCTAATCGCGAAACACGAAACAAGCAATGTGATAGCTATTTCTTCGAGTATATCCAGGCTTTAGGATCAAATTTAATCTTGAATTCTCTTAAATAACTGGTAGCCTCATTAAGATTATTAAAAGATTTAACTGAAACTAGTTCAGTTTTTATTCCATTTCGGTTGGTCATACTGATAATACTTGTTTTATATCCCCGGCTGCGATATTTTCCAGCCGCCAGTTTGGCGTTTTCAGGATTGGAAAAGGTGCCAATAATAATACAATAAGTATCTCTGATATCCCGTGCAAGCGCAGGACTTTCTTCCTTGTTTGATTTAACTGTGGAATCTTGTTGTTTATCTTGCGGCAGGTTAGATTCAATCTTAATTCTTTTTAATGAGTCGGCGACACGAATACTGTCCTGATATGCCCACAATAATGCCTCTTTTCGAACTTTATTCTCAAAGAATGAGAATCGATATTTCCTGAGAAACATGAGAGCAGGGAAAAACATTAAAAGTAAAATCATGATTATAAAAGGTAATCCTCTATTAAAATGGTATTTAAAATTATCCATCATTAGTTTGAAATTGTTCTAAAATGAAAAATCAAACTTACCAAATATAGAAAGCAATTCAAACTATTTCTATAAATGAGGTCCGACACAAAAGACAGATTACTCTCAGATAATCAATATTATCACAGAATCTTAACCTCTCCTTATAATTTAAGAAAAGAGGCTGCCCATTTGAGACAGCCTCTTACAGAAAGTATTGAGGTTAAAAAAAACTCTACGCTGAACACAGAACCCAAAACGCGAAACGCATATATCGTTCAGAATTGAGGGTTAAGTGTTTAGTGTAAGTGAGCCTATAACTAGTCCCAGTTTAATTTAAGATGTTGATATTTCAACTTGTGATCACAGGTAGAATTATGTTTCTCTTTTCTCCGCTTATTAAAAAGCTTTTATAAATTTTTTCATAAAATATTACGTACAGAATAACTGTTGTAGCTCCAATTATAAAATAACCGATTAAAAGCACGAGAAGAACAATTTCTTCTATAACTATAACTGAATAATGGAATATTGAAGAGAGCGACCTAAAATCAGATTTCCCGGACAGAAAAATAATATGCAGGTTATGTAAAAATTTATTTTCGGCATTGGCAACAATCTTTAATGTGGCGGGAACAGAACCAGTGTTCTTTGAGGAGATATTAACATTATTAATATTTGTCTCCTCAATATTGCCATAAATGATATTGGTGTTGTTTAAAACTAATTTTTCCCTCATCGCTTTAAGTTTTAGATAACTGTTAAAAGTAATGTAAAAGAATACTCTTGTCAAGCCGCTAAAGCCTGAATAATGAGGAAATGAGAGAGTTTTACAAGCTCCCTGTCAATAAAATCCCGAGGATTATTAACAGATAAAAACAATTAATATACAGAATGAGTATATTGGTCAAAAAAGGATAAATATTTACCAGGAATAAAGGAGAAATAAGAATTTTTGACATATATATTATCCTATAGTGCTAATTATCTTAATAATAGACAAGTATTATATTTAAT
>Ga0224521_1000545_pt1 | contig 11051 bp, 14 predicted proteins | sample CFST0metaG_FD_182731 | JGI IMG/M metagenome (GOLD analysis project Ga0224521, IMG submission 182731) | Peat soil microbial communities from Stordalen Mire, Sweden - C.F.S.T0 | ecosystem: Environmental > Terrestrial > Soil > Wetlands > Peat | place: Sweden: Norrbotten County, Stordalen Mire... | reverse complement strand
TCCCTACGTTAACAGAGCCACCTCAAGGCCAAGTAAAGGTCACGGAAAAGACTTTGATGTTAATAAGTCGATTTTGTGGATCCTTCCCATGAGTTCTTGGTATCGTCCTCTTCGGTGGAGCTGGGGTGTCAATAGGCAGAACCTTTGAGTTTGAATTCAACTTGAGCCTATAGACTTGTTAAACCGAACTTCATTTCTGGTATGCTTGTAAGGCTTGCCTCGAATGCGCAGATTCAGGAGTATATCATGAAAACTCTGGTACTGGTATCCCATTAAATATATTGCCACACTTAGGACAAGGTTTTTCAAAGAAATCTAATATTAATTCGGTACCACATTCACTGCAAATAGGCTTAAAGGATTTTACTTCATTATCACTTGATATATGTAAATGCCAATTATAAATTGGAGAATTAAACTCTTGGGTTATGGCGACTTTCACCGCGTTACATTTTGTACAATATCCACGTACAAAAAAACCTTTGACTCCTTTCTCCTTAACCTCTTTTGACGTGGCAGTAGGATGACCGTAAGAACGTAACTCTCCATGGTCATCTCGGTAAAATTCATGAAACCCACTTGTTTCTACTTTAAAATCGCAGCTTTCGCATTCCCATTTACTAAACCCAGCCATTATTAATAATTCCTCGTCAATTCATTAGAATTGGGATAATTATAATTCTCGTGGAAATAGTTTTCAATGCTTTACCAAGACACCTTTAAAAATTTAGGGAATAATTATTCCTGGTTTATAGCAAGATGTTGACGGGTAATAACAATCAAGCTTTTATCCTCACATTTATGACGAATACAAATGCTTAATCGGAACTTGAACTCCCGCGGTCTTCTGACTCCTGCAAAATATTTTTATCTGGGTTGGTGGGGTCCCATCGCAGCCAACAATCTAAGTCCTTCCAATAAAGCCCACATTTACATTTACCTAATTCGGGAACTTCTTTTACCGCTTCGGGGCATGGACAATATTTTCGCTCTGGAGCACATGAACATTCGCCGTATTTAACGTAATTTTTCAGAAAATAATCGTATCCTAAATGTGGATTAAAAATAAATTCGTTTTTCTTTGCGAACAATACCATCGCTTTTGCTGTCTGAGTTTTATTCCCTTTCAACTTGCACTTCCCTTAAAATGGTATTTAACTTAATAGGCGAAGATTTCCGGTGCACCCCAAATACTAGGGGATATTTATTTGTTCATAATCAGTTGAATGGAGGTAGCGGGTTTCGTTAATTGGGGGCCGATTAATGGAATGTCAGGTTTTATGAGCGGCTTTTTTGGCATACCCAAAGACTGCTCTTTTACTTTCTTCTATATACCCGTGTCGCGCCCGCCACATCGGATCTCCTTGCGCAAGAGCAAAATGTGATGCCCATTTCCCGTACGCCTGCTCAAGTTCAAGTAGGTCATGGTCGGTCATGACCCCCCTCCTTTTCAATTCTTGAAAATTGTCAGTCCACACCTGAGCAGTCGTCAATAGAGGCCATTCTTGCCTCTCATGACCCATTCCCATGAAAACTTCTGAATTAGACGGTTCTGACATAACCAACTCCCTTCTCTAGATCGGTTATTGGCGTGCGTAAATCACACTTATAGTGTGTAGACTCATGATACATATACCCATATCATTTAGTCAAGTACCAACGATCTGCTTGGCAAAAATGAATGAAAACAATACGGAACAAATTCGGCGAAAAGGTGAGAGAACTTCGACGGGCAAGAGGTTTATCGCAAGAAGAGCTAGCTTTCAGGGCCGGCATTCACCGGAATTATCTCGGCGGCATTGAAAGAGGTGAGCGGAACCCTGCATTGGATAATATTTCAGCAATTGCAAAAGCATTGGGTGTTGATCCGTCAGAGTTGTTGCGGTTTGAAAAAGATTGACTACTGAAAAAAGAAATTTATTGCCTTCTAAATAAATCTTACCGAGTGAATCAACCCCACTGCGTACATGCCATTACTCTACGGTAATATATTCATCCCTTTTTCGGAGTAAAAAGCCATCCTTTCGGACCAAATCAGCCACGCCCTGCTGGAGACGCGCTGGACAACACAATGAACATGACCCAGTTGCGTGCCTATCAGAAATTTATTTTGACAATACGCCGGTTATGAATTGAATGCAAATATCGATACCCTGATAACTAATAGAATATGCTTCAGCAGCACTGCGGCAGTGTGAAACTATTTATCGATTATTCCAACGGACTGTCTATCGTCGACACTATTGCTGTGGAATTAACGCTTACCGGGTTATAAGTCGAGTTTTGAACGATTCCAATTATATCTATTTCGAATGCACCATGTCACAAACATTGACGGGGTAGATTAGAGCGCATGATCATGGCTCCGAATATTTCGAGGCTATCCTCAGTGTCATAGTGACGGCAACGAATTTACCCCATTCCTAGGACTTTATGACAAATCCGATTTATTCGTGCGCTTCTTCTTTATTTTCGCAATTCCCATTTTATGTTATCGAACTCGCTTTCGACGAGCTAAGCATATTATAATTCATACAAACTATGATATTATTTCCATAATCTGTATTTACAAATATGTATTTAATGTTATTATTAGTATGAAACTAATCAATATCAGTTGTGCTAGTAATGGCGTAAAATTCTGTCTTAGGAGCGTAAAGTGGAAATACCAAAGGAACAGGCAGCGAAACTGAAGAGGTATTTTATCAACGCAGACCCTTTTCTTTTTGGGGTGCTTGAAAAAAAGAATAAGAAAGAACGACTTAAAGAACTTAAGGAAATTGGCTTCCTCAGTGGTTATTCTGACGGCAGCAATGCGACGTACAGCAGGATGTACCAGGACTTAATAGTCGAATCAGGTATTGAGGGCATTTTTGAACGTATAGTAATACCTCAAGTCAATAAACACTTTTCTCTAGAGGTACTGCGCTATTTTCGGCGTTGCTGGGAGCAAGGGCAGACGCCAGATATGAAATATCTGAAAGAACACCAGCTTTATCAAAGGCGTCCATTCTCAGGCCACGAAGTTTATGGTAAACGGGATGAACCTCTGATAGCCGGATATAGGGATCCGGCGCAAATCTTTCTTCAGATTGATACACAACATTATTTCGTGGAACGTTGGACTGTCTTTGGAGGGCTTTGGTTTGAAGAAATTGAGCCGATCTTTAACTCCGTGATAGGAGCTTGTTCGAATAATCGGTCGGTCGAGTTTAGAAAAAGTGAATAATTGGGGTCGGGCATGCTCCATACAAATATTACTCGGTCACACCCCTAGTGCAAAGAGGCTGTCGAAAAACGATGGGCAAACTTTTATTAGATCGCAAATTAGATTCATTATTTAAAAACACAGGTTAAATTTGATGAGGTAATAATACATGACTGAAGTGGATGGCAAAAACCGCATTGATAAAGAGCGTATAGCCAAAGCAGCAGTTAACCGTGCTTTTAAACTAGCAAAGGCTGGGAAAAAAGAGGAAGCTGATGGATTGTACCGGATAGCGATAGAGGCGGGTATAGCAAGTGGCACTCCCAATGCTAGATCCATCGTCGCTTATGCAGCCGTTCGGTTAGCTAAGAACATCATGACGACGGGCAAAATAGATGAGGCTAACAAATTGTGTCGTGTAGCAATAAGAGAAGATAGCACGAGCAGCACTTCCTACGGGAGAGAAACCGTAGCCAGTGCATATTTTTATTTAGCTATTAGCTTCATGATGGAGGGCAAAATAGACAAGGCCAACAAATCGTACCGCATGGCAATAAGGGAAGGTAGCGCAAGTGGCACTGCACATGGAAGAGAAAGGGCCGCCTATGCAGCGTCGAACCTCGCAAATACGCTCTGGCAGACAGGCAAAATAGAGAAAGCAAAAAAATCGGACCGTATTGCAATAATGGAAGGTAATGCGAGCGCCACTCCTCTTGGGAAATACATCGCTGCTAATTGCAGCCTCGAACTTGAGCGTAATTCTAACGAGGACCCAAACGAACCGTACTGTATGGGCGGTTTTGCACCAATTTAAATTTTATTCGGACACGTTACTGACTTGCGCACCATGACCCTGTTCCTTTCGATTGTGGTAACTATATTCCTTTCGAGATAAGGAAATTAAGTGAGCACACCCTCAGATAGAAGAAATTAATCAATAACTAATTTATAAATGAGGTGCTACTATGACAACGGATGAAAAAAAGAGGCAGATGCCGCTTTGCATTTCTTACAAGACTTTCAGTCGCTTCCTGGGTAATTTACCACCTAATGTACCCACTCGCATCGACCGTAGCCACTGGGGAGTGGCATATTCAGACCATACCGGCACAAAATTGATGTCTGCATTACGATTTTTAAATTTGATTGACGCCGATTCCCGGGCGACGGCACGGTTAAAAGTGTTGGTACCCGCAACCGGAGCACACCGCGCCGCTTTACTGAGACAGGTTGCTGAAGAAGCTTATCCCTTTATATTTAAAGGGACAATTGATACCCAAAATATTACTTGCACCGAACTGGAAGCCATTTTCCAGAACACTCATCATATGAAAATTGACGTCTGCCATAAATGCATCAGTTTTTTTATTGCGTTTTGTGAAGATGCTGACATACCCTTGTCATCTCAAATTACCAAAAATCGGAAAATACCGAGGTCCAATCAAGGAATAAACAACACAACTAAAAAGGTCGACACTAGTAATGATGAGTACCACGGCATGGCAATCCCTCCCGGTAAGCATCTGATGTATGAATTAATGGCAAGAAATATCTCTCAGGAAGAATTTGCCAAACGCATAGGAATCTCGTTAAATGCCATCAATGAAATTATTAGTGGGAAGGAAGCTATAACCGCAGAGACGGCTTTAAAACTCGAAGAAGTGATTCCGACATTTCCGGCTCGATTTTGGTTGTATCTGCAAAGTGATTTTCAACTTGCTAAGGCATTAGAAGCGAATCATTCTATAAAATGAAGATTCAACGTTGCGGCTACTTTCGGTTGGTAATTATTTCCCACTAATTGACCCCCTTGGCAAACATGCGCAGAAGTTTGGTAATTCCAGTATTTAGATTAGATTTACAATATAACGAATTAGTCAACCAAAGACCACGAAAACGTGAACTCATGCGAGCGTTTGAACCGAATTAGCAGGAAGTCACAATAACTCTTTTAGTGACCCAACAAAATGGACTTTTGTGACCTATTAATTAGCAATCCTAAAATTAATGAACATTAAGGTGCTACTTACTACTCAAACAATAGATAATTACGCATGTCAAAATATGCATGCGTGTGTATAGTCTAAACAGGACATGATAAGCCATTATAATGGGTTCAGACCAAACGATTTAAATTCTTTTCCAGGTTTTTATTCTTCAGGTTTTGGCGGTGCGCCATTATTGATGATTTTCTTCGCTTCTCCGACAAACTCTTGTGGCACAAAAATATTGACGGCTCCCAGTCCATCCAGAATTAACCCATAAACTTTACCAACACTTTCAGACTTCAGATAAACGGGAATTCCCTCATTTTCTAAATGGGATTTAATGATTTCAGCAGTCATTTGACCCTGGACCGTTTTAATAGCCACAAAATCTGACTTATTCTTATTCATAATTTCTGGCTTTCACGGCGTAACAAAAGGGAGATCAACTGATTACCTTGATAAAATACAATATTATGGGACACAATTTCCCACCCGTTTTTTAATTCGTCATTATGTTGCAGGGCTAATTCCCTCAAATTATCGTTGATTCCAACATTAATGGCGTCATTATTTAAATCGATGAATGAGTCAGGCATTAGTTTGGTAATCTTATTTACTATTTGATAATCGTACATTTTTACCCCCTTCAAAAACCATGCAACTAATTCTATTAATTATGGCGGTAATTATCCTTGAGTTAACGGGCTCTTTATTTGGTAATTTTCCTGTGATTTCGGCCGAGTCATTCACCAATCTGAAATTGAGAAGATTTCTGACCTAAAGCCACCCAAAAAATATGAGCCCGCTCACAATAATTGAAAGAACCCAATTGTCCCATTGGCCGGATAAACGTCCGAATAAGGCCAGTCAGGATTCTTCAACCCAACGGCCGAACGATGAACGTCAATCACTTCATTGCTAATCTTCATTTTATTTCAATAACGTAATGCAGGGTCGGTTTTAATTCGGTAACGCAGGGCTTTATGAGCCTTTCCTCGGCTCCTTACAATGTATTGCCTAAGCCGGTTAATGACATTTTCATCTTTACACTTCATCTGATGTTTCAATTTTCCTTTGGACGGGTTATGCATGTAAAAAACCTTGAACTTATTTCAACTTTAAAATCAAATATTTCGTTTCATTCATATGTGTTTTATTGTATGTCGAAAAAAGTTAAGTAGTCATAAAATTCTGATGGGAAACATGGCAGATTTATAACATTTAAAAGATTTGACTGTAGTTACCCGTGAGGGATTAAAACAAGAGCGAGCGACTGACTTATGAAGGTGATTTAGAAGCTAAGATTTTTGGCTAAGTTCCAAGAAACAGCTGAAGAGAAAACCCATTTTTTTGCGAACCTATAAGATAAATGGCTATGGAATTTTTGAATTTATTATTTGCAAGAAGAATCATTTTTACATCAATTAGCTTTTTTTAAAAATCGTTTACACGAATGTAAACCAGAAAGGACTATGTCATTATTGCAGACTGAGGAACTGCACGGCACTAAAGTTAATATCTGTCTGAATACTAACTATACAAAACGCCCTTTTGGTCAGAGCCTTTAAATTATTAGCTGACAACGTAGTGCAAATGAACTGCCATATCTCGAAATTGAGGTAATTCGCAGGTCACGGCAGAAAAATTCAAAAAAGATTTATAAGCCACTTCATCTATAACTGCGAATTTTTCGATCAATGGTTGCATTCCAGCGGCAACGCCTTCTGCGCTAGCATAGCTAATTATTTGAAAACCTGCGCTCATGAGCTCTTGGTTTGCTGCTGTCGGGGTAGACCAATGACAAGTGGTAAATCCCGACATCTCTGGAAACGAAAGTTCACCGAGCATTGATTTCAAAAAAGTCGGGTCCCGAAAACGATGGGGAAAATCTGTGACGCCCGTACGAATTAAACCCCATGAGTTTAGGTAGGCAATAATCGCTACCCCATTGGTTGCCAGAATGCGTTTCAACTCCTTCAATGCTTTTATTCGTTCCACCTTATCAATTAGATGATATTGGGAGCCCAAGAGTAATGCTGCGTTGAAAGTCCCGTCTTTAAACATGCCGAGCTCACGAGCATCGGCATTAATAAATGCTTCGGCTCGCAATCCTTCCTTCTGGAATTGATTGCGGGCAAATGCGAGTTCATTTTCGGCTGGCTCAACTAGAGTTAACGCATACCCTCGTCTCGAGAGTTCAATCGAATAACGACCAGGTCCGCATCCGATGTCGATTATTTTCCCCGATTTTGGGAAGTAACGGTCTATTAGGAATAGAGTGCTGGCGAATTCCTGGGCGCATTTGGGGTTTGTGAGACGCAGCCATTCTGCTTCGACATGCCTGTTATAGTAATCTTTGGCATTGCTGTTCATCTCGACCTTCCTGGCTGAAAACAACGAACTTTTGTAACCAAAGTGTACTGCAATCTCCGAATTTCTTCAATGTTACAATTCGTCAGATTGTTAACTCTGGCTGGTATGCTAGATGGGATTGAGTAAAAAGCCAGAAAGAGACCATAGACAAAATCATGTATAAACTCCAAGCCCTGTCTATGGTCTCTTCTTGTGATTTGATGGTAATTAGTTATTGCCAGTTTGCAATATTACTTCACTGGACGAGACAATGTCAACATTGAGACCAAGCCCTGACTTTGTTAGTCCTGGCGGTAGAGAATAATATGCCGTCCAAACGACGTTAACATTTTGTGATTGATATTGAAAGACCATATTACTAAATGTTGTCGATCCGGGAATATCAGTTTTTGACTGAATGGCAGATGACGCCTCTAATGTGCAGCAAGCCAATACGTTACTGGTTCCAACTAGATCGGTGGATAAATCTGTGTTTTGACCTGTAGAATTATCTTGGAAATCAACGTACCATCCGTTTGCTCCTCCTACATATTCCATAGCTCCATCGATTGTATCTCCAGTCTTCACATTAATAGGAGTAGAACGGAACGAGCCATAAGCTCCTGCCCACCAAGCTGCGCCAGTCCATCGCCCACTGCCTGCTTGATTCCACTCTAAAACAGGCTGAATAATAGTCCCACTTCCCTGTATTCCATTAAAAAGAAAATCGGTGATACCCGATCTTAGTGTGGGTGCTTTTGGCGTTATCCAAGTTCCCACATCGTATCCTAAATTATTAACGTTCGTGTCTTGAGATGACTCAAGCCAATAGGTCGCCGGCGGACTTGTTGAAGGATGTACGATTGTATTTACAACAGTAAGTATAATAATACCTGAATCGTAAACCTGACATACGTTTCTTTGCGCTGTAATATGGGAACCTGAAGGCACATTATAGACAAATGTTGCTTTTTCAAGTCCATCCGGCGTTGATACCGTATTTGCTTCAGAATCCATCGCTTCCAATTCGAATTCTCCGTTAACACTGTAAACATCGGTCACACCATTTGCTAGGTGATAAATCGTCGAACCTTGCGCGATCGAAACCCCATGCTGGCTGGGATCGACTGTAAATCCATCTTGGATTTTTGTGTATCCATCGTCAGCCATAGTAGGTCCAACCATGATAATTGCCATACATAATACTAGTAAAATCACAAATCCAAGTTTGAGTATTTTATGCATTATTTCTCCTTATTTAACGACTAATATAAATTATTGTATGTAGCCCCATCTCTAATTAAAGATGGGGCTACATACTGTCCACCTGCCATCTACCATATAATCTTAAAAGTCTCATTTTACTCTCTTGTTACGATCGATTGCCCCATTTATATCATTCTGAAAATAGAAGCGTGTATACATCGATCAAAGTGATAAATAGATTAAGTTATCGCAGAAAACATTCTCTTATATGAATATACTAGATATATTATTCATATTAGTATATTATATGTAAATAACACTTTAGTACCAATTTAGATTAAGGGAAGTTTATTGTTTTGTTAAATCTTTATTAAAATAGTAATTGGAATCACTACTTATGTTTTCCTAACATTATACGTAATCGTTCGTTATAATATTAGAAACAATTTCAGGAGTTATCTTATGAAAAATATTATACGGATAATTTTGGGTGGGATGATCGTCGTAACCATCAGCGTACTGATATTTACTGCTTGCAATTCTGTGAAGCCAGAAGCTAATGATGCCATTTACCAAACCCCCGATGGTATAGCATATATTGCAAATGTAAGTGGAGCAGTCCCGAAGCATCTGGGACCTCCAATCCAATCCGTTGATGTGATTTTGGTTAAAGGCGCTAATACCGCCGATATATCTTACAGAAATTATATCGAAACAACCTCCGGGCAAAACAGAAATGATATCTTCAATATCGGCTTTTCAAATGAACCCCAAAACAATAGTATTCCGAATTTATCAAATGGCAGCATAGTTCTTAAGGTAATTGGTCTGCCCGATGGAATTACAGCCAATGTTGGTTCAGGCGCTCCAAATGAGCTCTTTTCGTGGCAACAATTAATTCAATTTATGATCACAACTAATGTAAAGCTCAATATGTATGATTTTAAAATCGATGTACAAATCAATGGAACAGATTTTGGCACACTACCATGTACAATAAAAGTAATATAAGCAATACGCCTTTAAATAAAGCTGATGGTCAAGGTATTAAAGTGGTTATAAGAGAAACCTGTAGCAATTGTGGTATCTGCATGTCGTATAGAACTCAATCGCTAATTGCCAAATTCTTTGTCAATTAGAAACATAATTGCGGGTTATCACCCCTCACAACTAACAATTCATCGGATTGTTGGGTCACAAACCGATGTTTTGTTCAATTCAAAGCACAATAACTCTTTTAGTTACCCAACATTGCAAGCAATATTGTCCCAATTCAATTAATAGATGGCTGTACATCCCTTAGATTTCAGCTACCCAGCACTCGAAATCAGCGCAAACTGCAATGTATCTGAAAGAAAATTAATATGATTGTTATATGTTGATAATATTTCAGAAACATCTCTTCTTTAAACTAATATTGTAAGTAAACGTATGGCCGGTCAGTTGTGGAAAACAATATTACTAAGAGAACCTTGCAACGAGGATCTTTTCGTTAAGAAACTGCGACTTCCACAAGAAGATATTAAACAATTCGAATTAAATCGTGAACTTATTTTACTCTCGTTATTGTTAATGAGAGGCTAAGGATAAAATGGAAGGTGCAGTTACCATGATGAAAGTTGATGATCCCGGAGGTAGGTCGGAAAATGAAGAATTATTATTGAACGACCTTTACATCGATCCCATCGGCTATCAGGTTAAAATGGGGCAAAAAGCGATAGATTTATCGGTAAAAGAATTTAACTTACTTTATCTCTTTGCCCGCCATGTTGGAAAGGTGGTCAGGCGTTCCGAAATCCTTCAGGTTATTTCAACTCCAAATATGAGTGACCCGGATAAATCGATTAACATCATGATATGCCGTCTCAGGAAAAAACTTGAGGTTAGCCCACACCGGCCAAGACTGTTGGTTTCAGTAAAAGGTCTCGGATATAGACTCAAAGAACAGATAATTATTTAAAAAATGAATCCTATCAACGCTAAGTCAGGATATTAATTGCAGGAGTCATAAGCTTATGGGGATGAAGAAAGTCGAAGCGATCATACGGGAAGAAAAGCTGGAAAGAGTAAAGTCATTACTTGAGAATGGCGGCCACTTCGGTATGACAATCAGTGAAGTCAAAGGTCGTGGCAAACAGAAAGGCCTTACCATGAAGTGGGGTTCCAAGGAAATTCGATATGACATGTTGCCTAAACTGAAAATTGAGATGGTGGTCATAGATGAAGATGTGTCGCCAGTGGTGGATGCTATCGTAAATGGAGCGAGAACAGGTGAGATTGGTGATGGGAAAATCTTC
>Ga0224521_1000543_pt1 | contig 11066 bp, 8 predicted proteins | sample CFST0metaG_FD_182731 | JGI IMG/M metagenome (GOLD analysis project Ga0224521, IMG submission 182731) | Peat soil microbial communities from Stordalen Mire, Sweden - C.F.S.T0 | ecosystem: Environmental > Terrestrial > Soil > Wetlands > Peat | place: Sweden: Norrbotten County, Stordalen Mire... | reverse complement strand
CTTCTTAAGTTATGTTATTATGTATCTGTCTTTTGAATGCATTTCAGAAGGTGATATTCATCGCATTAACTTGCAACACATAGCTTATTTCGGTGTCAGCAGTGCATTCCTTTTATTCGCCTATGTTCTGATTTATCTCTTCGAAAAAATATTCAATCTGGTATCGAGTGTAACACTGGTGGAACTTACCAACATCAATAGTGATTTAATGATGGAATTTTCTGAACGTGCACCGGGTACTTTTCAACATTCTTTGCAAGTCTCCAATCTCGCTACAGAAGCAGCTAAAAAAATAAATGCCAACAGTTTGCTGGTTCGTACCGGAGCACTTTATCACGACATTGGCAAGATGAAACATCCCGAATACTTTATCGAAAATCAAATGGGAGGAAAAAATCCATTAACCGATTTCGAGTTTGAACATGCATCCAAAATTGTCATAGACCATGTTACTGATGGAGTTGAAATAGCTAAAAAAAGTCACCTGCCGGAACAAATCATCAATTTTATCGGGACACATCATGGTTTTAGCAAAACAAAATATTTTTACAATTCGTATATAAATGCCAACCCTGACAAAAAACCGGACGAAGCTGTTTTCACCTATCCCGGTCCACTTCCGAATAACAAAGAAACAGCCATCTTAATGATGGCCGATGCAGTGGAAGCCCGTTCGAGAAGTTTAACCGAATATACCGATGCCAGCATTGATGAAATGGTTGAAAGCATGATTGATGGACAAATTGCTGAAGGAGAATTTAAAGATGCTCCAATCACATTCCGCGATGTAGAATTAGTAAAATCCGTTTTCAAAGAAAAGATTAAGAATATCTACCACAACAGAATAAAATATCCCGAAGTGAAAAAATAGAGGACGGCTTAGCATTTAAAAGCCTCCAAACCTTGATTAGGTTTGGAGGCTTTTAAATATATGACAAGCCCAATCTTATTGAACTTTTACTGTTATTTTTCGGGCAATTTGCAAGGCGGTTGTCAGGCTATTTAAATCGGGATCCAAACTGCCATCTGCACCGGAATAATGACTGTGACCAATCGGTTTCATCACATATTCAGCTTTCAAATGATTTGTATCAAAAGCCGCTTCATACACCAAAGCAGGCTGACTGGAAGTGCGGTATTCAATATCGTCAGGAAACCTGTCGTTTGTCCAGTATTCATTCCAGTCCCACGACTGGTTTACTTCCAGCAAGATTTTATACTTACCGTCCAATGGCTTTCCGGTTCTGGTGTTTAGAATAAACGAAGAAGCAGGAGTTGCTCCCGTGTAAGCATCGGGAACAGGATGCTTCTTTGTTGGATTATAAGTCCCGTATTCGTTTTTTACATTTCGCTGATGAGCCCAGTAAGGCAAAGCCGCCGGTCTGAGAATTTCGCCTTCCATCCAATGTCCCGCTTTATGAACTGCATGTTTGAAATTAGCTTGCCCAATACTTTCCGATACGTACAGAGTTTGAATATAGACACCCTTTTCGTCGGTCAGCCAAATAGCAAAAAGCGGATGATTATGCTCTTTTCCTTTTTCAAACTTAATAGAAATAAATGTTCCCTGGTTGTTTCCGCCATATTTTTCTTCTGAGTAAACTTCCTTTTTCCTTTGGGCAGGAGTCGCTGTTGAAAGAACCAAAAAAGCAGCCAATAATATATTCGTCTTCATAATTTCGTTCATTAATTCGATACATTATATTTTGATTATAATACCAATAGTTGGTAAAATCGTTCCGGCAAAATTATCTAGTGTCCGTAACAAATATTTATTCGGATTCGTTGGGTCTGTATTGGGCAGATACACTTTATTTCCGGAAGCATCGGTTGTTCCTTTATCTAAATTGGTATAAATTGGTGCGCCCTGAGTCTGGAAATTATATACATTCTGAATGTCGGTATACAGATTCAATACCCATTTTTTGAAATAGAATTCCTTGTCAATACGAATGTCCAGTTGATGTGCATTAGGCAACCGCAGTGAATTGAATTTTGTATAATCCAACAGCGGTTGTTTACTTACGTCCCAAACCGATTTCTGAGCAGAAACAGGGTCGATAGGAGTATAAGGTGCTCCACCCACAAATCGCCATCGAATAGCCACGTTCCAGTTATCTTTAAATTTATAACTGGCTATCAGATTAAACAGATGCTTGGTATCCCATGACGAAGGCAGGTAGGTTCCAACTGAATTGGTGAACTCACTTCGAAAAAATGTATAAGTAGCCGTCAAATTCAGTTTTTTCATTTCCATAATTTTGTAAAGCAGTTCCACACCATAAGCCCGCCCTTTTCCGGTAGAAGTTATTTGTTCGTCTCCTACTTCGCCAAAATCGGTTCCCTTACTGGCAATACTCATTCCATCCACCACAGAAAGCGGATAATACTCATATTGCTTGTAAAACACCTCCACACTCAATCGCATATTATCCATAGGTCGATATTCAAATCCGGCAATGGTTTGATTGGAAATGGTGTAACGCAAATTTTCATTCTGATTAACCAAATCGCCCGCCGAGTTACGATAACCCAGCGTGGTATAAGCCGGTTGCTGTGCATACCTGCCAACATTGGCATTTAAATCGAAAACAGACGAGAGCGCATACGAAACAGAAAAACGGGGTGAAAACTGATTGAATGGATTCATCATATTGTCGTTGTAATTGAGTCCGGCAAAGTTCACCCCCAACGAAAGTTTCAGACGATCATCCAACACCTGTTTCGATGCTTGTACAAAAGCCTGATAGCCAAACAGACCAATGCGTGTATTATAAAGCAAAGTGGTCACTGTATTGTTGGTGAAAATTTCCCGGTTGGTGTAATTGGTATAATGAGCATACTTTACACCACCACCGAACGACAGTTTAACCGGCAAGTCAGGATAGTTTCGTTCGAAGCGCAATTTATTTTCAGCTTCATCCGATTTATAATCCGATGTTTTAGCACTGTCGGTGTTATTCGCCCGGTACTTGAAATTGGTATTACGCAGCATATTCCGGCTAAGTACCCAAGTATCGTAATGCGTAACATCAAAATGTTTGTAGACAGCACCAATGGTATAATTCCATTGTTTGTAAGTAGGCAAATACGACAGGATATACGCCTGACTCTCCGTTGGATTTTTTATTCCTGTATTCAGCGCATCATCATCGACAGCACCAATTCCAAGGAAAGTAATTTCATTTCTTCGGTCTATCCTGGTTTTAATCTTTACCTGAAAATCGTTATAAGTAGGCAAGAAAGGCAACTTAAGAGCCGAAAATAATAATTGCAAATACGATTGCCTTGCCGAAACAATAAAGGTGGTATTTTCGCCCAACGGACCATCGAGTGTCAAAGCGGCATCCGAAGCACCTACTGAAAGTTTTGTATGCAAACGGTCTTTACTGCCATCCTTCTGCTTTATATCCATCACCGAACTTAATGCATTGGCTTTACCGGCAGGAAAAGCTCCGGTATAAAAATCGATATTCTGTATAAAATCAGGATTCAGTACGCCCACCGAACCACCGGATGAACCTTGCGTGGAGAAGTGATTGATAGTGGGTATTTCAATGCCATCCAGATAAAACACATTCTCCGATGGACCACCACCACGTACTATCAGGTCGTTTCTGTTGGGGTCGGTAGCTCCTACTCCGGGCAATGTCTGAATTACTTTGGAAACATCGCGGGTGGCACCGGCTGTTTTTTCTATTTCCTGCACACCCACCGAAAGCACAGATATAGGACTTTCAATTTTCTTTGCGGCAAAATTCTGACGAACCGTTACTTCGCCCAACTGAATGGAAGATTCCAATACACCCACATTGATATAAGTAGTTTGGTTGCCCTGCACCTGAAATTCTTCAGAAACTGTTGTCTGGAAGTCCGTCAAACTTACGACCAAATGTTTAAAACCGGGCTCTATGCCTGTAAATATATAATTCCCGTTCAAGTCGGAAGTAGAGCCGATGTCGGTTCCCTGAATGATAATGGTGGCAAATTCTACGGGTTGGTTGGTCTTTGCTTCGTAAATTCGACCTTTAATAATACCTTTCTGAGCCAAAACGGGGAAAGACAGAAGTAAAACACAAAACAGTATAGCTTCTTTAAGTCTCATATGTCGTTATTATAGATTTATTATAATAACAACAGGTCTATTGGAATAGTTTCACAGAAAGAAGTAATAAACAGATAGAAAGTATCTATTGATTTTGTTTTATTAATAATTTTTCAATAAGTCAACATTCACAATTACTTCATATCCATTACATGCTTATGTAGCAATATCCTGCTTATTTTGCAATATCAGATATTTATAAAAAAAATAGAATTGTATGAAAAAGAATGTACTCGTTTATTTGTTCTCACTCTTATGTATCGTGTTCACCAACAGCTGCAAAAATGAAGATAGCAGTAAATCTGTTCCTGAAACAGTAAAATTTATGGTTATTTCGGATATACATTATTTCGATCCTTCGTTGTTTACACTTCCTGCCAACGCTAATTTTCAGGCTTATCTGGCAGCCGACCGCAAACTGATTATTGAAAGTAGTGCCATTCTAAAAAATGTATTGGCAACTGTAATGACTGAAAAGCCTGATTTTTTGCTCGTAACAGGCGACTTAACCAAGGATGGTGAAAAGATTGACCACCAAGCCGTGGCAACATTATTTAAAACACTATCCGATAATGGTATCAAGGTGTTGGTCATTCCCGGAAATCATGATGTCAACAATCCGGCAGCAGCAAGTTTTTTAGGAACAGCACAAACAACAATTGACAATGTATCGCCAACTGATTTCGCTTCCATTTACAACAATTGCGGTTATGGCAATGCAGTAGAGCGCGATCCAAATTCATTGAGCTATGTATCCGAACCGGTTAATGGAGTTTGGGTTATGGGTATCGATGCCTGTCATTATGCACCAAGCGAAACAGCCGGAAGCATGTCCACCACCACACTTGCCTGGGTTAAATCAATCATTACAAAATCAAAAGCTCAGAATAAGATTTTATTATCGATGATGCATCATGGCATAGTGGAACATTTTGTGGGTCAAAGCACCATGTTCTCTGAATATCTTATTGCCGATTGGAAGAATATATCAACCGTGTTAGCCGATTCGGGTATGAATGTAGTATTTACAGGACACTTTCACGCACAGGATATTGCCAAAGGTGCCGGAACAAAAGGCTATATCTATGACATAGAAACAGGAAGTACGGTAACGGCACCTTGTCCTTACCGCATTATGACACTTAATACCGTAAATAAGACATTGAAAATTGTTTCAGGAAAAATTGACGGTGTGACATACAGCACCATTCCTACGGGTACAAACTTTCAGGCGTATGCCAAAGATTACTTAGCCACCGGAATGAAAACAATTTCATACTATATGCTGACAAGTGCACCCTACAACATCCCTGCGCAATATGTAACTACATATAAGCTTGATAATATATTTTCAAACGCATTTATAGCTCATTATGCCGGCGACGAAACTCCAGGCACAACCGACAACACCGACATACAAACCGTAAAAGCAATTAGTGCAACCTTAGGAGGTGCTATTCAAAGCGTATGGACAGATCCTGCACCAAAAGACAATAACATCACTATCGATCTTAAGACAGGAATAGCTACAAATAATTAAATAATATGATTATCCGCAAAACGTCCAACTGTTTTTCATTCTGGATTAAAGTGCACTGAAGTGAGTCTCGCAATTTTTAATACCGCGATTAAAAATCGCGAGACCCAACTCAAATACTATACATTAGTACATTCTGCGGATAATCGTATTAAATAAACAGCTTCACGCAGAGTACGAACAGAAATACAGAAAAAAACTGCATAAATTGTTGCAATCTGCGTGAAGCTGTTTTTATCAATTATTGCTTAGCCAGCTTATTCACGGCATCGTATACCGGTATTAGGTATCCGTTTTCGAACCTGCAAAGTACACAAATATTCCCCGCCGGTTTTGCACTGACCCATTCCAGCGGTAACGCTTTCCCTTCGTAGGTAACTTTGGCGAGGAATGATTTACCCACTTTGAATAACATATCGTAGTCTTGCGTTTCGAAGTTCAGCTTTGTTTTATCAAAACCATCCGCTTCAAACTCACAGGTGTAAACTGCTTGCTCGGCACATTCGGTACGCAGATACAAAGCCTTGTTCACCAAAACGGGAGAAGTGCTCTTCTGGGCAACAGTATGGGCATTTGGTATTTTTCCGGTAAAAATTACCACATCATCCTGCTTAATCTCTATTTCCGAGATATGCTCCATCAGCAATTGCGACACATGAATTAAATCGTTATAATGGAAGAACTCCTCCCAGTTATTAAAAATGGTAGCATCTTTGGGCATATAGCTGCCAAGCACCAACTCAGCCGCCACTCCCGTTAGTTGTATTTTTATTTTGGACATAGTCTTTTCTTTTTCTGGTGCAAATTTACGGAAAATATGCAGAACTAATATTCAGTGTTTTTTAAAACTGTAATATTCATAAAGCCCAAGTGATGCACTACCTCACGTAGGATAAGGAGAATAGTCTTGAGTGCTAAACAATTGATATTCTGAGTAAATACTTAATGATCCTGCTGTTATGTCTAAAGCGATTAATTCAACATTGCCTAAAGCTGGACAACGAATTTAATTTTGCAGATTACTTTTCGTCTCAAATTGCTTTAATATCTCGAGAATTTTCTCGTACTTTGCTATGAAGTTGACCACTCCACGTACTCGACTTTTAATCAATCAAATATAATGATTTTACCCGAAATAAACAACCATTTCTATTCCTCTTCTTAGAAATGCGCTACGGGTTAATATTATTTTAAAACAGTTTCTAAATTTATCAACCCTATTTATGAGCACTGTTTTTTCAATTATTAAGAACCTTACATCAGATTAAAGTCAACCATTTTGTCACGTATCAATATTCAAAAACCGAGCATGTTCGCTAAATAGAAACAAGGATGAAACTCACATGCGTGTTCCAACCTTATTTAAAGCCATTCACAAATGAAGAAAACGATTTCCTTTTTATTCCTTATCTTTTATTTATCAACGGTCTGCGCTCAATCAAAAGCTATTGATTTCACCGAAAAAAAAATCGAGCGATATAAACAAGATGCAAAAGTAAAACCGGTATTTATTCCGCTCGAAATTGGCGATATTACACCCAAAGGATGGATTTTAGACTGGGCTACAACAGCGGCTAATGGTATAACCGGACATTTGGACGAATATAATGATGTGTACAAACACGGTTGGAAAGGATTTGGATTCAAGGCACGTGGCGTAAATGAAGATGGAACCGGTTGGCCTCTGGAACAATGTAGTTACTGGTTAGATGGAGGAGTAAAACTGGCCTACATACTAAAAGACAGCGCACTGATACGGAAAACATCGGAACGTTTAAATATGGTTGTCAACGGTGTTTTAAAAGGAGGCGAAACATTTATTTACTGGAAACCTTATTCTATTGTGAACGATGCGTTTAACAACTGGGGACACGGACTCATGGGACGCGCCCTGATTTCGTACTATGAGGCAACACACGATCCAAAAATATTGGAAGCACTCGTAAAAGTATATAAGAAATTTCCACTTCAAAACGATGTAGATGAATCGATGGCATTGAACCGGGGAACCACCAACATTGATGCTATGACAGAAACCTTTCTGTTGAGTGGCAACAAAAGTATTCGCGACTCAATAGTTGCCTACAGCAAAAGAAAAGTGGCAATCGATGGTGTCAATTATTGGAACCATTTAGATAAAGACAAAGACTTCAACGGACATGGAGTATCATTTTACGAGATATTGCGCGTTCCGGCTATGATGTACCCATGGACCGGGAATAAGGAAGAACTTAAAGCTACTGAAAATGTATTAGACTGGGGCGAAAGAAAATCCCTGTTGCCCAATGGAGTATGCTCATCCGAAGAATATCTGGCCGGTAGAGGAAGTATCCGGGGCGTAGAAACATGTAATATACCAACCTCCATGTGGTCGTTTTTATGGATACTTCGTGTAACCGGCGATAGCAAATGGAGTGACAAAATAGAAAACGTATTCTTTAATGCAGGACCTGCACCTGCTGCCCGCGACTTCAAAACCATGAGCTATTACCATTCTTCAAACCGGTTCAGCACGAAGCTACCGGGAGTTATACCCGTACCGGGAGATGGCGATATGGATTATACCGATCACGGTCACAATGTGCTATGTTGCGTTGGCAATATCAACAACACAATTCCCGATTATATCAGCAACATGTGGATGGCCACTATGGACAATGGCTTAGCTGCCACTTTGTATGGTCCTTGCAGTGTATCTAAAGAAATAAACAACACCTTGCTGACTATCGATTGTAAATCGTCTTACCCTTTTGAAGACAAGATAGAAATGAAGATGAAGATGTCACAAAATATCGAGATGCCTTTATATTTCAGGATTCCCGAATGGTGCAAGAAATCAATCGTAAAAATAAATGGTAAAACAATCGTTTTGAAACCTGAAAACGGCTTTGCAAAAATCAGTCGTGTATGGAAAAACAACGATAATATAACCCTTGTATTCCCAATGAGTCTGAAAGTTCAACAGGGACGGGAAAATGCCTATCCTCAAACAGAGTATTTTCTTAAAGGTTATTTCGGTTGCGAAAAACAAAAAACAGCAGCAAATACAACGGTAAATAACCCTTACCAGTATGTGAGCTACGGACCATTATTATTTTCTCTGCCAATAGCGGACATCAATGAAAATCAGGTAAACTCCAGCGCCAAATATAATTATGCACTGGACATTAATAAAAAACATCTTTCAAAAGATATTCAGGTAGTGAAAAAGCCAATGCCAGATCAATGGTCGTGGCAAATAAGCCAGGCACCTGTGCTGCTACAAGTAAAAGCAAAAGAAATCAACTGGGAACCAAGCCAGGCTCAACCTCTTCTAAGTGCTCCTGTAGCCGAAGGAAAAGCAACCACCATTACGTTGATACCTTACGGCTGCACTAAGTTCAGGGTAACTATGTTTCCCATAACAACAGAAAGCGACCAGTTAAAATAAGATGCCAATTGACTGAAAGGTTTAGTTGAAACAAATAAACTACAACAAGAAGGGGATGACACTGTGAGTCATCCCCTTCTTGTTGTAGTTTATTTGTCGCGCCCTAAACAATAAACATTTGGACCTTTAATGGTGAGAAACAGTGATATTCATAAAGCCCAAATGATGCATTACCTCACGTAGTATAAGGAGAGTAGCGGCAAATGAGTTGGTGGTTGGTAAAACGTCCTGACTAGCCGGACGACCCGAGATAATAGCTGCCAGTCGATTAAACACTTGTTCCATATCGGTGCGGGAAAGTATGATTTTCTTTTCACTCCCGGTAGAAACTGTAAGTTTGGCTATCTCATATACACTTTCATCCAGCGTATATAAATCGGGTGTAGCGATAAGCAGTCTGTGTAGAAACATTACCTCATCTTCCACCACCTGAATAGCGTTCTCAACTTCCCCCGGAGTTGGTGGATTATGTTTAAAGAAATCGCGGGCTGTTTTTTCCGTACCAATATCAAACACCCACAGTTTTTCAGGCTTCGCCGCGTCCGTACCCTGAGCAATAAAACTGTATTCATCAGCCATGTGAAGCACGGTCAGAACATCTATATCAGCTACTTTTTGTCGAATGGCACGATAGGTCTCATTGGCCACTTTTTGTATTTCGGAAGAAATAATTGTTTTCATAATTATTCAATAATAACGGAAATTCCTTCACGCTGCAATAAAGCCAATGATTTCGAACAGATATTGGAAGTACTGATTAAAGATACCTCTAAATCAGGATGTCCGTCTTTAATTTGCTTTGACATTTCCACTATTCTGACAGCATCTTTTTGGATAATACGGCTTTTGATTAGTTTCACAATACCAATATGATTTTCATCGATAGCACGCAATTTTGTACGAGCAGGTAATTTATAAATATCGGGGGTTAGTTCCATACACCGCATTATTGTTGAGCTTCAGCAAATGCCTTTAAGCGCTCTTCCAACACCACCATCTGATCCATGCGAACAAATGACACACAGGCACGCAATCCATTCGGATTTTCGCTGCCGGTTATAGCCAATGAAATGGCGCTGATACCATAATACAGAAATTCTTTCATCAACTCACCGCTTGTCAGATTCGGGTACGCAATGGTAAAATAAAAACCATCGGCCAATTCCCGGTCTTCGTCGTTGTACACGAGATAAAAACCGTACTTCAAAAACAAAGCTTTCATCAACCGGGCTTTTTCTCCATAAATATGAAGCTCCTTTACAAAATCAATTTCACCATCATTTACCGTTTTGAGTGTGGCTGCAAGTGCATATTGAGCTGAGTGCGATGTTCCGGCCGTGGTGGCATATAACACACCATAAGGTATAAAATGCCCAAGCACATCGCTGGTAAAATAATTCTTCAAATTCGGAAAACGACGGGTGCGAAGCTTTTCGGAAGTAATCATCATGCCAATGCGTTGTCCGGCATAGCTGAATATTTTGGAAGCCGAAAGCAACAGAATATAATTCTCGGTGTAATGCGCCACGGTAGGTTGAAATGGTGCCACAGCAGGCGTTCCGTAATGCTGACGAAAATCCATAGCAAAATACGCCAGGTCTTCAATCACAATCACATCATATTTTGTAGCCAGTTCGCCGATTGTTTTCAATTCGCTTTCCGAGAAACAAAACCACGACGGATTATTCGGCGATGAATAACAAATAGAGCATATATTGCCTTCTTTCAGAAATGATTCTAATTTATCATGGAGTTTATCACCCCTGAAATTCAAAATATCAAATGACTTCAATGGCAATCCCATCAAATGTAATTGCGATTTTTGCACCGGAAAACCCGGATCGATAAATAGCGTGTATGGCTTATCGGGATTCGTGCGGGCTGCAGCCAGTAAAGCCGCAAAACTTCCCTGCATCGCTCCCACTGTCGGCACACAATTCAACGGAGAAACATCCAGATTCATAAACAAATTAGCAAAACGTGCTATCTCTGTT
>Ga0224521_1000541_pt1 | contig 11077 bp, 6 predicted proteins | sample CFST0metaG_FD_182731 | JGI IMG/M metagenome (GOLD analysis project Ga0224521, IMG submission 182731) | Peat soil microbial communities from Stordalen Mire, Sweden - C.F.S.T0 | ecosystem: Environmental > Terrestrial > Soil > Wetlands > Peat | place: Sweden: Norrbotten County, Stordalen Mire... | reverse complement strand
ATGTTAAATTCTGAAGATTTCGGAAAATAATAACAGAACATGATTAATATTTAATTGTTGTCCGGTTTTAAAATATTTTAAATTGAAGTAATTTTTATTCAAAAATTATTTTTTTTAGAATTAATTTTAGGGATTATGAAAGTAATTTTTTATCAGTGCATGTAAATGCGTATACGATAGCATTAGGCTCTAGTAAAAATGAGATTGATAAAGATTACTAAATTCTTAAGACATAAAAGGGGTAACATCACGAAACGAAAAAATTTGTACGTTCAGGATTTTTAATCGAAGGTATTCATGTGAGTATAACCAAATGTGTGAATGTTTATTTACTTCCCTTCTTCACATAAAAGTCAAAATAGGGGTATAGAAAATAACACTAAAAAAATAAAAACGTATTTAATAAAATCCTAAGAATAAATTATATTTTTTAATAACCTCCCATGAAGACGATAACTAACCGTTACCAAGTTACGAACCTAACTCAACCAAATTAAAATTAACCAGATTTTTAATTCCCTTGATAGCCATTTAGATAGACATTAATTCTAACCGTAAAAGTCAGCAAAAGGACGTTTCTTATATGGCCAAAGAATCAAAGCCAATAAATATTCCATCTCTAGGGGAAGTCCTAGAAAAACTGGTTCTGGTGCAAAAATAATATTTCCTCAGTTTGAGACTACAATTCTTACCTTTGTGTGCCATTTTATCCGTAATGAGATTAATCAAATTTCCTAATTGCGAAGGTTTACACTGATTTTGCAACAAAGCTAGATTTTTTGCACCAACCATGCATCGTTTTCAGTATAAATCGAGGCATCACAAAAAATAAAAATGTTACTATCAAATTGAATAAAACTTCAGCCTAGATCACAGAGAAAGAGCGTATCTTACTAAAAAGAGTATATAGTAATGAGTAGTAATCAAAAAAGAAGAATTTTTGCATATTCATAAAAAATACATGTTTAACTAAACCGTCAATATAGTTGATTTTGTGCTTAAAGTGTGTGAATCAGAACTCAACTAAAATGGCCGATCCAGAAATATGACTTGGGAGATAGATCAAAAGCTTTGAGACAAGAGTTCAACGTTAGATCGATTAGAACTCTGCAATTCATAAATTTCAATCCAAAATTGACCTATATAGGTAGATTAGAACGAATATGCCACCTAGACGAAATTTTAGAAGATCCCTTAAATTATCCCTTTTCCAGGGAGTTTTGCCTATCAACCTTGCACAAGTACCCTTGGAAATCACTGCAGGGATCACATTTGCAGCATTTGCCATTCCAGAAGTCATGGGTTACACTAAGATTGCAGGCATGCCTTTAGTTACTGGAATATACACAATTCTGCTGCCAATGATGGCCTTTGCTATTTTTGGTTCATCTCGTCATCTAGCCGTTGGAGCTGATTCCGCAACTGCGGCAATTATAGCAAGTGGATTGGTGGCAATCGCTATTCCTGAATCACTCAACTATGTTGCATATGCTGGCATGATCGCCCTGCTTGCAGCGACCTTGCTTCTCCTTGGAGGCCTTTTAAAACTCGGTTTTCTTGCTGATTTCCTCTCTCACACAATTCTAATAGGATTTCTCACAGGTGTCGGCATACAGATCTCAATCTCAGAACTTAGTGAGGTACTTGGGATTCCCCATAATTTATATGGAACACCTATGCAGATCATATCTTTATTCAAATATCTGTATCTAACAAATATTCCAACACTACTATTTTCTTTATCTGTGATCTTGATAATTATTCTTAGTGGAAGGATCCAAAGCAAAGTTCCAAGTGCACTGTTAGCAATGATTGGTGCAATTGCAGTTAGCTGGGCATTAGATCTTCCTTCTTATGGGATCATCTTACTTGGAACAGTGCCAGGAGGTTTTCCACATCTTTCTTTTCCTCAAGTTCCACTATCTGATATCCCGAAGATCCTTAACACATCAGTGGATTGTTTTATTGTCATTCTCGCCCAGAGTGCTGCGACTTCTCGGGCTTATGCTCTGAAGTTCTCCGACACTTACAATGAAAATTTAGATCTCATTGGATTGAGCCTTGCTAATGTAGCAGCAGGCATATCAGGAACTTTCGTGGTTAACGGCAGCCCAACTAAAACAGAAATGGTTAAAAGTGCTGGTGGGAGTACTCAACTTACCCAGCTTACGACAGTTTTCACTGTTCTGGTAGTTTTGGTGTTTCTTACTAAACCATTGGCCTATTTGCCCACATGTGTACTTTCATCAGTGGTATTTCTCATTGGTTTGCATCTTGTTGATATTAAAGGGCTGACTGCTCTTCACAGACAAAGACCTGTAGAATTCGTCGTCGCCTTGATAACAGCTATGACGGTTATATTTCTCGGAGTCGAACAGGGCATTGAGATAGCTATTATGCTTTCGATCATCGCTCATTTGCGTCACAGTTATCGACCGCTTAACTTACTGCTTGTTCCAAAAGTTGGAGGCAGCATAAAAACAATTTCACTCGAGGAACAGCAGCAAGCTGTTGAAGGTTTGCTTATCTATCGCTTTGGCTCAAATCTCTATTTTGCTAACGAAAATCTCTTCACAGAAGAAATAGTGGAACTCGCCAAAAATATTACTTCGCTTAAATGGTTTTGTATTTGTGCTTCAAATATCGGCGACGTGGATTTCACCTCAGCAGAGGCACTCAAAAAGGTATACGCTTACCTGAAAAAACGGGATATTACTTTAGTACTAAGCGATGTAGTTCTGCCTGTAATGAATGAGCTGGATAGAGATGGAATAATAAAAATGATTGGGAAAGACCATATCTTCGAGTCAGTCCAGGATGTTATAGTGGCGTACAAGAGATGGATTAACAGTTAAAACTAATTCTAAAAGGCTCACTTTTTTTGAATGCCTTTAAGATGTGACAATTTCTTCGCAAAAATACTTTTGGAGCTTACACAGTTGATTTCCAAATATCATGAAGTACAGTTTGAACGATCCTAGCAAATGCACAGCTTTTTTAGTAAAAACTGTGCATCAATGAAAATCTAAAAACAGAAGCTTTGTAAACAAAAATATTGGCTTTGGATTCTGTTTTGTGATAAAGTAAAGTGACACAGAGCCAATTAGAATTTAACGATTTTTAGATGCATTGTGATAAGAGCAGAGTTAACTTTAAAACTTGAATCCATTGCAGGTATCTATATTCACTGGTTAGCAGGTCCATACCCATTGGTTAGCATAAGGGCTCCACACCCAGTCACAGTCAGCGTAGTAACGGCCATGGTAGTAGTGGTGACGCCAGTGTCAAACCGTGTCCGCCATGCCTGCCGTTGCGATCGCCATGGCCTGCAGTACTCGCTGCTGTTGTTGGCATGGATACTACAAGTAAAACTATCAACAAAATAGACAGTACCTTTTTCATTCTACTAGATGATTGTTTCAACATTCGTTTCACTTCGTTTATATTGTTTAGATTAATAACATGCTACAGTATAATAAATTTCAATAAATTTCTGATTTCAACAAATTGCTTATTATGGATTGTTTTACGAGTATTTTTTTCGTTGCTCTTTGTGATATCCATGATGGCATAAGGAAATAGGTTTTGTAAGTCGTCTATGTGGATATCACCAAATACAGCAATAAACATTTTAGAGACTTGTGTTTAATTTTTTTGTCAGCAGTGTTTCTGCTTCAGCTATCCATTACATATATCAGATCTTTGCCTGTTCAGCTATTCATAGCTATATCTTTATCTGACCCGGTTTTTAAGATATTATCTTTCTCTGTTTCTGTCTTAATAGATACATTTTTGCCTGTTTCGGTTTTCGTGATCTCATCGTTGTAGTTTTCGGTTTTTATAGGTAAATTTTTGCTAATTTCTGTTTTCATGGCCTTATCTTTCCCCTCTCCAATTTTCATAATCCTCTCTTTTCTTTTTTCGCCGTTCTTAGTCATGTTTTTGTGGTGGTGATGCCAGTGAAGATAGTGGTTCCAGTATCCATTTCCATAGTATCCGTCGTAATATCCACCAAATACCACGGGTTTTGCCACAATGGGTGTTTCTACAACGGGTGCGCATACAACGGGTTGTGTTTCTACAACAGGTGTCTGTATGGGTTCTACATGAAAATTTGTTACAAAAACACTCATGCCGAATCATCTATAGCCTGTGATAAATAGTGATCCGTAATAATGACATTAACGTTAAAATTTCAACAGCCATTACTTGGTTTTTGCTAACAAGTTTAAAAGAGAGTTTGTGTTGGAAAAATTTTTCAAAAAAAGTGATTAATAATTAAAAAAATCACTTAATCACTTTTCAATTCAGCTGCTAGTTTTATGATGTGCAATTTTCGGAGTCAGGTAACCAGTGTCTGAAGTGATCCATGACAGATCCACATCTCCAGTCGCATCCACAGGTTGGGAATTTTAAGAAATCCACCGATTGAGTTACCGGATCGGTTTTCAATATTACTTCACGCCCTGTATCTCCACATCCATAGTCACATCCACAGACTGGGAATTTTAAGAAATCCACCGATTGAGTGCTAGGATCTGTTTTCAATATTACATTTCCAAAATCTCCAAATCTCATTGCACATGCGGTACTTACCAACATCAAAACCAGAACTATTGAAACTAAGGCTATTTTATACAATTTATGTTTGTTTATAATGTATTTACCCCCTTTTAGATATGCTTTACCTCTCGTTTGAATCCATTATTCATAATATCAATACAAAGGAAAAAGAGGAGAGATTAGTAAAGGTATTATATTTTTAAATATATATATATCTAATAGTATCTTTTTTCCGTAATATAAATAGGTGAGAAAATTAGGGCGAGATTTTTAATAATTCTTTCTTTTGGAAATTATAATTTAATTTATATGGGATTTTTCAAATTTAAGTCTCTACTTTTTCCATACAAAAAATACATAAAAAAGGATACTGAACCAGAAGTTAAAGGGAATCAGCTCACTAAAATTGTCAATCGGATCTAGATAAAAATGATTATTGATATTGTTTTACCCAGTAGGAATCATTAAAAATACTGTTTTTATGGATTAAGCTTTGAATAAAGATAACTTTCTTATGCATAGTTTTGTGTCTAAATCTATGTATTTCCTAAATGCCATCAGTAATAAGGAAACATTGTTGAGCTCTGACTCATGGAACTTCTGGAACTCATAAAGCATATGGAGCTCATGGAACACTTGGAATTAATTAGCCTAAACAGCCATCATAAATAGAAAATATTAGAAAAAAAATATTTATATAGTACTCGAAACAAAATTAAGAATATGAATAAACGGAATCAAAACCTCAATTTTTCAATACCATAGTCTCAATTAATAATTTCTAATAAATTTCTCCATCTCTTTACTTTCAATGGAAAATAATTTTCTAATGTGTTCTGAGATGCTATTTACGTCAATATATCTGAATGTTAGTCGAATAGCAATCGTTCATCTCAAAAGGTTTCTGTCCTGGTATTTTGGTTCGGGATTATGGATATTATACACCATATATTTAAGATATTGCTATATCTTATATATGGGAAAAATGTATATTTTATTGCGTTCATATAATATATGATCCATAAATGCACTATTGCATAGATCCAAAAATAAAGTAGTTGAATGTAGGAGTGTAGTTATGTGTCTAAAAATAAGAGAATTGTTACAGATCTCTTCAATAGATAGTGTATGTTACCCACAACTTATAAGATCTATTTTTTTTATATGTCGTTGATACTCATAGCGCTTCAATTATTCATTGCTGTTGTCTTGTTAAGGATTGAGTTCCATATCTCTAAGGTATCCCTGTGAAGTCAGAGAACTTAAAATTAAATCAACTTTTACAATTATATAATGAGGAACCTTGATTTTAAATGCAGTACTGCTTATTTTTTACGTTTATTCACAGTACTTCTCAAAAACACAATAATTTATCGTTATTAACATTGATTTATATGATAATAAGTTATATTATCTTACAGGGCATCGGATAACTTCTTTTGTTTCTCCGATTAATGCTACCCCCACTTACCACACTGATGTATGTCTAGAAAGGACATCTCCCACCTTAGAGTTAAAAATAGTGAGCATAAGAATATATATGCATTTCTCTAAAATTATCAGAGAGTACTCTTTTTTCCAGTAATTGATCAATGACTCACAGATATTATTGAGTAAGTCAACTACCTGTCATTTAAGTAACATGCATAGATATTTCGCATCTTCTATCGGCAATGTGAGCAAAGAAGCAGCCGAAAACTACATACGGAACCAGGATTAAAGTTGACGCTTGCATTCACTGGGCTGAAGACACAGTGGTTTTATGCTTTAGTCTATAAATCGTTTTTTCCATCAGTGAGAACGGTATGTATATGCCTACGGTATCCTTTCGGTAAATCCTCATAGTAAGGCTGGAAAGAACAGCATACTCAAGATTGTTTTATACTTTCACATATTCTCCTTTCAACACAGCTTCTTCACTTACTCTCACTTCTTTTATAGTACTCCCATAGCTCAGTAAATATGGACCTAAAGGTTTTGTATCAAACTGAGTCTCGCCTGGAATCTGGCCATCTGTTGAATAGGGAACTATAAATTCATAATTACCTTTAGAATCCGAAGTTTTTGACTGCGAGTACTCAAATATCCTATTCTGACCTGTAAGAATCGTCGTGCTTATTTTGATCGTCTCATTAGGAAAAGCAATCCCTGTTACTTTTGCACCTTTAACGTATTCGAAAATCTTAACATAACCTGTGTTTATTTCTGGAATCTTGGTCTCAAAGAGTAAATTGTAGACTTGTTTATACACGACTTCATGAGTTTGGTCTGCCCATGTTTCATGGACCATACGATACTGTTTCAGGCCGTTTCCATCAAAGATATGTAGCCTCGCTTCCATGGAATTGTAGTAGCGATTGGAAGGAATGTACGAGGATCCTTTTCCGACCATATAAGGCATAAAGTAATCATTTGTGTCAAGTGTCCACTCAGGCATTGCCATAAATATATCTGTAGCCATAATTGCATCGGACATAATGTAACGTGCTCCGACTTTGTCGGGTCTTGGATCTATAGCTTTAAGCACTGCACTTGCTTCTTCTTCTGATGGTGCTGTGAAAAATGATGCAGCTCCAGGTTCGTTTTTTTCGTTAATACTATGTCTGCGTCCCCCAATTCCTTGTTGGAAAGGATTGGCATTAGGCATCCTGTGGCCCATAACTTCGATATAGTGACCATAGTCCCACCAAGACAGTACACCATACGCAGTACTTGGATACTGGAAAAGTTCTCCACTTTTTGGGGCTTCATAGATAGCGTTGAAGTTCATCCCAGTATTTGGAGTGTTTGAGCGAAGCCATGTGCATGCTTCGAACCACTCTGAGTTAGGGTTGTCTAAGCCACCGGTATATTGCATTGCTAATCCATATGCAGGATAAATTAGAATGACTAATATTGCAAGGACTGCAGCTAAATGCTCTAATCTGAAAAACTTAAAGAAGCTCTTGATATTTGAAGTCGATTTCACATTGGCTTTGAACTTCTCATCAAATTCATCCCATTTTACTTTTTCAAGCAATAGGCTTCCAACATAGGCACTAAGAATTGAAATATTCACAGAATAGTAGTATGCAAAACGGTTCTGACCATAGATTGCAAAAAAAATAAAAATACTCCAGACAAGAATCAGTACTTCTTCAGGCTTCAGCTTTTGGAATATATTTGCAGTCAAGATAAGCATTCCAAGAAGAGAAACAAAAAAACATGGAGCACTAAAATTCTGAAAAACTCCCGATAAACTGAATGCCCCATGTATATAAAATATAGAAGCTGCCTCACCAATTGTAGCTGCGCCGCCGCGATTAACGGAGAAAACCTTTGTAGGGGCGCTTATGATAGTGTAATAAAGTGATGGGAAAAGTATACTTAATGCTATCAACCCAAGGATGCCAATTCCAAATATTGCCAGAGGATAATAATAAGAATTTAATCTTTTCTGTATGAACACTTTTTCAACAAGACTCAAGACCACAAAACTGATCATCGCCCCCAGAGCAACGAGAACAGGGTACCAAGAGTAGTCATAAATGTCAAATCCAATTTCAGGATGTACAGAGGGCAACAGGAGCACTGTACTTAATGAAAATATCGTTATTCCTATAATCCCAAGGTAGTCACTTGATTCTTTACGTAAGTTGTTAAGAATATATTGGAATACAGCATAACCCAGAGCTATGAATGCGAAAAGAGAAGCTCCTACCCATGAAAGCTGATAGATCGAATACATGATCCCAGCCATAATAGAATATATCAAAGGTTCTTTCAGGACCTTAAATTCTTTATTAAATACATGCTCAAAACTCAGGTTATTTTTCTTTGCAGAAATCAACGCCAACATGAAATACATCATAAAAACGGTACTGAATAAAGATTCAGCCACATGACTATGTGTAAAGCCAATCATTGAACCAGATAAAAACTGACCAGGAGCTATGGCAATTAAAATTGCAGCAATTATACCTGTTTTATGACCTCTAAGATTTTTTCCTATATAATAAACTGGAATGACTGTAAGAACTCCGAGAACGACAGGGAGGTATGCGCCTACAGTGGCAACAAGTTCAGAACTTGGATGGCCCAAGCCCAAAATAAGGGAAGGAATAGCTATCATCTGCTCGAAAAATGGACCAAAATGTATGTAACTACCGTGAGGATAGTTGGTCCATGGGGTGTAAAACATCCTATGAGGGTAGTTTTTAAGAAGAAAATCCAAGACACGCATGTGGTACCAAGCGTCGTTAGTCGCGAATTTGACCACTCCATTTGGTAAAAACACGTTTTTTGAAGGGAGTGTTCTGATCCAAAAAGATACCAAACAGCATATTGCAACTATCAGAGTATAAGGCCAGCTAGATTTTATTTTAGCTTTAAGTGATGATACAGGACAATCTTGAGAATTCATAATAATCCACTTTTAGACGTACTTTTTTGCAATTACGGTGAACTCACGAGTTATTTACACTTCAAAATATAGATCAAAAGCATTCAGTTGGTTCATTTAGCATTAAGATTTTATTTTTATTCACGGACAAGGTAACGAATTTACTGTAAATTCAAAGTGAAATTCTTGAATACTTTATGTGATTAGATTATTTCAACGTGTGATTCCCTTTCTCACAAATGGTTGAGATTTGTAACTTTACAGCAGAATCGACACACTGCCAATTTGTGAAGAAAGAAAATTCACTCTTACACAAGTTCACAAAAATGATATTTTTCTCAATAATATCAAAAGTTGTTTCCAAGGAATCCTCCAGTTGTTCTTATGACATTGAATCACTATCAAGTGTAATGACTTTGTGAATGACCACTCAGCTGAATACTAAGTGACTTCTTAGTTCATTCCTTTCTCCTTTGAAAACAAGTCCCTAAGCACATCCCCGCATTCTATGGTTGTCAGATTCCGATTAGATTTTGATCAATGAGAGAAAATTTTTTAATGTTAATTGCAGTATTAATGTCTCTATCATGTTTTGTCTTGCAATCAGCAAATTTCCATTCTCCATCTTTTAGTGTTAAATCAGAGTTATGGTATCACAAACAGGACAAATCTTAGACGAGGGAGCAAATTTACCTATCAAAAGAATGGGTTTTCTTGACCATTCTGATTTATATTCTAATTTTGTTACAAAACTACTCCACACCGAATCACGTATAGCCTGTGCTAAATGGTGATTCTTAATCATGTCTTTAACATACGGAGTTTCAAAAGCTATTGCTTGGTTTTCGCTAACAAGTTTAAAAGAGAGTTTGTGTTGAAAATCATTTCTCTTATTTATTATTTTCTTATGAAGTAGAGCAAGTTTTTGTTTGGCTTTTTCTCTGTTTTGAGAACTGTTCTGTTTTCGACTAACTCTTTTTTGGAGTGTTTTAAGTCTTTTCAAAGAGTTTTTCAAATACTTAGGATTGTCAACCTTTTCTCCAGTTGAAATAACAGTAAAATTTGTTATCCCAATCTCTACTCCAATAGCCGTAGATTCAGAAAACGTTTGTTTAACTGGAAATTCTTTGCCATTTTCCACTAAAATGCTGATATAGTATTTTCCTGTGAAAGATTTCGAAATAGTAGCAGTTTTTAATTCCCCTCCAAATGTTTTGTGAAGAACTGCTTTTATTTCTCCAGTCTTAGTAAGCTTAATAGTATCATTTTCAAAATCCACATTGTAGTGTTTTGGTATCAGGAATGACTGAATTGGAATCTTCTTTGATTTGAATTTAGGAAAATTATTCTTTTCTCTAAAAAATCTATTGAATGCAGATTCTACCAGGTTAACCATACCCTGAAGTGATTGAGAATTAACTTCTCTTAACCAAGGATTTTGCTTTTTTAGATTTGGAATTAATTTGTTTAAGTCAAACCTAAAAATTGATTTCCCAATTTGCTCATATATTTTTACTTTCTGATCAAGCGTCCAATTATAGACAAACCTACAAATACCAATATGTTGATTAAGTTGGTTAGATTGGTTAATTGTTGGATATAGCCTAAACTTGAATGCTTTCATCATAAAATATTTAGTACTCTTTAACAATATATATATTTTTGGATAAATACAGGGCATGAACATAAAAATCATAGCAAATTTTTGTTAATGTATCACATTATCTTTGTATGCCAATATCGAAAAAAGATACTAGAACTGATTGACTGAGAACTCAAACAAATATTTCATGATATTGAAAAGAAAACCGATTCTGAAACACTAAAAATTAGAATCTAACCCCGTGAAATGTGGGAGATGGGCTCGAGAACTTGTTTTCAAAGGAGAAAGAAATAAACCAAAGAAGGGGAACGCACTGCTATGATTTCCCTGTTCAACAGCATAGTTTTATAGAAGATTTAAATAAATCTCTGATTTACATGAATCATTTATATCTAATTTATAAATGTGTGATGAAATTTAGGGGTTATAGGCATCCGAAGTATTTAATATTCTTTACTTGGCTATTTTTTAATTAACTGTGCAAAAATAGTTTCGGAACAAAGTTTACTTTCACATAAAAATATTTTAAT
>Ga0224521_1000539_pt1 | contig 11101 bp, 8 predicted proteins | sample CFST0metaG_FD_182731 | JGI IMG/M metagenome (GOLD analysis project Ga0224521, IMG submission 182731) | Peat soil microbial communities from Stordalen Mire, Sweden - C.F.S.T0 | ecosystem: Environmental > Terrestrial > Soil > Wetlands > Peat | place: Sweden: Norrbotten County, Stordalen Mire... | reverse complement strand
CCTTACGAGAATTAATCAACGATTCCTAATCACTATTTCAAAATATTTATCAACTGACACAAGTTTGTTCTATTTATATCCAAATCAGCTATTGACAAAAGATTCTTATCTAATTAATATATTAGTATCTTAACTACTAATCCATATGGATAACTATCCAGATAACTATAAGTTAGCGAAATAATATCATCGAGAATTTAGTTTGTCAATAGGAAATAATAGACGCGAAAAATGAGGTTTCCTGTTTTTAAAGCCTTTTAGCCCATATCAATTCAAGGGATTTAGATTAGGTAGGATTTTGATAAGTAATATTTTAGGAGGTAATAATTGTTTTACAAAGTATTGCAGGGAGTAAAAGTAATCGAATATGGTCATTTTATCTCCGGCCCATTTTGTTCCAAAATACTGGCAGACCTTGGAGCTGAAGTTATAAAAATTGAAGAACCTTGCGGTGATGAAGCCAGAAGACAGGAGCCTTTATTAGAAGACATTACTGGTTTAGAGCGCAGCGGTTTGTTCCTTTACCTTAATATGAATAAAAAGGTAATTACTTTGAATACGGAAACAGCGACAGGTAGAAAAATATTAGCTCAACTGCTCAGTAACGCGGATATTTTTGTGGAGAATAATTCTCCTAAAAAAATGAAGGCGCTTAAACTTACTTACGCCCAGGTGAAAAAAATTAATCCCGGCATAATTATGACTTCAATCACCCCCTTCGGACAGACCGGACCTTACAAGGACTATAAAGGTGGTGAGTTGGTTATGACTGAGATGGGAGGCGTGGGCTTTCTTTCAACTCGCGAACCCGATACCAGCCGGGCCCCAATAAAATACCCAGCACATCTGTTTAGTCACCAGGCTGGACTGAGCGCAGCTGTAGTTACACTGGGGGCGCTGCTTTATCACCGAGGAACAAAAACTGGTGAGCAATTGGATATATCCGAACAAGAATGTGTTATTCCCGACGTCATGAACCCTATATACAGCTATTCCTACACAAAGAGGATTGCTTCCAGGGCAGGGCCATTAACGGTTGCCCCTCACCATCTACTACCTTGTAAAGATGGATATATTCATAACGGTTTTGTTCGTGAAGAGCACTGGCAGAAGTTTGTAGACGAAGTAATGGGACATCCTGCTTGGGCTGATAAAGAAATCTTTAAAGATTATCCGACTCGAGCTAAGCACTGGGATGAGCTTAAACCTTTAATATTGGAATGGACGATGGCGCGTACGGTAGATGAAATCTATCGTAGCAGCCAGGAACACAGAATACCCATTGGTGCTGTTTATTCGCCTGAACAAGTGCTTCAAGATAGACAGATGGCCGCACGCGGATTTTTTGTAGAGGTGAAACATCCTGTGGCCGGGAAATTGAAGTACCCTGGCGTACCATACATTTTTTCAGACATTCCGAAAGAAGAACCGACGGCGGCGCCGCTCCTTGGGCAAAATAATGAAGAGATATATTGCAAGCGACTTGGATATACCAAGTCCGACCTGGTCAAGATGGAAGAAGCCGGGATTATTTAAGAATTTAAATTGAGGCAGGAAAATAAAAATGGGTATCGCATATCTTAAAGGGACACGAGTTATTGCCTGTACATGGGGTTGGGCGGGTTCATGGACAGGATCGATATTAGCAGATATGGGGGCTGAGGTTATCAAGGTTGAGTCAAAACGGAAGCTTGATAACAACCGATGGCATTATAAGTTAGGCCAAGCCGGTGGAGTAAACTCAGGTGAATTCAATTTCACTAATCGCGGCACAAAGAGCATTACTCTGAACATGAGAAAACCAGGCGGGGTGAAAGTATTCAAGGAGCTTGTCAAGGTTAGCGATGTAATTATTACAAATTATACGCCCCGGGTAATGCCCAGTTGGGGTTTGGATTACACCGTGTTAAAAGCTATCAAACCCGATATTATCCTGGTATCATTGCCAGGTTTCGGAAGTTCCGGTCCGAATAAGGATTATGTTGCTTATGGTCCCACCATACAGGCAGCAAGCGGGATGACATTCTCGCATGGCCATGTAGGCGAGGATCCAATATTAGCAGGAGCCAACCCGGCTGACCCTGCTGGCGGTATGTGGGGCGCTCTTGGAGTGGTGGCCGCCTTAAATTATCGCGCCAGAACGGGTTTGGGGCAGAATGTGGATGTTGCTCAGAGTGAAGGGATAACCTCTTATCTACCAGAACTTATTATGGAATATTCAATGAACAAGAGAATTCGTCCACGCATGGGCAATCGTGATGAGATTATGGCGCCTCATTCGATTTATCCTTGTAAAGGTAAAGACAAATGGGTTGCTATTGCAGTCGGGACAAATGAAGAATGGAATTCGCTGTGCAAGGTTATGGGCAACCCGGATTTGAACAAAGATGCAAGATTCGCTGACCAATACAGCCGGTGGCAAAATCAGGATAAGTTGGACAAGATAATTAGCGCTTGGACAAGGGATTTTACCCATTATGAAGTAATGAACATGCTACAGAAAGCAGGTGTAGCCGCCGGCGCGTCCCTCAATGTAGAGGAACTGATTAATGACCCGCACGTACAAGAGCGCGGTGTCTACATTGAACAAAACCATCCTGAAGCAGGTAAAAGCATTGTTTTTCGTTCTCCATGGACCTCGGCTTTAACTGCAACTAATCCTCCGGCGCCATGCTTGGGACAACATAATGACTACGTTTTTAAAACGCTACTCGGCATGTCTGATAATGATATAGCCAAATTGACGGAGGAGGAAGCTATTTATTAGCAGTAAATAACATAATTGTTTTTATAAATTGTATATCGGTGCAGTAAGAATAAATAAATAGATAGAAAGAAGGGAAAGGAGAATAAATAATGGTAATTCCAGCATCATTTGTAAAAAGTAAAACAGCGGTCGTTGTCATCGATTATCAGCCCAAAACTCTGAGCTATTTCTCTAAAGAATTTCAAAACGATATTATTGCCAGGGCAAACAAAGTATTATCAGCAGTTCGTAAGAAAGGTATCCCCGTTATCTTCGTGCAGAAAGGAGAAGGTACATCCGATGTAGAGACCCATCCTCAAATTATTCGCCAAACCCAGGATACCGTGCTGATTAAAACGAATAGTGGAGCATTCTCGACTACAAACCTCGATGAGCGATTGAAAAAACTTGGGATTGATACACTAGTTCTAATGGGTATTTATACCAGCGGCGCGGTCATGTCTACACTTCGGTGGGCAGCCGATATAAATTATAAATTATATTTGGTCTCTGATTGCTGTGCGGACCGAGATCCAGAACTGCACAAAGTGCTGCTGGAAAAGGTATTCTATCACCAATCGAAAGTTATTCCAGCTAAAGAATTTCTTGAACTATTAGAAAAGAGTTAAGTTAAAAACTGAAGAAAAAATATCGAATCTCGTTTAGTCCCTAAAAGCTAAAGAATAATTAAGTGAAAATAGTTAGAGGGCAGTAACATTAGTTTTTGATTGTTACTACCCTCTAATATAACATACACTACTTGAACGATAAAATATTTGGTTTCAAGATTCATTCTGCTATAAAACAATATCAAAAATACGGCTGATAATTCCCTACTTAGAGTGTCTTATTTATAACCTTTCACATATTCTGCTCCCGCTTTAACCAATTCGTTAACCATCTCACGGGTTTCAGTAATGGTCTGCAGGGAACAATTTGCAATTTATAATGTGCTGAAAAGCATATTATATTATTTTGTTAAAAGAATCCACGGATTACGGTTTCTTTTCGCGAATATTCAACATTTATTGTAAAATATAGTCACAATAAATGCATCTTTTTCACTGAGAACTGCACAAAAAGGTGAAGACAAACCCGAGGCGCAAACCTTTTTTCTTACAGAAAACAAATCAAAAGATATTCATTTTTATGGCATATGGTTGACAAGTAGGTCGCATCACTTTAAAATATCGTATGGATAACTAATTGGATAAGTACAAAAATTATACTGATGTTTATATCGGAGTTTTATTGATAGGATTGGATAGCCGTTAAAAAATATACATGCAACAAGAAAAATACACTCTCAATTATGAATGACATAATTGTTTAAAATGTCGTAAAGGAATATCTTTGACGTTGTTTAATAAGGGGAAGAACATCAAAATGGGGAAAATAAATCTATCAAAATCTAATTTTGAATTGTGGTTATCGCTTGGTAAGGCACATCATTTCGTGGATTTGGCCCGGCAGAAAGAATTAAATCAATATGGAATTCCTCATCGGCAGACTCATGTACTACGCACTATAAAAGATCTAGGAACCAATGCTACATTAGCTGAAATAGCTAAGGCTGTTGACCGAAAACCTCATGTGATTTCTTCACAAACAATAACAATGGAAAAAGATGGGTTAATAAGGAGAATCAGAGCTACGCCTAAATCAAGCCTATTGAGAATAGAGTTAACTGATAAAGGACTTCAAATGATTAAATCTGCCAGAAACAGCAAATCATTCGATGTTATATTTTCTTTTCTTCCTGAAAACAACCGCCAGCAAATGAAAGAGAACTTAGATCAAATAGCAATAAATGCTGGAAAATATCTGTCTGACTAAATTGCAACGCTAAATAATCATTCACAATATTTTATTCAGATCATTTGAAAGAAAGAAGATGGTACATTTCTAACAACGATGTTAAGTACAATAATACAGAGGCCATCAATTGAAACGCGCATACATTGACACTCCTGAAGGACAAATTCATTATCGAGTTGAAGGAAACGGTAAACCACTACTTTTACTGCACAAGGTAGGATTATCATCGGATCAATATACAGAAATGTTTCCGTTTCTTGGCAGCAGTCATAGCACAATCGCCATTGATATTCTCGGATGCGGTAATTCTGACCAACCCCCCCATAAATACTCAATCCAAGAATATACCCGAAATATTATTCATGTTTTGGATGCTATGGGTATTCAAAAGACAAATGTAGTTGGTCATCTCCTCGGAGCATCTTTGGCGGTGGAGATGGCTGCAATCTTCCCAGAAAGGGTAGATAAGGTTGTATTGTGCTCATGCATTAATCTGGAGCCAGAACTTTACAAGAAAATGAAAGATGAATTCCACGATAAACGTATGATGTTTAAAGATGACGGTTCACATTTAACGGATTTATGGAGATCAAAATATCGTATGTTTCCTCCGCCAACTAACCTCGAAAACGTACAGAGAACTGTGGTCGACTTTTTGAGATCAGGTTTGGGTGCTAGAGCCGATGACCTGCACCGTGCGTTGTTTGAATGGGACATCGAATCGAAATTACCCATGATTAAAAGCCCAACATTACTTTTATACAGTCGAGGAGACTCTGAACTATCACGTCTTGAAGCTACTAAAAAATTGATTCCTAGATGTCAAACAAAGATTCTTGAGGCAACGCATTCTTTTCCGTTTTGGGAAAAGCCTGAAACACTATCTCAAGCCATCAATGAGTTTCTATTAAACCCGGGTGTATAAGTATTTGATTAGAAATTGGTTATAATAACCTGTTTATGGCGCAGGGGGAAAGTAGACCAATCGCGGAATCAATGAAACCAAATCCAAGCGCATATGTCCCATTGGAACCTGATATTAGGTAGTCCTACATCAAACATGCTTGCATTTTTCCCTCTGTTTTACCCTTTTTGACAAATTGAATAATCAATGTTATCATCTAATAAATCCAAATGGTTAACTTAACGGTTATCTATATGGACTACTGGACAGAACACTCAATGAAAAGCATACTATGATAGAGCGGTGCTTATGTTTAGAAATATTCAATGATTAACTATTGTAAGACTGGCCCTGCCAGGGGAAACCAAGGTACTGAGAGTTTGTGGTTGGACTCTCAGCCAAGTGTGGTTGATGTCCCCTCCCGTGTTCAGAGCCTTGGGAGTAATCGGGGTTAGTGGTCTGGCCAGTCTTACATATTATTTGGGAATAAAATAAAAAATTACATAAAATAATGGAGGTAAAATGAAAAAGGGATTTATCTGGGTTGCACTGAGTTTTCTTATCGTAGCATCACTGATACTGGCATCTTGTGGTTCGTCCTCTTCTACTACAAGCACGTCTACTACACCAACGACGACATCCACAATCTCAATGACCACCACAACGCAGACGGCAGTTGTTACCAACTCGACAACATCGACGTCTCCCGTTACTACCTCTGTCACAACTACCTCGACCGGGAACTGGTGGGATAGCCTCGGGACACCGCAATACGGCGGCACTTTTACCTACAGACTGAACGCTGATCCTGCTGGCTGGGACCCTTATATCAGACGAGCCGCCGTTTTTGACTGCTTCGAGTCATCGATGGGAGGCATGAACATGGTGGTCAGCCCCCTGGTATGGGACTACACAGGGAAATGGGCGCCTGATAATATCAAGGCAGGAGATCTGGTGGGTAGTTACACCATAGTGAGCCTTTCGGACTACATCTTCAAACTCAAACCAGGAGTTGATTTTGCACTTAATACCCAAAGTCCGGCTAGCGAACTGGTTGATGGTCGGCAACTAACTGCAGCAGACGTAGTATTCACTTATGACCGGATGTGTGGACTTGCTGGTTACAAGATATCAGGGCAAGCAAATTCAACATTTAGTACGCTGCTATCGGTGACCGCTCTGGACAATCTGACTGTCGAGTTCAAGTTTTCGGCGCCTTCATCAGCCATTTTCGACGCAATCATGGATCCGGTGACAAGTAATTCCATTTTACCGCAGGAAGTTGTGACAACATATGGTGACATGAACAATTGGCATAATGTCGTAGGCTCTGGGCCATTCATGCTTACGGATTACGTTGCCGATGACTCTGCCACCTACATCGCGAATCCTAACTACTACGGCTATGATCAGCGCCATCCTGAGAATCATCTCCCCTATATCAGCAAGATAAATATTCTGATTATCCCTGTTGACCAAACTGCAATGGCTGCAGTCCGCACAGGAAAGATTGATGTTTTGGAAAATATTACATGGGATGAAGAAACCGCTTTGAAGTCGAGCAACCCCTCATTATTGTGGACGAACCGCACAACGACTTGGTACACTACTCAAGAACGTATTGATAAGGCCCCTTTTAGTGACATCAGGGTTAGAGAAGCGTTGACAGAAGCAATAGATCTTCCGACTATAGCGAAAGATTACTTTAATGGCGGTGTACCGAGTACACCTGCTGATGTGATGTCAACGAGTATGACGGGGTGGTATACTCCCTATTCTCAATGGCCTGCATCTTTGCAGCAAGCTTATGCTTACAATCCGACTAATGCTAAGGCGCTTCTCGCCGCCGCTGGTTATCCCAACGGGTTTACTACCGACCTAGATCTGCCTAATAGTCAAGATCCTGGCCTAATGCAAATATATGCGTCCTATTTTGCTGCGATTGGTGTTAATATGAAATTAAACATAATGGATCCGACTTCTTTTACGAACACCGAAACTGCATTTCAATATGACGCGTTGATCGATGCTAATGCTTTTGGGAACATGACCGCGCCGACTAGACAGATATTGGATTTCTACTCGGGACAATTCAATAACTGGTCTCGCGTCAACCTTCCTGCCTATGATGCATTAGTTGCTCAAATGAACGCCACTACGGATATACCTACACAACAGTCCATAATGATTCAGGCTGACATGATGGAACTCAACAACTTTTGGATCGTACAAGGGGTTCAAGGTATGGAGAACGATGTTCATCAGCCATGGTTTAGTGGTTGGCATGGTGAGATGTTTGGTTACTGGTCGAAGGTGTCATGGGCATATTACTGGATAAACGAGTCTCTCAAACAATAAATAATCGCTTTCTCCATAATTATTCCATTTTGTAGGACATGAGTGTTGAATAACCTCCCAGTCCTCTAGGAGGTTATTCAACATAGTCTTTTTTCATAGACATAGGATTTGAGCACGAGTAATCCACCCAAGGTCTGTTTTTGATAGCATAATGGGTTTGTTTCAGGACTCTGATGTGAATGCTTAACAGTAATATAAATAAAATTACTGGAAAAGCCGATTTAGTATGATACAATAATATCTAAACAACTATTAAGAGATTGATATGGGTTCATATATAATACGAAGACTATTGTGGATTCCAATAACTGTTATCGCAGTGTCGATTTTGGTCTTCCTGATGGTACGGTTCATCCCTGGAAACATTGTCGATCTAATCATAGCTCAAAGTTCGCAAGGGAACGTCGATGTTGTGGCTGACCGTCTGGCAGTTATGCATGCTTTTGGGCTCGACGTACCAGTGTACGTTCAATATGTCCATTGGGTGGGCAATCTCGTTCTACATGGCAGTTTGGGTATTTCTATGTGGGACAACACAAATATCACTTCTGATATTATGCAAAGTCTACCAGTGACGATGGAACTAGGCATAATGGCCATCCTTGTTGGGATTATAATTAGCATTCCCATAGGTGTATATTCAGCAATAAGGCAAGACACAATTCCAGACTATATATTACGTAGCTTCGCTGTCATCCTTATCTCTATCCCCGCCTTCTGGATCGGAACGATGATAATGATATATCCAGCCATATGGTGGGGGTGGTCACCTCCGATGCAACTAATTCCTTTCGCAAAAGACCCTCTAGGTAATTTGGGCCAGTTCATTCTTCCGGCAGTAGTTTTAGGAGCTGGTCTCACTGGATCCAGCATGCGAATGACACGCACAATGGTGCTGGAAGTATTACGTCAAGATTACACTCGGACCGCTTGGGCGAAGGGACTTAGCGAGCGGGTAATCGTCACCAGACACGTCATGAGAAATGCTCTTATTCCGGTAATCACAATTATCGGTATGCAATTACCGATGATTATTGGCGGTTCAGTGATTATCGAAGACATATTTTCTCTTCCCGGGATTGGTCGCTTAATGATAGAAGCCCTTTCACAGCGTAATTACCCAATGGTTTCTGGTATAAACCTTATCTTAGCCACATTCGTTATTATTATTAACCTTGTGGTTGATCTTACCTATGGCTTTCTGGACCCCAGGATTCATTACCAATAGAAAAAAGTACTCAAGGGAGTCTGAAAATGGATTCTAATGGTGGAACTGCAAGACCAAGTAAGAAATTAGAAAATAAACGCCACGGTTTATTGTATGATTTGTTTCGAAGACTTATAGTAGAAAAACCACTCGGCGCTTTTGGATTGCTTATCGTCATAATACTATTACTTACTGGTATCTTCGCAAATTTTATAGCACCATTTGGCATGAATGAGATGCACCTTTCAGCCTTTCTGCATCCTCCTTCCTCTACATATTGGTTGGGAACCGATCAAATGGGACGTGACATACTGAGCCGTTTAATTTACGGTGCGCGAGTCTCGATGATTATTGGGATTGTCGCAACGATATTGTCAGAGGCCATAGCTATTTTAATTGGCATTCCGTCTGCATTTATCGGAGGTAAATATGATATGATTGTCCAGCGATTCGTTGATGTCTGGATGTCAATGCCTCCATTTATTGTGTTGATGACGGTAATGTCTATTATTGGGTCTGGAATGTTCCAATTAATAATTGTAATTGGAATAACAGCGGGTATCGGTCACTCAAGAGTAATAAGAAGTGCCGTAATGGGAATTAAATCAAATATGTACATACAAGCATCAGATGCCATCGGTTGCGGGCCCATCCGTACGATGATACGTCATATACTGCCAAATGTAATGGCGGTGATAATAATTAGCTTTACACTAGGTGTAGGTGGAGCTATCCTGCAGGAAGCTAGTCTTAGCTTCCTGGGTTTTGGTGTGCCACCAGGAGTACCATCCTGGGGCAGCATGCTCAGCAATGAAGGTAGACAGTTTATGGAAATATACCCAGCGTTGGCGTTCTGGCCCGGTGCCTGTCTTACGATAGTTGTATACGGAATCAACATGTTCGGGGATAGTGTTCGAGACCTTCTCGACCCACGGTTAAGGGGTGGTGTTGGACGCTACAACTTAAAGAAGAAAAATGTTCAGAAAATAAAAGAAAAATTAGTGAATGTTTAGCTGTTTGGACTATAAACGTAAGTACGATTGGGATGCCATATGGAAATTACACAAAGAAACCGGCTATGGACATAAACAGCTGTCGAAACAGCTAGATATTCCTTTAGCAACAATAGCTTCTAGACTGCACCGTTATTGTCAAAAAATGAACATTTCCGGTATTCAATATGGCCATTGGGGAGACTTACATTGATTTGCCCGGAGAGAGATGTCTTGTGAAATAGATTAAGATTTTAATGCCAGAAAAAGAACAAAGAAAAATGCAAACCATCAGTATTTTAGATCAAACTAAGTAATATGTTTCGTCGTGATTATATAAATTAGGAGAAAAAGGAATGTCTGAAAAAAAATTAGATCCTATCGATCAACTGATTGAGGAGTGGGGAAAACTGGTAGGACGCGTCATGACCAGTGAGGATTTCCGGGCCCGGGGGCCGGGATTTGAGGGGAATATTCTGAGCGATAATACGCTCAACAGAGATGTTACGCAAGACGGGATACGGATCTTCGTAAACGGCGAAGGCGATTTAAATCCGCTCTTTCGTGACCCGGAGTATGCTAAGAAGACCAAGTATAAAACTATGATTGCGCCACCAAACTACCTTTACACGATTTGTTACGCGCAGTCGCCGCCGGACCACGGTCCGGTGATAGCGGGTATAGACGGAATGTATTCTGGCTGCGACCGGGAGTGGTTCCGGCCGGTGTGCGTGGGAGATACGTTCACTTACAGGGTGATGTGCCCCGCGGAAAACAAGGTTGCGCCCAGTAAATATGCGGGGCGGAAAGTGCTCTCGTATGAAAAGGCCGATTATTACCGGCAGGGCGGAGAGTTGGTTGCAGGATACAGCAGTTATGAGCAATGGTTAGATATGAAAAAAGCCGAAGAGTTGAACATCTTCGGGAAAACGGACCTCGCCAAAATGCCGGAGTATACCGAACAGGAGCTGAAGGAGATTTACGCGGCGCAGGATAGAGAGGAGATACGAGGCGCGAAGCCCCGTTATTGGGAAGATGTGAAGATGGGCGATGAGCTAACGCCGGTAGTACGCGGG
>Ga0224521_1000538_pt1 | contig 11108 bp, 10 predicted proteins | sample CFST0metaG_FD_182731 | JGI IMG/M metagenome (GOLD analysis project Ga0224521, IMG submission 182731) | Peat soil microbial communities from Stordalen Mire, Sweden - C.F.S.T0 | ecosystem: Environmental > Terrestrial > Soil > Wetlands > Peat | place: Sweden: Norrbotten County, Stordalen Mire... | reverse complement strand
GCGAAAGTGCTCGTGAAGATGCAGTACGACGAAGACGCTGACTATCCGCTGATGTTCATCGAGAGGTAGTGCCAACAGGTCCTCCTGGCGGTTTCGCGCTGAAGCAAAGCCGCGCCAATTTGCTGAATCACCGGAAAGCCCTATTTTGAGCTTTAATTAGTGCGTAACTGCTTCGCTTAGATTTAAGTGGAATGATTTGTATAGTTTAGTCTGCATGAGTGGTGACTTTAAAGACCGGTGGGCCACATTTTTCGCCCGATACTACGAAAAGCAGATACTCAAACTCGCGAGCGAGTACCCAGAGATAAACTGCATCGATGTGGATTATCAGGCCCTACAAAACTTCGACATCGCTCTGGCAGATGCATTAATTGATGGCCCAATTTCTGTCCTAAGGTCAGCGCACGATGCGCTCCTTGAATATGATCTGCCCATCGAATGCAAACTGGACGTGGAAGTCCGTATCGTCAACGTTTCTGATAAGACAAAGATTAGAGACCTGAGAAGTGACCACGTCGGCAAGCTCGTGTCAATCGAAGGGCTAGTGCGCAAAGCCACTGAGGTTCGTCCGAAGCTCACTGAAGCGGGCTTTGAATGTTTGAGCTGCGGCAACATTACAAGCGTAGAACAAGATGATGCCAAGCTCAAAGAGCCAGCTGAATGCTCTCACCGGGTCTGCAGGAAGAAAGGCCCTTTCAAGTTGAATTTCGCACATTCCAAATTCGTCGATGCCCAAAAAATCCGGCTACAAGAGTCCCCTGAAGGCTTGAAAGGCGGAGAACAACCGCAGACGCTCGATGCAAACGTGGAAGCCGCGCTGGCCGGAATGATATTTCCTGGTGATAGAGTGGTAATGACTGGCTTACTGCGAGTTGCACAACGGCAGTATCAGAACGTGAAAAGCACGACCTTCGATTTGTTTCTCGAGGCAAATTCGATCGAAATAGAAGATAAAGAGTTTCGGGACATCGAAATATCGGGCGAGGATGAGAGCAAAATAGTCGAGCTCGCAAAGACCGCAGGAATTGATCGCGCAATCGTGCGATCAATAGCTCCATCAATTTTCGGCTATGAGAGCGTCAAGGAGGCAATAGCGCTCCAACTTTTTTCGGGCGTGCCGAAAAAGCTTCCTGACGGCTCACACGTACGAGGAGATATTCACATTCTCCTTGTGGGCGATCCTGGCATAGGCAAGTCACAACTACTGCGGTACGTTGTCCAGCTCGCGCCTAGAGGCATATACGCCAGCGGCAAGAGTTCAACATCGGCGGGGTTAACGGCAACCGCAATAAAAGATGAATTTGGCGACGGCAGATGGACTTTAGAGGCGGGCGCACTTGTGCTCGCAGATCAAGGAATAGCGGCAGTTGATGAAATGGACAAGATGCGGTCTGAGGATAGATCTTCTCTCCACGAGGCGATGGAGCAGCAAACCGTCAGCGTGGCAAAAGCGGGAATTATGGCAAACCTTAAGAGCCGTTGCGCTCTGCTGGGAGCTGCGAACCCCCGATACGGGAGATTCGACCCGTATGAATCAATCGCAGAGCAGATTAATATGCAGCCCACCCTTCTTTCTCGCTTTGACCTGATCTTCGTGCTGACCGATGTACCAAACGAGAGCACTGATACAGGCATCGCAAAACACATACTCCAGTCGCATTTTGCAGGAGAACTGGCCTCCTCAGGAATGCCCAATCAGGAGGTAGAGGCCGCAATGAGTATAATAAGTCCAGAAATTGAAGCAGAGCTGCTGCGGAAGTTCATCGGATACGCAAAAAGGGTCAATCCAATCCTCACTGAAGAAGCCAAACAGCAATTCATAGACTACTACGTAGGCTTAAGGAGGGAAGGCGGCGAGGGTTCACCGATCCCTATTACCGCTCGCCAGCTCGAAGCTCTCGTGCGACTTGCCGAAGCGAGCGCGCGCATGAGACTCAGCAAGTGGGTGACGCTCGAGGACGCGAAACGCGTTATTCAAATCGTGGAAGCCTGTCTGAAGGAGGTCGGCGTGGACCCTGAAACGGGGAAGCGAGATTTCGACGTAATAGCCGTTGGAAAAAGCAAAAGTCAGCAGGAACGCATCAAAAGCATTAGGGATATCATTAGGGAACTCGAGCGAGAGGCAGGATCCGCCCACATTGACACAATTGTAGAGAGGGCATCGAAACTAGGATTTGAAAAAGACAAAGTCGAAGCCGAAATTGCCCGACTGGTGCAGGAAGCGGCAATATTTGAGCCAGTTAGGTACAGCCGTAACTATAGGCTCACACAACAATAAAATGCTTGAAAACGATAATGTCGCTACTCTTACGACTATGTACTTGAAGTCATACAGTGTTAACAAAGAGATCCTCGTTGCTGTATGTGATTTAGAACTAATAGGGCGCACATTTCGTGAAGGAGAGCTTCACCTCTCCGTTAATGAAGACTTCTTCAGAGGGCATCCTGCCGACGAAGACGAGGTGAAAAAGGCGCTCGAAGACGCTACAATCGCGAATCTTGTCGGCGAACAATCTGTTGCCTGCGGCATCGACAGCGGCATCGTAGATGAGCACTGCGTGATCACGATTGACGGCATTCCGCACGCCCAAATGGTTCTTTTCTAAATCAAAGGAGATCACTTGACTCTAAGAAGCATTTGTCCCAGCTGTGGCAAGCCCTCGGACGGTATATGCGAGCGGTGTCTCGCACAAGATCATAATATCGCGGCAGTTCCTAGATTCCTCACCATCAAGATATGTCCGACGTGCTCCGATCACTTTTTCAGGGGGCACTGGCTGAACGAGGACCTCGATCACGCAATCTGCCATGCGGTCGAAGAGGCTCTCACGATCGATGCAGACGAAGCCACAGTCAAGGTAGTTTTGAATGAAGTTACGCAGACCATGGTACGAGCGCGCGGTGAAGTCGACGTTCTTCATCTTGGAGAAGCGCAACACAAGAGTTTCGACGTAGATGTTCGCGTAGACCGAGCGACATGCGACAGATGCTCTAGAATCTCAGGCGGTTACTACGAAAGTAAAGTTCAAATACGGGCCGACCACAGGACGCCGGACGATGCCGAGTTACAGCGCGCCCTCGAAATCGTGACAAGAACCATTGGCAGCGCACAGAAGGTGGATAGGCTGGCATTTATTGCTAAGACCATCCAGCTAAGAGAAGGCCTTGACCTGTACGTCGGCAGAGTCAAAGCCGCAAAGCGAATTGTCCGCGCCTTGGTTCGGGAGATGGGCGGCAACTTCAGCGATTCGTCCAAGCTTGTGGGACGACGCGACGGAAAGGACATTTACCGTGTAACCTTCGCCGTGAGGCTGCCTAAATTTCCGACTGGCGCGATTATTTCGGCCAAGCAGCACATTTATGAGATATGTTCGGCAACAAGTACCACAAACGCTGTCGACCTTGAAACAGGCCAAAGCGCTGCTCTGAAAGCAGAAGATTTGCGCAACGCCCAGCTCTTGGGCGCTCGAAGTGACGCGAAAAGAACTGTTTTGGTCTCGATCGATGCCGATGCGGCCCACCTGCTCGATCCGGATACTTACGTCACCCTTGCCATCAAAAGGCCTCCGTATGTTTGTAAAGACGACGAAGGTAAAGAGATGCCGGTCGTGAAGACGCGAGAAGGAGTATTCATCCTTCCATGAGAGGGCATCAGCTGCTTGAACCATTGCTTCCGGCGCCACTCGCAGAAGACGAAAAACAGCTGCTTCCCCGCAGGTGGCAGATCCTTGGCGACTTGGTGCTGGTGAATATCCCGGCGAAAATTGAGCACCTCAAACACGACATAGGCGAGGCGTTGCTGGACCTGTACCCACGCTGCAAGAGCGCATTGTGGGACAAAGGAATACGCGGTAGCCTACGTACGCCTAACATTGAAGTCATAGCGGGCTCAGAAACGAGCACCGTCCACAAGGAAAACTATTGCAAATTCGCACTCGACGCGAGCCGCGTCATGTTCTGTGCGGGCAACTTTGCGGAGCGAGCTCGAATGAGCAAAGTCGGCGGCAACGAAAAAGTCCTTGACATGTTCAGTGGCATAGGCCAGCTTTGTATACCGATGGCCGTGCACGCGAACCCTCAGTCAATATGCGCGATTGAACTCAATTCAATTGCATATGGTTACCTGAAGGAGAATATCACGCTTAACAACGTTGGCAGCATAGTTCGACCTATCTTGGGCAACTGCGCTGACGTCACGCCAAAAGAGCAATTTGACCGCGTAATAATGGGACATTTTGACGCGTGCGACTATCTTTGCAAAGCGCTTCAAGCTCTCGTTCCCGGGGGCATCGTACACTACCACGAACTCGTCCCGTTAGAATTGATAGGCGAGCGCCCTCGTGCTCACGTGGCGCAGGCTGCCCGAGCACTCGCTCGATCAGCAGAGTTGCTCAGCGTGCGGAAAGTAAAGGACTACGCCCCGGGAGTTGCACACGTAGTGGTAGATGCTAGGATAAATTGAGCTCGCGTTTGACGCTCGTGGCGGCATCAACCATCACTTTAAGCTTTTGAAATGCCACTTCCCTTTTCTGAAGGCGTAGCCCACAATCGGGATTGATCCACATGTCGTCACCAAAGACGTCTATGCCGCGCTCGATTCGCTTCTTTACCGTTTCTACCGATTCGACCTCTTGGCGGTCAGTGTCGACCACACCGAGCGCGGCTTTTTTTCCGTGATCTTCAAACGCAGCTCCGGTCAATTTATCCAGCAAAACGGGGAATTTCGCTGCTTCGACGCCGATAAATTGCACGTTTTCCAGCTTCAGTAGCTGCTCATAATCCTTGAAGGATGCGACGTGGGGATGAAGCTTCACAGGAATATTTATACCATCGACCGCCGCGTCAACAAATCGCAGTACTTTCTCGACATCGATATTATACAAAACGGGTTCATCGATCTGCAAAGCATCCGCTCCAGCCCGAACGAGCTGCTCTGCTTCAAAGCGGAGCGCTTTTGCCAAGTCATCAAGCAAGCGCGGATCGAGACTCGACTTGTACGGCGTGCCGGCACGCAAAGACGACGACGCGGCGAGTGTAGCAGGACCGGTCAGGATCCCTTTGATTTTAGCATCCGTTCCTGCACACTGGCGTGCTAACATGAAGTCTTTTACGGTAATAGCTTTCAGGGGTCGATTAATCTTTCCAGTTATGTAGGAGCGACCCCTATCGCTTTTCATACCCGGAATCCCCGCCGCAAATAAGCTGACCATATCCGCCCTGACCTGGCCATCAGAGACCAGATCGATGCCGGCTCTTAGTTGGTCGGCGACTGCAGCCTCAATCGACGTGACGAAGGGATCCTTTCCGGCCATAAGATCTTGAAGGCTCATTTTTGCCTTCAGCGCTTCTCCAATATCGTGCGTTGGGTAGCTCCCGACTGTATTGGTGAGTATTCCCATTCAGTCCATCCTCCGTTGCGCGGGACCTCGATTCGCAGCCTTAAATAAGTTATGTGGGTGCGACTGCTCCCGCTTCATAGGCACAGCCCTATCGCAACTTTTCGACGCTGACAGACAGACGACTTGTCTCCTGACCTAGATTGTTAAGCAGGTTTTGTATCGCGTTTTCAAGGTCATGAAGGTGCCGTGCATAGAAAAGATGCGTACAGCACCTACAATCTGACGAGCCAAAACCCGTTACGCCGGCCAGCACTGGGTTTAGCGCTAAGTTGCGCGCCATTTCACATTCGATTCGGTCGCCGGTTGCGATTTTACTTATCCCGATTATCTCTGCGACGGCTGAGAGATGATCGATGTGCCACCTATGCGTCTTGTTGCGCCCTGCAGATACATCCAAGTGGCGTGCAACGCGTTTGAAGCCGCCCGGCCCCATCGCCGACCCTACGTAAGCGTAGAAACCTGGCGCAAATTCGATCGTCCGGAGCTGTCCCACCGTCACACGTTTGGCACGGATTAACGAAAGAACTAAGACGTAAACACCGCTAGCGACGTTACTCTGGACCTTCCGCTGCTTTGGCGAGCTTGAGGGACTGTTTAATCTGTTCATTTACGTTGTTTGCAGTTACCTCCCCGTGACCAGGATACAGCACGCTGACGTCTAACGTCACCAACCGCGAGATCGAGCGTATCAGGTCACGCGAGCTTCCGCCAGGCAGATCAGTACGACCAATGCTACCGTACGGAAAAACTGTGTCTCCGGAAAAAAGGCTTTTCGACTGGACTTCGTAAAGGCAGATGCTTCCGGGAGTGTGTCCAGGAGTGTGAATCACGCGGAGCGTTGAATCACCAAGATCAATTTCTGCGCCGTCTGTAAGCACAGTGTCGACGCGAAACTTTGGGGCGCGAGCGCCAAAAAAATGTGCCGCAGAAGCGCTCGTCCCGATTGCTTTTGCGTCGGCCTCGTGCATCATTACAACTGTCTTGCCACTAAGTTTCAGACCGTCTAAGGCCGCCGTGTGATCGTAGTGCAAGTGAGTCAAAATGATGCAACACGCTTCATCCAACGGCAGCTGTTTGGCTGTCATTACAGATCCAAGATCAACGACAGCATTTTTTCTTGCACTTAACCAGAAGGTATTGCTCTCGTAGGACCGCGAAAAGGTATCCACGCGCACTTCCATACCTTACGGCACGCAGCAAGATAAAGCTTAGGTCCGATCTACACAAGGCCAGCACTGCTCACATTTTTAAGCAACAAGAACGTAATTACCGTACGAGGTGTGAGCGGACCCGCAATCAAAGAGTACCATGACGCTACTAACGGAAGCCAAAAAAGGGTTAAATGACGACATAAAAAACGCTGCCAGATCAGAGGGCATATCAAGCGATAAACTTAGGCGCCTCATCGCCGGTGGACGCAGCATTATACCTAAGAACGCCACGCACGATATCGCCGCGATCGGCATAGGCGAAGCGCTGCGCACAAAAGTGAACGCCAATATTGGCACGTCAATAGACTACATCGACAAAAACGAAGAGCTCGCAAAGGCACGAATAGCGCTGAGCTACGGTGCAGATACTGTTATGGATCTGTCAACAGGCGGGGACCTAGATAGTATTCGGCGGCAAATACTGCGAGAGATCAAAGCCCCGATTGGCACGGTGCCAATATATCAGGCAGCAATGCGGCGAGAAGCTGTTGTATCAATGACCACAGATGACATGTTCGACACGGTTCGCAAGCACGCCCAAGACGGCATTGATTTCATGACCATCCACGCGGGGGTCAATTTGAAATCCCTCGAAGTATTGAAGAAGAGCAAGAGAATTATGGGGGTCGTCAGCAGAGGCGGCGCTTTCACCATTGCTTGGATGGTTCATAATGGCGAAGACAACCCCTTCTACGTCGAGTATGATTATCTCCTTGAGATCGCACGTGAGTATGACTTCGTGATCAGCCTTGGTGACGGCATGAGGTCAGGATGCTTGCACGATGCAAGCGACCGTCCTAAATTCATGGAATATATACAGCTCGGAGAGCTCACACAGCGGGCGCGCGAAAGCGGTGTCCAGGCCTTGGTCGAAGGACCTGGTCACGTCCCACTTAACGAAATCGAGGCCAATGTCAAAGCGATGAAATCGTTGACAGACGGTGCGCCACTCTACCTGCTAGGACCACTCGTCACAGACATAGCGCCGGGGTATGACCACATAACAGGAGCAATCGGAGGATCTCTCGCTGGAATGTTTGGTGCCGATTTCTTGTGCATGACGACACCGTCAGAACACCTCGGGTTGCCGACACCGGACGACATCAAGCAAGGAGCGATCGTCACAAAGATAGCCGCTCATGTCGCCGACCTTGCGAGAGGAATGCCCCGCGCACACAAGCTGGACGAAGAGATGGCTAAAGCACGGGCTAGCCTGGACTGGGAAAAACAATTCCGACTTTCAGTCGATCCAGACCTGGCTAGAGCGAAATTCAACTGCCACAACCCACAGACCGATGCTTGCTCTATGTGCGGAGATCTGTGCGCGATAAAAATAGCAAAAGCGGCGTTAAGCAACTCAAAGAGCTAGTTCGGTGTCGTTGCGAAGTGCGGCTTATTCTTTCGCGCTGCTATTTGCCTGCAGAATTCTCAGGGCGAATAACGCAGCGTTTTTCCCGCCATCTATTCCGACCGACGCCACTGGAACTCCCGCTGGCATTTGCACTATTGAGAGCAGCGCATCCAGACCGCTGAGCTTAGTGCTTACAGGGACGCCGATCACTGGGGCGGTCGTCTTTGAAGCGATAATGCCTGGAAGAGCTGCAGAGAGGCCTGCGATAGCAATATAAACCTTAGCATGAGCTTTTCTAAGATATTCATCGAGGCGCGTTGGCTCTCGATGCGCGGAGATAACCTCCAGATCATACGCAACGCCCGCGTCCTCGAGTACCTCTATTGCTTTTTCTGCGACGTACATATCAGAGGTGGAACCCACCAGTATTGCCACATCGGGGTTATTCATCGCGGTGTACTTGTCCCAGGACTGTAAAACTCTTTCTGAACCAGGGCAGAGCACGCACGCGAAAGCCGCTCGTTTTTTTGTCGTGAGCGTATAACCAACGCGTGGCAGCTTTTTAATGGTCGCGTGATGTAAGAGAAGGGACGAAATGGATCCGAGTCTCGCCATAGCTCTTTCTTTCTTCATAATTAGCTAGCCCTATTGGCTTCTGAGCGAACAAATCGGACCATCGTGGTTGCGCTTGCCTTCCTTGTCGTTGTCTCTTATGCGACACAGCGTCAGAAAGCAGCCTGGAAAAACGCGAAAACGCCCCCTCAAGCGCTGAATCCTCCGTATTCACACGGCCATACAGTGAATAAGCTGTCCGGTAGACTAGAATATGGTGCTTTATAGCGGGAACCTTTAGCCTCAGCTGCGTCTAATCCGCACATCCTGAGCAACTTCAGACCTCAATAGTTTCTTTAGAAAAGCTCTTGATGAAATTTCATAACCGCGAAGGGTATTTTTGGCCTCGTGCAAGTGTCCTCATGGGATTTTTTTGCGAGTGCCAACTCGACGGTTTCTGGTTGTCTACCAAAAAATCGCCTGCCTCAGAATCCTTGATAACTTCAAAATCTACATCGTATGCGATGCCTGGCCCGACATTTTGAAAAAAAACTGTAATACCATCGACCGACTCCTTCTCAGCGGTTGCGGCTTTTGAAACAACCCGCCCCTGACCGAGGCGTAATGATTTATCATATCTATCCGGAATAGTGGGTGAGTGGCGCGACTCGCGCCCTATGATTATCAAAGCACGCGCAGCACGGAACGTCGTGGCTGTGTGCGGGAAACGAACAAATGCATTGTTGTCGTTAAGCCCTCATTACTCTAGGCCAGAAGAGCCTTCTGGAGCACACTTAAACGAGTAAGGGTAAATCCCAAGCAAGGCCATCGAGCTCGCCGCCGCAAGGGAGAAAGACCGTGAGTTAGCAACAACGCTGAGAGTAGTACGAAAAAACTCTAAATACAGAGTGCTGCGATTTAATACGAAGACCGATTGCTGTTTGCGCACATAACGTGAAGGAGAGACGCATTTATGGACAATACGACTGAGACCGCGCTGATAATGCTCCCCGGCCCCGTTCCGGTAGCGCCTCAAGTGCTGCGTGCTATGTCAAAACCGATGATCAATCACCGGGGGCCTGAGTTCAGGAGGCTCCTAGACGAGAGTCGAGAAAAACTCCGCAGCGTTTTCAATACAGAAAACGAGATCCTTATCCTGAATGGGTCTGGGACGTGTGCTATGGAAGCAGCTGTCGGAAACCTCGGCACGGACAAAAAGTACATTGCGATCGAAAACGGCAAGTTCGGAGAACGCCTGAAATTGCTGACCGCACTTTACGGCAGCTCAACGGCGGTCATTGCTGATTGGGGGACGTCGATCGAAGTTGAACAAGTCAAACAGGCACTCGAAACTGGGGCAGATGTGGTCACCCTTGTCCATAATGAAACCTCCACTGGCATGACGAATGACGTTCAACAGATAGGCGCTCTCTGTCGAAAGCAAGACGCTCTGCTGATTATGGATGGGGTATCATCCATCGGCGGCATTCAAGCCCCAATAGACAGGTGGGGTGTCGACATAGCGTTTACGGGCTCTCAGAAATGCCTCGGCTTGCCGCCAGGCCTTTCGATGGTCTCAGTAAGTGATCGGGCGTGGGACGTCATCAAAACCGCGGAGAGAAGACCTTACTACGCCGACCTTCTCGCACACAGGAAATCAGCCGAAAAAGGGCAGACACCCTACACGCCCGCCATGCCGCTCTTCTTCGCGCTTGAAGAGGCGCTTAAACTGTTAGAGGTTGAGGGACTTGAGGCACGCATCGATCGGTATAGCGTTTATGCCACATCGATTCGCGCAGCCGTTCAGGCTATGGGCTTGGAGCTATTTCCAAAGCTCAGCCCTTCAAGCGCGTATTCAAATACGGTTACGGCAATCAATGTGCCTCTTAAAATGGAATTTGTGGCACTCAAGAAGGCGATGAACCGCCGAGGCATCGTCATCGCCGGCGGCCAAGAACGGCTCAAAGGCCGTATATTCCGAATAGGCAACATGGGCAATCTCAGCAAGGGCGACATATTGCAGGTAATAGAGAAGCTCGAGCTAATATTGCTGGAGAGCGGCATCGTTGATGAGATGGAGGCAGGAACGCTCGCGGCAGATCGCGTGCTCGAGGAATTGTGATACGCTCGGCTCATCTTGAACGTTAGGAGCGCTACGCATGAAAATAGGAATAGCCGACACCACGTTTGCTAGATATGATATGGCTAAAGCGGCGATAGACGAACTGCGACGGTGGGTACCAGGCACGATTCATAGGTATACCGTGCCAGGCATCAAAGATCTGCCAGTCGCGTCAAAAAAGCTCTTAGAAGAATCAGGGTGTGACATTGTCATGGCGCTCGGAATGCCTGGATCAGCTGCCATCGACAAACAGTGCGCACACGAAGCATCGACGGGCCTTATAAGGGCGCAGCTAATGACCAATAAGCACATCATAGAGGTATTCGTTTTTGAGGATGAAGCACCGAGCGACAAAGAGCTGGCGCGGCTTGCTGACGCACGAACGCGTGAACACGCCCAGAACGTGTATAAGTTGTTGAACAATCGCTTGACTGAAGAAGCCGGTAAAGGCAAGAGAGAAGGTTTTGCTGACG
>Ga0224521_1000536_pt1 | contig 11148 bp, 12 predicted proteins | sample CFST0metaG_FD_182731 | JGI IMG/M metagenome (GOLD analysis project Ga0224521, IMG submission 182731) | Peat soil microbial communities from Stordalen Mire, Sweden - C.F.S.T0 | ecosystem: Environmental > Terrestrial > Soil > Wetlands > Peat | place: Sweden: Norrbotten County, Stordalen Mire... | reverse complement strand
CTTCTAGTTCTTATCAAACCTTCTTTTTTATAGTTTAATGGTTCACCATCAATTTTAATTAAACCCTAAGTAGGTTTTAAAATACCATTAAAATGTAAAAAAAGCGTTGATTTACCAGCGCCATTGGAACCAATGATAGCTGCTTTTTCACCTTTTTTAATCTCAATATTTATATCCTGAAGAGCAGAATTATTTTTTGGATTTTTATATTTTGATGGTGTTGCCTATGAAGCCCATTTGGGGGAAGATGTAAATGGCCATTATTTGTAGACAGACTATTAGTAGTATGGTGGTGGTGATGAAGGAATATTCATTTAAATTTATTTCTTTTTTGTTTAAACTGTAAAGTTGGGATTTATCTGAAAATCCTCTGCTGGCCATACTTAAATAAACATTTTCACCCCGTTCATATGATTTTAAAAACATCATCATAACGGTGTAAGCCACCTGTTTCAACCTCCACATATAAGCGGTTTTTTTGCTGAATATGTCAAAGTTCCTGCTGGTCTGCGCATTAGTTATTTTTCCCAGCTCTTCATAAAACAAGAAAAGAAACCTAATAAAAAGACTGAATATCATAGAGAAATCACGAGGCATTCCCAATCTCCGGAAAGACTCAGCAACCTCCTGCATGGGGCTAATAGAAGATAAAAGCACAATACAGGTTAAAGTAACCACCAATCGTGACAACAGCAGTAATCCAAACATAATGCCCTGATAAGTAATATTTATACCCAAAGGCAACGTATAAAGAACAATACCGCCGTGAACAAATGGTTGCAATACCGCAATAGAACCTCCAAAAGGAATTATAATCAAAACCCTCAAAAACGAATGTTTGAGAGATATTAACATTGGTATATATGCTCTGAAGAGTCATTTCAACAATTCAATAAACAACTAAAAAAAGCACATAAACTATATATATAATATCAGGATAGAATCATCATTATAAATCATTAATAATTGGTGATAATTGTGGCACCGAAATCAAGAGCACCGAAACAAAAAATATTCAAAGACGATTTTTGGAAGACAAAAGATTTTAAATTTTCAATTGGTGACATCACTGGTAAAACAGGTCAAAAAGAATCAAGAATATCTGAAGAATCATCCTTACCACTAGGACCCACTCCCAAACCTAATATAACCGATTTAAGATCATGGGATATGAAATTACTAAATAGATATGAACCATTTTACGCTCCATTATGTGATATGTGCTGTTTATGTACATATGGAAAATGTGATTTAACTGCAGGTAAAAAAGGAGCCTGCGGCATTAATATACAAGCTCAACAGGCAAGAAATGTGCTTTTAGCATGTTGTATCGGCTCAGCAGCCCATTCAGGACATGCACGGCATCTTTTAGAATATTTAACAAAAAAATATGGTGAAGATTTACCTATAAATTTGGGAATGAATATTGATATTGAAGCTCCCATAATGAGAGTAGTACTTGGTAAAAAACCTGAAACTTTAGGAGACTTAAAAGAAGCCTTAGATTACTTGGAAGAACAAATGGTACATTTATTATCTGCTTGTCACACAGGACAGGAAGGTAATAATATTGATTTTGAATCAAAGGCTTTACATGCGGGTCTAATGGATAATATTGGAAAAGAAATAGGGGACATTGCACAGATTGTAGCCCTTAACATGCCTAAAGGTGATGAAGATGCACCTCTAGTAGAACTGGGAATGGGAACAATTGACAGAAATAAACCAGTAATATTATGTATAGGTCATAATGTCATTCCAGGATCAGGTATTATTGATTATATTGAAAATGAAGAGCTTGAAGATGAATTGGAAGTATGTGGTATCTGTTGTGCTGCATTGGACATAACACGATATAATAAAAGTGCAAAGGTAGTTGGCCCAATTTCAAAACAGTTAAAATTTGTAAGAAGTGGTGTTGCAGACGTTATAGTAGTAGATGAGCAATGCGTGAGAACTGACATTCTCGAGGAAGCTAAAAAGAACAATGCAGTAGTGCTTGCTACAACAGATAAGATATGCCTGGGACTTCCTGACCTGACCAAAGAAGACACGGATAAAATAGTCTCACAGCTTTTAAAAGGCGATATTGAAGGTGCATTGATACTTGACCCGGATAAGGTGGGTGAAGTAGCCACCAGAGTGGCTATGAATATAGCTGAAGACCGTGGAAACTTAAAAATACTACCGGATCTGGATGAAATCACCGAAATGGCTAAAGAATGCACCGAATGCGGTTGGTGTGTCAGAGCATGTCCCAACAGCCAACAGATGATGGATGCTGTTGTAGCAGCAGGTAAAGGTGACTATTCCAAATTCATTGAACTCTACAAATACGATGTTTGTTATTCCTGCGGAAGATGTGAACAAGAATGTGAAAGAGACCTCCCACTAATATCTATGCTTACCAAAATCGGTGAACACTATGTTAAAGATGAAAAATATAATGTAAGAGCAGGTAGAGGGCCAATTCAGGATATTGAAATAAGGCGAGTGGGTGCACCTATCGTCTTAGGAGATATACCTGGTGTTATAGCATTTGTGGGATGCACCAATTATCCGGAAGGTGGGGAAGACGTGGCCAAAATGGCTGAAGAATTCCTAGAGAGGAACTATATAGTAGTGACAAGCGGATGCGGAGCTATGACCATAGGTGAATATCGGGATGAAGAGGGTAAAACTCTTTATGAAAGATACAGCGGTGATTTCGACGCTAAAGGATTAGTTAACGTTGGATCTTGTGTTTCAAACGCCCATATACCAGGAGCATGCATAAAAATAGCCAATATATTTGCCAAAAAACCATTGGAAGGTAACTTTGAAGAAATAGCAGACTATATCTTGAACAGAGTAGGTGCCTGTGGTGTTGCATGGGGTGCTTATTCTCAAAAAGCAGTTGCCATCGCTACTGGAGTAAATCGATGGGGAATCCCAGTGGTACTAGGACCACATGGTTCTAAATACCGGCGATTATTCCTTGGCAGAACAGATAAAGAAGAAAAATGGGAAATCAATGATTTAAGATCTGGCGAAGTGGTGAGTGGTGAACCAGCACCAGAGCATCTTCTTTATGCAGCTGAAAACAGGGAAGAAGCAACAGTTATGATTGCTAAACTCTGTATAAGACCTAATGATACTTCGAAGGGACGACAGTTAAAATTAAACCATTACATTGACTTGCACAGGAAATATTTCGGTGTCATTCCTGATGATATTCATAAATTCGTAAGAGTGGAGAAAGACATCCCAATAATCTATAAAAGAGATATCATGGAAATTCTGAAAGGAAAAGGATGGGAACCAAGAAAAATACCACAAGAACCATCATTAATGAAAATGGATGGTGATTAAATGAGTGAGAGAGTTATTCCCTGGCAGCCAACAGTTATAGCCGGGCCAAAACAGGCTTTATTAGTAACGCCTGAAACAGCTAAAATGATGATTAAGAAAGCTAAGAGACCATTAATGGTTGTGGGGCCTATTGCAGCTGAAGAACCTATAATAAATTATGCTGTAGAGATCTCAGAAAAATGGAAACTGCCCATAGTAACCACTGGAGATGCTTTTAAAGCATTTAATGAAATGGGAATTGAAACCAAACCATATGGAATAGTTGAAATAGTAAACCTCCTTAGAGACCCGGATTGGAATGGTGTAAAAAGTGAAGGGCAGCATGATCTAGTTATATTTATTGGTTGTATTTATTACATAGCTTCACAGGGTCTTTCCACCCTTAAGCACTTTGCACCTAAACTTAAGACACTTACACTTTGCAAATATTTCCATTCCAATGCAGATGCGTCATTCCCTAATATGAAGGATGCAGAATGGTTTAACTATCTTGAAAAAATGAAGATGGATTAAATATTTTTATGAATAATAAAAATGATTAAAGAAATGGGATAAAAGATAGATTGGAGGAATTCAATGTTTGAGGATATACCTGTTGATGTCAGCCCTATGTACGAAGGAGAGCGCATAAGATCAGCTAATATGTTCGTTGAACTCGCTGGCCCAAAATCTATTGGGGCAGAACTAGTTCAAGTAAAAGACAATGTTGAAGACGGTAAAATAGAAGTAAAAGGTCCAGAACTGGCCGATATGGAAGAGGGAGAAATTTATCCTCTGGGTATTTTAATAGAAATCCAGGGTGAAAAATTAGAGAAGGAATTGGAAGGAGTAATAGAACGTAGAACACATGAACTATGTAACTACATTAAAGGATTCATGCATTTAAACCAGAGGGATCAGATTTGGTGTAGAGTCAGTAAAGAAGCAAAAGAATCAGGATTCAAATTAGAACATTTGGCTAAAGCATTATCTACATTATTTCGGGAAGAATTCCCTATCATAGAAGCAATATCAATTAAGATACTAACGGATAATGCTGAAGTTGAAGTTTTCTTGGAAAAAGCAAAATCATTATACGAAGAAAGAGATGCTAGAGCTCGAGAGTTATCAGATGAGGACGTAGACGTATTCTACGGTTGTGTGATGTGCCAATCCTTTGCACCCACTCACGTTTGTGTGGTAACACCAGATAGAACGGCTCTTTGTGGAGCGATAAATTGGTTTGACTGTCGAGCTGCCGCAAAAATGGATCCTGAAGGACCTATATTTGAAATAGAAAAAGGTGAAATACTGGACGAGGTTAAAGGCGAATATGAAAATGTTAACTTGGTAGTAGCCGATCGTTCACAGGGTACTTTTGATCGAATTTACCTACACAGTGTATTTGAATATCCTCACACTTCATGTGGATGTTTTGAAGCAGTGGCATTCTACGTCCCAGAATTAGATGGAATAGGGATTGTTGATCGGGATTTCAAAGGTGAAACACCTTTAGGATTACCATTTTCCGCTATGGCTGGGCAATGCTCTGGTGGAAAACAGGTGGAAGGATTCACTGGCTTAAGTTTGGAATATATGAGATCCCCCAAATTCTTGCAGGCAGATGGTGGTTACGAAAGAGTAGTATGGCTGCCTAAAGAGATAAAAGACGCGTTGGTAGATTACATTCCGGCAGATCTTATTGACAAAATTCCTACTGAGGAAGATGTAAACAGTATTAAGGAAATACGAACATTCCTTGAAGAAAAAGAACATCCTATACTAGAACGATTAAAAGTTTCTACAGAAGAAATTGAAACTGATGAAAAACCTATTGAAACTCCTGAACTTGAAGAAATAGAAGAAATGGATACAAGAGAGGTCCCAACGTCTCCTGTAGCTTATGCTTCTGAGATGACGCTTCCAACTTCAACGGGGATGAAGATTATTCTAAAAAATGCTAAAATATACGCCGAGAAGGTGATAATAAAAAGAAAATAAAGGATTAAAATTGAAAAAAAGTTGAAATGGAAATATAATTCTAGAGATACAATATTTTGTGTAAAATAAATTTTTATATAAAGCATTTATGGGGTATTTAGTGATAATAGCTGTAAGTGGCAAGGGAGGAACAGGTAAAACTCTTGTATCATCCCTCTTGATAAAGATCCTTTCTGAAACGGGTAAAGATGTACTGGCAATTGATGCTGACCCTGACTCCAATCTTCCAGAAGCATTAGGAGTCGAGGTAGAGAAAACAGTGGGAGACATTAGAGAAGAGCTTAAACAAGATACTGCGGCAGGTAAAATACCTGCAGGGATGAATAAATGGGATATATTGGACTATAAAATCATGGAATCAGTGGTTGAATCACCTGAATTCGATTTATTAGTCATGGGAAGGCCAGAAGGAAGCGGATGTTACTGTGCCGTGAATAATATGCTTCGAAAAATAATAGAAACATTATCTTCAAATTATGATTTCATAATCATAGACACCGAAGCAGGATTGGAACACCTGAGTAGGAGAACTACTCAGAACGTGAATGTTATGTTGATAGTCACTGACATCTCAAAAAGAGGGTTTTTAACAGCTCAAAGAATTGGAAATCTTTCTAATGAATTAGATATAAATTTTCAGAAGATGTTCTTGGTATTGAACCGGGTTAAAAAAGAAAATGAAGATTTAATTAGGAAGAAAGCGGTTGAAACTGGACTTGATGTCATTGGAGTAATTTATGATGATACTGAAGTGACGGAATATGATATAGAGGGGAAACCACTGATTGGGCTTCCTGTTGATTCTAATCCTGTAAAAACTGTATCAAAGATAGTATCTCAAATATTAGATTAAATATAATTAGAAATTGAAAATTTAAGGATGTGGCTTTATGGATAAAATGACACAGCTTCTTAAACTACTTGAAAAAACGGACACCATAGAAATAAATGAATTTAGAATGGATTTTGAAGAATTAGAAATTCAACTGATGCCCGCAGTTCAAAAAGCGGTGCAACAGGTGGTACAAAAACAGGCAGCAGCAGTAATATCTAATAGAATAATTCCACCAGTACCCTTTGAACTTCCAGTTCATGATTATCCGGGGGAGGTGGCAGAGGTGCAGCTGGGGGCTGGTACAAGAAAACCGGTATTATTAGGTGGTCAAAAAGCCCTTTACCGTTTTGAAGAACCGCAGCCAAACCCTCCAGTAGTAACCTTTGATGTTTTTGATATACCCATGCCTGGTTTGCCACGACCTATTAGGGAACACTTCTCTGATGTGATGGATCATCCTGGTGACTGGGCTAAAAAGGCTGTTAAAGATTTTGGAGCTAATATGGTAACTATACATCTTATTGGAACCGGCCCTAAAGTCATGGATAAAACACCTAAGCAGGCGGCAGCTGATATTGAAGAAGTGCTCCAGGCAGTGGATGTCCCCCTGGTGATAGGGGGATCAGGTGACCCTAAAAAGGATCCTGTAGTTCTTGAAGCTGCAGCAGCAGCTGCAGAGGGTGAAAGATGTCTTCTAGCTTCGGCTAACCTGGATCTTGACTACAGAAGGGTGGCTAAGGCTGCTATGGATTATAATCATGCTGTACTATCTTGGGCTATCACGGATATAAATATGCAAAAAACTCTTAACAAATACCTTATGAAAGAAGGATTAACTAGGGAAGATATTGTTATGGACCCCACCACTTGTGCATTGGGTTATGGAATAGAATTTTCCATAGATGTTATAACTAGGACTAGATTGGCAGCATTAAAGGGTGATAAAGATTTACAGATGCCTATGTCATCTGGTACAACTAATGCTTGGGGTTCACGTGAAGCTTGGATGAAAAAAGATGAATGGGGACCCACTGATTACAGGGGACCTATTTGGGAGATAGTTACTGGGCTAACCATGATGCTATGTGGTGTAGATATATTTATGATGCTTCATCCATCATCTGTACAGCTTTTAAGTGAGATTGGATCTACATTTACCAAAGAGTACCTTGACACTGATGTACCAAATATTTCAAACTGGATAACGGAACTTGGAGTATAAAAGGAGGTTTAAAAATTGCAAGTCACGGCAATGGATATTTACAGACTACTTCCACAAACCAACTGTGAGATATGTGGTGAAGCATCGTGTATGGCATTTGCCACTAAACTCTCAGAAAAGGATACGCAACTCGAATTATGTACAGAATTGGAAGATGATCAATTAGAAAAGCTTGAAAGCCTGCTCGCACCTGCAGTTAGGCAGATAACTTTCGGTATAGGGGATAAAACTGCAACTCTAGGTGGTGATGAGGTACTTTATAGGTATGAATTAACTTACTATAACCAAACACCCTTAGTTATCGATGTAAGCGATAACATGGATGATACTGCTTTTCAAGATAGAGTTAAATCGATTGAAGAAGCAGAATTTGAGAGAACAGGTGAAAAACTAACATTAGATGCTATAGCACTCAGAAACGTATCAGGGAGCGCGGAACAATTTGCAGAAGTAGCTGGAAAACTGAAGAAATCGAAATTACCTTTGGTGCTTTGTTCAATGGATTCTGAAGCCATGAAAGCTGCTTTGGAAGTGGTCGGTGATGAAAGACCTCTTATATACGCTGCCACAGAAAATAACTTAGAGGATATGGCAAATCTAGCTATTCAGTATGAATGTCCTATAACAATCTTTGTGAACAATGATCTGGAAAAGATGAAGGAACTTTCCAGAATCTTACGTGCAAAGGGTATTAAAGATATAGTACTGGATCCCAGCACCTTTGTAGGTGATGGTATAGGAGATACCATCGATAACTTCGTGATGATTAGAAGATTAGCGGTGGAGGAGAATGATGAAGATTTCAGATTCCCAATTATGGGTGTGCCTGCAATTACATGGCTTTATGAGAATGATGATGTGCAAGGTGGAATAAAGGAAGCCACTATAGCAGCTACTCTCATGAATAAATACGCTGACATTCTAATTGTACATGGAACAAACATCTGGGAATTAATACCTATGTTAACTTTAAGACAAAGTATTTACACGGATCCTCGTAAGCCTCAAGCAGTTGATCCTGGACTCTATGAATTTGGAGAGGTTGATGAGAATTCGCCTGTTTTACTAACCACCAACTTCGCATTGACTTATTATACAGTAGAAGGAGATCTTAAATCAGGTAAAGCTAACTGTTACCTTCTGGTGTTGGATACTGAAGGTAGAGCGGTGGATGTTTCCATAGCTGGTAATCAATTCAACGGAAAATCTGTTACAGACCTTATAAAAGACTCAAAAATTGAAGATAAGGTAAAGACTAGAACTCTCGTAGTACCTGGACTCGCAGCTCCTGTGAGTGGTGAAATAGAGGATGAAAGTGGGTGGGAAGTTCTGGTAGGACCAAGAGATTCATCTGCAGTATCTGATTTTTTATTGAAATTGAAAAATAAGGTGTGATAATAAAATGAAGACGTTGATGGTGATAGATCCGAGAATGTGCACCGAGTGTCAGGAATGTATTAATGCCTGTAAAAAGGAGCATGGAATTTCTAGGGGTAAAAAAAGTAGCACACTCCCTATTTTCTGCCTCCAATGCCATCCTGAAAAAGCTCCCTGCGCCCGTATTTGTCCTACTGGAGCTATAAAAGAAGAGGATGGGACGTTAATTATAGATGATGATGCATGTTTACTCTGCAGGTTATGCATGATAGCATGTCCTGTGGGAATGCTAGTGGTCGATGATGAGAAAAAATCAATGCAAAAGTGTACCTTATGTTTGGATTCAGATCGTATAATACCTGCTTGTGTAGAGGCTTGTAAGGATAATGTGCTTAAAATATTCTCAATTGAAGATCTTGAAGATCTTAAAAAGGATATTTCATTTGCAGATGTACTTGAAGAAGCTATGAAACTGTATCAAGATAGAATTTGATTAACATTTTTTGTAAAAAAAAATTAAATTTCGAAGAAAAATATTTAAATTTTTTTTAATTAATTATTCTATCTTCATTTATTATTATTCCTTCATTCTTTAATATTTCTTTTTTCATTTCACTTCCACCACGATACTCTCCAATTTTCATATTGGATTTTACAACCCTGTGACAAGGAATAACTATTGGAAATGGGTTTTTGCCGAGTGCGGTTCCAACTGCCCTATAAGCTTTAGTTCCAAGTTTTTCTGCGATGTATTTATATGTTCTAACATCACCAAAGGGAATTTTCGAAGTTTGTATGAGTACTTCTCTCTCGAATGGCGTTCTCACTACTGATTTTATATTTTTGGATTCTGGAGTCTCGAGATCAAGAGATTTTAAATCGAAATTAACATTTTCGCCTTTATAAATCTTCGAAATGGTTTTTGCTATCTCTATATAATTATCAGATAATTCGTATTCCAGGTACCGGTATGAAATTTCGGCCACAGATTCATCAATTTCATCTTGTGGGAGAGATATTCCAACTATTTTATGAGTTGAACTAGAAATTCCAACTGAGAAATATAGTTTATCTGTTTTGTATGTAGATATTATAATTTTATCGTGGATCTTGTTGATTTCAATATTAAAACACTCCAAATGATTTTATTTATATAAATTGTTAAGAAGAACTTTTTGTACTGGATATTCTTCTATTTAATAATTAAGAATATAGAAGCTATTTATTATTAGATTTATATCTTCATGGGCATCTTCAAATAATTCAGGTTTAATAAAAAAATGAAGATAATAATCCGATCATACAATTTGAAACTTGTGATAATTAATATACTAAGATCCGGGGTTTCACAAATTATTACATAACCTTCCATTTCACCTGTTTTCAATGTTTTTTCTGATACAACGTGTATATTATTGAGTATAAAAGCGTCTTTCAACATTTCTATAAATTCATCTAGCGAGTTTTCGCCAATCCCTATTCCTCTATTTATTGAAAATGTCACCTTCTCCCCATAACTCCCTTTACTATTTTCTTCTCTTCAGTAACTGATTTCATATCCCAATTTATAGGATATTCAAATAGAATTTCACCATCATTCAAATGGATTATTTTAAAGGATTCCGCTAACGTAATTCTTTCAAGTGCTTCCTCTGTTTTTTGCCTGACAAATAAAATATCATCATCCAAGGCGATTTTAATAACATCAACAGCCCGTATGTCACCTATTTTACCCAGAGCCTCTAAGGATATCCCGCGAATAAACCTATTCCTATTCTTTTTCTTTTTATTAGAGAGAGCATCTATTAATGATCCTACTACTTTACTATCACCTATATTCCCCAGAGCCTCTACAACTTTACTTCGTATATACCAATCATCATCCTCATTAAATAACTCCATAAGAGGCTTAATGCAATATCACCCATCTTTCCCAGTGAATTTATAGCGCTACGGCTAACATCATCATTTAAAACATTTAAAAGAGGTTTTATACCTCTTTCATCACCTATTTTCCCAATACTAACTGCTGCATACATCCTTAATCTCCACTCTTCACTATTAAGGGTCATAATTAAAGGTTAAACTGGTTTTGTGCTGTTTATATTACCCAAAACCTTTACAGCATTTCTCTAACCGTCCAACAATCATCATTCAACGCTTCGATAAGTGGATCAACTGCATTTTCATCACCAATTTTCCCCAGAGCACAGGCTGATTTCCACCGCACATCATCATCAATGTCTTCTTTCATAGCTGTTATAAGAGGATTTACAGCGCGTTTATCACCGATTATACCGAGAGTTTCCGCTGAACACTCCCTCACGGTATTTAAAAGTGCTTGTTGAACTTGCCACTCTTCATACTTCAATGATTTTATAAG
>Ga0224521_1000532_pt1 | contig 11196 bp, 11 predicted proteins | sample CFST0metaG_FD_182731 | JGI IMG/M metagenome (GOLD analysis project Ga0224521, IMG submission 182731) | Peat soil microbial communities from Stordalen Mire, Sweden - C.F.S.T0 | ecosystem: Environmental > Terrestrial > Soil > Wetlands > Peat | place: Sweden: Norrbotten County, Stordalen Mire... | reverse complement strand
AAGCAGGTTGCCGTGGATTTGAACGCGGATATTACTCCCGGTTATGAAGGTATGCAGATCTCTCTGTAATTTCATGATAGGCGTATTATTTTTGCAGGTAAATTGAAAACGCTGCTCATCACGGCGATAACCTATTTCAATATATTGAACAGACAGAATCCCCGCCTACGTCTATTCTACAAAATCGCAATTTGTTGAATTGCCCGATTGCCGCCTCACTTACTGGTAGGGCACCCACTGGCAGGCGATGTTGAAAATACTCGACAGACTGACAAATAGTTGACCATAACCACAACCCTTGCTACACTTGTTACAATAGTAGTTGCATACATGACAGGTGGTGAGGAGGTAAAAACTATGTTTCTGGCAATTGATATCGGCAATACCAATGTGACCATGGGTGTATTTGAAGGCGAAAAAATACGCTATAACTGGCGTCTGGCAACTGATATCCACAAGATGCCGGACGAATATGCGATGGAAATCATGGCCCTCCTGCAGTTCCGGAAAATTGCGGTGACGGATATTAAGGAAGTCGCTTTGTGCAGCACCGTCGCGCCATTGATTCCCATCTTTGTGAAATTGCTCGAGGATTATTTTAATATCAAACCACTGGTCGTCACCGCCGGCGTCAAAACCGGTGTTCGGATTCGCGGGGATAACCCCCGTGAAGTCGGCGCCGACCGTGTTGTGAATACTGTGGCCGGTTACAAACTATATGGAGGGCCCACAATTGTCGTTGACCTGGGCACCGCCACTACTTTTGATATCATCTCCCGGGACGGCGATTTTATTGGCGGGGTAATTGCTCCCGGCCCGATGACTGCCGCGGAAGCGTTATTTTCTCATACCGCCGCCTTGCCGCGCATCCAGTTTTCCCATCCGCAGAAAGCTATCGGTACCAACACCATCACTGCCATGCTTTCCGGCATTATGTTCGGTTACACCGGCTTGGTTGAGGGTATTGTTTCCCATATTGAAAAGGAACTCGGGGAGAAAGCCACTGTGGTCGCCACAGGCGGTTTTGGCGCGGTATTCGCCGCAGAGACCGATATCTTCAAAGTTGTAAATCCGGATATCACGCTTATCGGTCTCAAAATGATTTATGAGATGAACAAGACTTAGTTATCATTCCCGCGAAGCCGGGAATCCGGAAATTGATATGGATTTCGTATCAGGTACGGCGTGACAAAGAGAGGTAGGAGGTTCTGCAAATGCTGAAAAATAAGGTAATCGTTCTTGGAATTAGCGGCGGTATCGCTGCCTACAAAGCGGCGGACCTGGCCAGTAAATTAGCCCAGGCCGGCGCCATCGTAAAAGTGGTGATGACCTGGGAAGCTACTCAACTTGTGCAGCCGTTGACATTTCAGGCCTTGACCGGAAATCCCGTTGTTACTGATATGTTCGAACCCGCGCCGCTTTCGGCCATTACCCATGTTTCACTGGCCGATGAGGCGGATATTATCGCTATTGTGCCCGCTACAGCTAACATCATCGCCAAAATGGCGGCCGGTATTGCCGATGATATCTTGACCTGCACGGTATTGGCGACCAAAGCGCCGATAGTGATTGCACCTGCCATGCACAATAATATGTATGTCAATCCCATCACCCGGGAGAATATCACCAAACTCAAAGCCCGGGGATTTACTGTTATTCCCGCGGTGCACGGGCGCCTGGCTTCCGGTTCTATCGGATACGGACGGCTGCCGGAAATCGCGGAGATTATGGGTATTATTCAGCAAACACTCGGTGAAAATGGTGATTTAGCCGGTAAACGAATTGTGGTCACCGCCGGCGGTACTCAGGAACCCATCGACCCTGTCCGATATATCAGCAATAATTCCTCCGGTAAAATGGGTTATGCAATAGCCGAAGCTGCCCGGGATCGGGGCGCATCCGTTACACTGATTACTACCCCGACCGCGCTCAATCAGGTTGCCGGTGTTGAAATTGTCAATGTCCGCAGCGCCGAACAGATGAAAGACGCTGTCGTCAAAGCCGTCGCCAAAACCGATGCACTCATCATGGCAGCCGCTGTCGCCGATTATATGCCTAAAATTATGGCCGCGCAAAAGATTAAGAAAGGCACCGGCGGATTGACGCTTGAACTGGTGAAAACCCCGGACATCCTCTCAGAAGTCAAAGGAAAGTTTGTTAAGGTAGGTTTTGCCGCTGAGACAGAGGACTTGCTTGCCAATGCTAAAAAGAAGTTGGTAAGTAAGGAACTTGACATAATCGTTGCCAATGATGTAACAGTTAAACATAGCGGCTTCGGCGCCGAGACTAATAAAGTCACGATTCTGAAAAAAGACGGTAAACCTGAAGACTTACCGCTGATGAGCAAACGGGAAGTCGCCGAAAAGATTCTGGATAACATAGCAAAATTATTGAAAGCCAGGAAATAGAAGGCCTCTAAACTATCAATAATTGCACAGGCTTCGGTTCCTGTGCGCTCTAACAAATAAAAAAGGTCGATATCTCATAATGGAATCCGAAGACAGGTTAAAACCGGTCACTGATTTCCACTTTTCCAGAAGAATATTGCCTCATTTTGAAATTCCCGGCAGTATTTATTTTATTACTTTCAGTACTTTGGATCGATTTCACCTTTCCGATTCAGCAAAAGAAATCGTTCTTTCAAGTTTTCGTTTCCATAACTGCAAGAAATATTTATTACACGTCTGTGTTATCATGGATGACCATGCGCATTGCATTTTACAGCCTATGCGAGTTTCTGAAAAAGTACAGGCGCGGAGGCCTGTACCACTAAATACATTTATACAGCCGTTAGAGTATTACAGCCTTGCTCAGATTACGCACAGTATTAAAAGTTATTCCGCTAATCGCCTTCAGAAAATGTTAAATCATAAAAAACGAATTTGGCAGGATGAGAACTTTGATCGTATTATCCGTGATAGTGAAGAATATGCGCAGAAAATGAATTATATCATTTACAATCCGGTCAAAGCCGGGTTTGTTGCGAAACCTGAAGACTATAAATGGTTGTTCTTAGGGGAAAAAGGCTCTATTTCAGATGAACACTAGTTGCACAGGCCTCCGTGCCTGTGCTCCTTGCGGACAGTTTTAGTTCTAATTAAATTGCCGTCAGTTCTTATTCAATAATCCATACCTGCTGATAAGTCGGTTCATAAGTTTGCTCATATATTATGGGTGTGCTAGAATTCATGGGTATGATAAGCGTAGTTATCCCGGCTCTGAACGAAGAAAAATATCTGCCGGATTGTCTGAAATCGCTGCGAAATCAGGACTATACCGGACCTTATGAAATCATAATTGCCGATAACGGCAGTACAGATAACACCATTCGTATTGCTCAGGATTTTCAAGCCCGTGTTGTGCCCTGTCCTGAGAAGAAAAACGTTTTCTATGCCCGGCAGATAGGAGCCGATGCCGCACAGGGTGATATTATTGCCCAGGCAGATGCGGACACTCTTTATCCCCGTAATTGGCTCAGCCGTATTGCCGATCGCTTTGAAAAACACCCGGAAATGGTTGCCGTTACCGGCAGATATGTTTATACCGAGCCTCCGTGGTGGGCAGTCGTTGAATATGTTATTCGGACTTTAACGAATATGTGGACTGTTCCCATATTAGGGCGCCCATGGGTTGTCTCCGGCGCGACGTTCGCGTTTCGCCGTGAAATCTTTGTTAAACTCGGCGGCTATCATGACATTGTTTATGCCCCGGACCAGTGGGGTATTGCCAGTCGGCTAAATAGAGCGGGGAAAGTCGCCTTTGACAGTAAGTTACGGGTGATTACGTCTCCTCGGTCGGTAAAAAAGCCCATCTTCCGCATTTTTAAAGAAGGACTTATTAATTGGGGCCGCTGGGTGAAATACCTTTTGAAAAAACCCTTATCTTCAATCGGTCAGTTTATCATCAAAGTGTTTCACAAAAACAAAATGGCCGCCGTTCTTGTATCTGCGATACTCGCTCTGATTATTTTTGTTATTGCCGGCGGCTATTTTCTCCCCACCGCATCGTTTTTCCGCAAAGTTTACGCTTTTGAGAAGAATCCATGTGCAACTTTTGCCGTCATTCAAAAGAATGGTTACGGGTGGCTGTCCAATGTCCCGCCCCATAATACTTAATTCGGTCTGAATATGGCTGATTTTTTAAAACATATCTTGAACTTTATGGGGACTTTCAACCTCCAGTTGGTCTTACTGCTTTTCCTTCTCTGTCTTTGCGGCGAAATCCTGCTGGCATCCGTTCCTTACCTATTGGAGACAGTCTGGCTAATGGCCGGATATAGTGTGACTGCCGGAACATTATCCCTGTTTCATTTGGCGTTATTATGGCTCATCGCCCTGGCGGGCAGGGAGACGGGGGTGCTGCTGCTCTTTAGCGCTTCCAGACTCGGTAGTCTCCCGCTTACCAGACTTTACCAGAAGTACGTCGGCTCCAGGGTAAAAAAATTCTCCGGGAATGACAACTGGTTTTCTAAAACACTTCAAAAGCTGGAATCCTATATTTCCCCATTTACTATTGCGCTGGGCCGTCTGTTAGGTCTGGGGACGCCCCTGACCGTGCTGCTCGGCGTTAGAAAACAATATCGGGTTTTATTCCTGGGAGTCATCCTTTCCAGCATTATATTTGATGGGATATTTCTCACTGTCGGCATCGTAGTCGGCGCGAATACTATGGTCAAACCGTCAGAAATGGTGCTTTTTTCAATCGCCGGTTTAACGGTCTTTTATCTGATTGTTTTTTCCATCCGGCAGATATCAAATCATACGAAAGCCCGCACGACTCGTACCAATCAACCAAAATAGTATCCGGTTACGACAAGTCAACTTTTGTGTTTTAACCCCTTGCAAAATCTGCATTTGGCTTGTGTTAAAATGAGTTAATAAAAGTCGCACCGGTACGATATGATGTTTTGTTAAAGCGGGAAATAATAATGTCGGTTAACAAATCTGAAATCCCTAAATTGTTTGGTACGAGCGGTATCCGCGGCGTCGTTGGCAAAGAGCTGACTCGTGAACTGCTCATGAACGTCGGCCGGGCGATCGCTGCCGGTTTACGCCCCTCTGCGAATGTGCTGGTTGCGACGGATTCCAGGGTTAGCCGTGAATTTGTCAAAGCGGCGGTCTCGATGGGGTTGCTGTCCGGCGGTGCTAATGTCATCGATGCCGGTATTCTGCCGACGCCTATTCTGGCGTTCGCCACGGCGGATATGGGTATGGATACCGGGATAATGGTCACCGCTTCACATAATCCTCCCGAATATAATGGTGTCAAACTGTTTACCTCCGAAGGCATCGGTTACAGTTCCCGCCAGGAAAACGAGATTGAAAGAATCTATGCTGAAAAAAATTTCCGGGACGGTATTTCGGCAAATTTTAGGCTTGAGTTTGGAATCGTCGAGCGTTACACTCAATATCTTTTGTCGCAGTTCAAGCAAAGCAAAAAAACGCCTCAATTCCGTATTGCCGTCGACCCGGGTAATGGGGCCGCATCCGGCATTGCCTCTAAAATTTTTAGTGCTTTCGGATATACGGTCATGCCGCTCAATGATACCCCTGATGGCACTTTTCCCGGCCGCAGTCCCGAACCTAGGAAAGACACACTGGAAAATACCTGGCAGTTTGTCAAGGATAACGGGTTGGATATCGCCGTCTGTTTTGATGGTGATGCCGATAGGGTCGTGTTTGTGGATAAAGAGGGATTTATCGGCTTTACCGAATCGGTGACATTTCTCAGTGCTTTGGCGGTGAAACGCAGCGGCAAAAAGAAAGTCGCCGCTACCGTCGAAACCGGTAAATTACTTGATAATGCCCTGGCCGATATGGGTGTGCAGGTAGTGCGTGGAAAAGTGGGCGATGTCCATGTGGCCTATTTGGCGCGTGAAATAGATGCCGCTATCGGCATCGAGTCAATCGGTGTCTATATCATGCCGGAATTAGGCCTTTATCCGAATTCCATCGCTGCGGCATTAACATTATTATCCTCAGTTCGGGATATCTCAGAAATTAGGGAGTTTTTTTGGAAGGTGCCCCCGCTTTATCTTGGGCAGCGCAAAATCCCCTGCGCCAACGAAAAAAAAGAAGCCCTTAAAAAGGCAATAACCGCGAACCCCTCAGTTTTTGGGACAGGCACGGCAAATGTTCTGGATGGCTTAAGAATGGATTTCGGCAGTTCTTGGATACTCGTGCGTCCCAGCGGCACCGAACCCATTTTTCGTATTATCGCCGAGTCGCCTTCTGAAGTAGAAACGGAAAAATTGCTGGAGGATGCTGACAAAACGCTTCGAAAAATGGTTGGAATTTAGATTATGAAAGTATTGTTTCTCTGCGGCGGTATCGGTAAAAGAATGTTTCCTTTGACGGAGGATAAATTCCTTCTCAAGTTCTTAGGTAAAACTCTTATCGAACATCAATTGGATACGGCCGTAAAATCCGGTTTAAACCGGTTTATTATTGTTGCCAATCCAGTCAATCTCACCCGTATCGAAAATATCGCCAGTCAATATCAAAATGCCGAATTTGAATTTATCGTACAGGAAAAACCGCTCGGTATTGCCAATGCGGTGGAAAAAGCCCGGCACTTGCTCAAAGAGGAAGTGTTGCTTGTCAACCCGAATGATATTTTTGAAAACACCGCCTATGTCAATTTATTGGAGAGTCATAAAAAGGACAAAACTGCCGCCTTTATTACCGGCTGTAAAGTAAAAAACTATTTTCCCGGCGGCTATCTGGTGGTAAACGAACAGGGACGGCTCACCCGGATTATGGAAAAACCCGGACCGGGCAATGAACCCTCGGATATGGTCAATATCCTGGTCCATCTCCATTCCGACCCGGAAACGCTGTTGCACTATATTTCACAGGTTAGAACGAATCATGATGATGTCTACGAACAAGCCGTCGATGCGATGTGCCTGGACCATCGTGCGATTCAGGTGGTTCCCTACACCGGAGCCTGGACGCCCATCAAATATCCGTGGCACGTTCTGGATGCAGTCCGCTATTTTCTGGACAGGGCGGAAACTAAAATTTCACCCGATGTCCTGATTTCCTCGCATGCTGTCCTCGACGGCAAAGTAATTATTGAGGATGGCGTAAAAATATTGGAGAATGCCGTGATCAGGGGGCCGGCGTACATCGGCCGGAATACCGTTATCGGCAACAATGCCTTGGTCAGAACTTACAGCCACCTCGGCTCTGATTGTGTGGTCGGTTTTAGCACGGAAATCAAGGAATCATATGTCGGGGATGGCACTCAATTTCACATGAGTTATGCCGGTGATTCCGTCATCGGCGCGCACTGTTCATTTGGCGCCGGTACCACTACGGCCAACTGGCGTTTCGATACCAAAAACATCAAGGTCAAAATTGGCGATTCGCTGGTTGATACCGGCCGCGACAAACTGGGTGCCTTTATCGGTGATAATTGCCGCACCGGTATCCAGGTCGGTATCATGCCGGGGGTCCGCATCGGGAATAATGCGCTTATTTACCCGCACGTCAACTTGACGAACGATGTGGGTGTGGATACAATAGTTCATAGTCAATCGCCCTCTCGCTAAAGATTCAAGCAACTGCGGCTTGATTATTCTCAGCAAAGCGTTCCCTCAGGAGTACGAGTATGTGCGGTATCATCGGATATGTTGGCGATAAGCCGGCGGTGGAAATATTAAAAAATGCCCTCACCCGGCTGGAATACCGCGGTTACGATTCAGCCGGTATTGCCACTCTTGATAACGGTAAAGTTCACCTCTGTAAAAACAAAGGCAAAGTCGCCGACGTTATTGCAGACTGCAATATCAAAAATCTGCCGGGTTGTACCGGTATCGGTCATGTCCGTTGGGCTACTCACGGTACTGTCACCAGGGAAAATGCTCATCCCCATTGTGATGCATCAACTGAAATCGCCGTAATTCACAACGGTATCATTGAAAACTACGAAGAATTAAAAAACCGTCTGGCTAAAAAATATAAGTTCCAATCGGATACAGATACAGAAGTTATTCCCCACCTTATCCGCGAACAGGTTGATTCTGGGCTTAATTTTGAAGACGCTTTTTTTGCCGCGGTAAGGCAATTGCAGGGGTCTTTTGCCATTATCGTTATATCCACCCTTGCGGACGGTAAATTGTTCGCCGCTCGGAAAGACAGCCCGATGGTTCTCGGCATTGGAAAAGACGTGAATTTTGTCGGCAGCGATGTGCTGTCATTTCTGCCGTATACCCGGGAAGCTGTCTATATCGAAGACGGTGAATGTGTCGTCATGACGAAAAATTCTTTTCAGATTTACGATTTTGACCATCATCCCAAACAGCGGGCATCGGTTAACATAACGTGGGATCTGTCTGAAGCCGGAAAGGGTGATTACCCTCATTTCATGATCAAGGAAATCAAAGAACAGCCTGCTGTTATCCGCCAGGCCCTGATGCAGGATGACCGTCAGTTGAACCGGATGGCGATCGATATTCTCCGGTCGCGTCAGGTAATTTTTGTCGCTTGTGGTTCCTCTCGTTTCGCCGCCCTTATCGGCCGGTATGTGTTTTCCAAAGTAGGGCATACTTTTAGCGATGTCATCATGGCTTCCGAATTCGGCTACTTTTCCGATTCCGTAGATAAAAATACCCTGGTCATCGCCATTTCGCAGAGCGGTGAAACCGCCGATGTCATGAACGGCGTCAAGCAAGCCAAAGCTAAAGGTGCCACTGTGTATTCTATCGTTAACGTAGAGGGCTCATCACTGGCCAGGATGAGCGATAAGACTCTTTATCTCAGTTGCGGGCCGGAAATTGGGGTTGCTGCCACTAAATCGTTCACTGCGCAGCTCTGTCTGCTGTATTTACTCGCCTATGCCATGGACGGCAGATTGATCGAAGGTAAAGAAAAACTGCTTGAAATATCTTCCCTTATCGAAGAAGGGCTGCAGACCAATAACACTGAAATCGCAGCTATCGCCGAAAAATTCAAAGATAAGAAAGATTTTTATTTTCTGGCCAGGGGTATCAATTTCGCCATGGCCGGCGAGGGCGCCTTAAAGCTGAAAGAAGTCTGTTACGTTCATGCCGAAGGTATGGCCGCCGGCGAATTGAAACACGGTACCCTGGCGTTGATCGAAGATGGCACTCCTGTTGTCGCCATTTGTCCCACGGACTATACTTATGCTGACATCATTTCTAATATTTCTGAAGCCGTGGTGCGCGGCGCCACCGTCATCGGTATCTCGAACACTAATCACTCTGTGTTCAACGAATGGATTAAAATCCCCGAGGTTGAGATGGTTTTCTATCCGCTTGTTACCGTGGTACCTCTCCAATTATTGGCTTATCACTCCGCCATCGTTCGGGGATTAGACCCGGACAAACCCCGAAACCTGGCAAAATCTGTCACTGTTAAATAGTAACTTATCTGCGCTGATAACGACGCTTGAGTCAGTACTTATAATACTAATTGTCGATCACTGGCTGCGCCGTTATTTATCTCATATCTAAAAACAACTGAATGGAATACCTCTTGAAATGTGTTAAATAAAATGTTAATCTAATAATAATCAATCATATAAAATATATAATTCGCATATTCGAGATGAGAAACAGTAATGCCGGTCGTTGACAAAGAAATCCTAATTGAAGCTCCCAAAGAGGAAATATTTCGTTTTGTCAGTATACCCGGTAATTTGCCTAAGATTTGGCCGGGTTTAATTGAGATAAAAAACGAGAAATTGCTGCCAAATGGCGGTTATCGTTTCCGGTGGCTCTATAAAATATTCGGAGTATCACTAACCGGCATCGGTGAATACGTTGATATCGCCCCCAATCTCTGGTTATCCGCCAAAACCTATGGCTCGATAGATAGCTTAAATACCTGGACCTTCCGGTCTAAGGGAGAACAAACCAGAGTCACCATGACCATCGATTATCGAATACCATCGTCGTTGTCAGGCCGCTTAACGGAAAATACAATCGTTAATACAGCTAATCAGGAAGCCGAAGTTATTTTAACTAATCTTCGTGCCAGATATGATAACCGTGTATATCACAGCTGATACCTGCCTTTATTTTCGGTATAGCTATTTGAAGTAAAAACACTTTACATAAATATTAATTTTAAAATAAAGAAATGGGCATCAGAGTTTGATATTCTAATGCCCATTTTAGCGAAATTGAAACCTTTATCTAACCAGATCACACGCCTCAGGCGGCATCCAATGTTGGTCCTGTCCTTCCCATTTCACATTGCAGCCAATCGGATTGGTCAGTTTTACGGATAGAGGTTTGCCGGCTAAATGTTCCTCAAGGGCACGATCTAAATCATTGACAGTCATCTTGATGGTATCCTTCGGATTATCCACTCCTCTGCCGGTGTAAACCAGTTTGCGGTTGCTGTCAAAAACGTAAAAATGCGGTGTCTTCAATGCCCCATAGGCCAGGGCGACTTTCTGGGTTTTATCCCGCAAATATACCCAGGGGAATTTATTCACTTTCATCCGCTCAACCATCAATTCAAAACTGTCTTCGGGGTGAGTGTTTTCGCTGTTCGAATTGATTCCGACAAATTTGACGCCTTTTTTCATATATTTCTCAGCCGTCTGCCGGGTAACTTCATCCGAACCTTTGACGTAAGGGCAGTGGTTGCAGGTAAAGAAGATTACCAGCGCTTTTGCATCTTTAAAGTCTGAGAGTTTATAGGTTTTGCCGTCTGTCGCCGGTAAAGAAAAATCCGGCGCCTTTGCCCCGATTTCTAATGTAAATGCCATTTTAATCCTCCTGTTTGATTTGATTCTGATGATATACTCATCGTATTATCTTGTAAAGTATGCTCTCCTTCTCCCTTGAGGGGAGAAGTGCAGATGAGGGTGAAATTATGCTTATAATAAAAAACTGCCGCGTTATCAATTTTTAATTATCCGGCCATTTACGACCCTAAATCTTTCTTGATTTGCTCGAACTGCTCTTTCGTGATTTCACCCTTAGCATACCGTTCCCTGGCGATATCCAGCGGGCTTTGCTTTGTTGCGGACTCACTATGTCTTAGGAACCATTTAAAAGCCAGTATTGCCAAAACGGCGATCCCCACCCAGATTAGGGCCATCAGTACCCATCCCGCCGCCATCCACCAGACGTTAACATCATGCATGTTCCACATCCCCATCACCCCCTCTAAAATGATTAATTGAACTATAAGACTTTTGTGTTACGGTGTCTGTGAT
>Ga0224521_1000529_pt1 | contig 11272 bp, 9 predicted proteins | sample CFST0metaG_FD_182731 | JGI IMG/M metagenome (GOLD analysis project Ga0224521, IMG submission 182731) | Peat soil microbial communities from Stordalen Mire, Sweden - C.F.S.T0 | ecosystem: Environmental > Terrestrial > Soil > Wetlands > Peat | place: Sweden: Norrbotten County, Stordalen Mire... | reverse complement strand
GCAAAGCGCCGCAAAAACACATGCAATTCCGGCGACGGCAAACGAAAGAATGAGCGCCGGTCCTGCTTTGTCGTGTGCTCCTACCCCGGTGAGAACGAAAATCCCCGTACCGATAATTGCTCCGACTCCGAGACTTGTCAACGAAACCGGACCCAAAACACGGCGCAGTCGGTTTTCGCCTTTCATTTCTTCCAGTAAGAGCGATAACGGTTTTTTTGCAAACAGCGAGTTTGCCATGAATGCATCTCCAGAATTGATTAGTTCGTTCAACTATGTTCTTCTGTTTAGAACCTACACAGTTTTTGCGGGAAAGGCAAAGGAAATGAGAGAAAACAGCGCCGGGATCCTGAAAAATGATGCCGGCAGAAAAAAAAGAGAAACTGAAAAATCCGTCAATGTAAGACAATCATTTTCTTGGTCGCGGTGTTTCCGCCGGAAGTTACTTTGCAAAAATAAACGCCGGAAGCGAGCTTAGATGCGTTGAATGTCAGGATATAGATATTCGGCTGCTCATATTCATCCACCAATGTTTTTATGGTCCTTCCCAATATATCGTACACGCGGATCGTCGTGCGGTTTGCTTCGGTTATGCTGTACGTAATAGTCGTCGTAGAAGTGAACGGATTCGGATAATTTTGATAGACAATGAATTTTGTCGCTGCATTATAATCGATTTGTATCGTAGAAGAATAGATCGCTAATCCTGAACTGTCGATTTCTGCGAGCCGGTATGTATATCTTCCTCCAACGGTAACTGTCGAATCGGTCAAACTATAGGTATGGGAGGAAGACAAGGGAACCGATCCTATTGTTGTCCACGTAGAAGAGCCGGGCGGCATGAATTGTATGCGGTATTCATATACACCGGCCTCCGAAAAACTTGTCCACTGCAGAAGAATCTTTCCTCCGCCTGCTGTTGCCGTAAAGGAAGAAATATTGGTAGTCGTAACGACAGCGCGCACACGGGCATCGCCGCTTGTAAGCTCTGTCCATGTTCCGCTGGAGTACTTCGAAGTGCGGCCGTCGATCGTGCCTGCATCGTACAAAAGCGACAGCGTGTCCCTTATTCCCGCTGATTCGTACATTACTATATGATAATCGGTGCCGGAGGAGACAGGAATTGTCTGTGTCGACAGGTCGTAATAATTCCAACTCGAAGCCAAAATTCCGCTTGTATCGACAGCAAAGGGTCCGGCTATACGCGAACCAGGTAGACCGCCGCTATTCGTCCAGATTTCTATGCTCGGACTTCCGGAAAACTTAAGAACAGAGGCGGGATGGAAAAAGACGCCGCTCAGCGTTCCATTGGAAGAAGGAGTGATGCGGACAGCGTATTTTTCAGTCGAACCCGCAAAAAATTTATTTGCAGTTGAGCTCCCGTTCCATTGATCGTATGCAAGCATTGTTCTCCCCGGCGATGTAGAAACGGATGCGAGTAGCGACAATGCCTTGAGGACATCGAGTTTGCCGTATCCCCAGAACGGAGTCGGAAGCGAACTTCCGGTAAATGCATCTGCAGTGGCCGTTGATATGATTGCATTTTTTATTTGTGCCGCGGTCAGGTTCGGATTGTACTGAAGAAGCAGCGCACAGCTCCCTGCCACGCACGGGGCAGCCATGCTCGTGCCTGCCATGACCTGATGTTTTCCATCCGGCGTTACATACGCTTTATTGGAAGACGAGGCAGCCGAAAGAAAGCTGTTCGGAAAAACCGAAACCAGCCAGAATCCCGGAGCTGCAATGTCGGGTTTTTGAACGTTGTCAACCCGGGGCCCCGCGCTGCTGAACACGGCAATATTGTCACTGCTATTGGCATAATTAGATGAATAGGTGTTTCCGTCGAGCGATTTCCAATACCAGCGGGACGTATAGGCAGCCGCTGTGATTGCGGCTGAAGCATTACCGGGAGTACCAACGACATAATTATTATCTCCGCTGACAGGCCTTACAGTCGATCCGGATGCGCCGAGTGAAGATTGAAACCAGCCGTGATATGTAACAGGAGCCGAAGAAGAATTGTACAACTTCATAATCCATGTCCCGGATTTTGGAGATGGACCGTAGTCATTGGAAATATACGCTTCTATTTCTAATTTGCCGTTGTTCGGGCTGATGTAATTATATAATTCCATATAGCCGTCGCTCGACATGTTGACGAAAATTGTATCCGGCGGAGCTGTGACGGTTTTTTTATTCGGCGATTGAAGAAATCCCGTGACGCTGGTTCCGTTGTTCATCCATGTATCGACGTAAATATAATCGTCTCCAGATACGCTGCTTGGAATATAACTCGGCACGGTAAAGTTGATCGTTGCAGAATCATGAGCGGCCATAGTTCCGGAGACGTGAATATAATCCAGTTCCGAATTGCCTGCAGATATTGCAACGACACGTCCCGGTTTTGCACATACATCGTCGACGACAAGTTCGTCATCTGCGGTACCATCGTGCGCACTCAATACCGTCCCGAGTGATAGATTCACAACGAGCGGTTTGCCTAAAACTGTGGCCATACTATCCGCCCATTCTATTGCATCGATAATGCTTGAATCGTAATAATCGGTTTCCACCATGATGATGTCCGCCTGGGGAGCCATCCCGGCATATTTGTAACTCGGCTTCATGGAGGCGCCGTTGCCTGCAATCGTACCGGACACGTGTGTGCCGTGTCCATCGTTATCGGCAGTACGAACAAAGTTCGCCGGCGATCCGCCCAGCTCATTATTAATTTGCGACTGCGTATAAAGTACACCGTACCCTTTTACATCAGTCTCGGAACCGGTCGCTAAGAGTGTTTGATCCCAGATATAGACAATCCGGCTTTTCGTGGTGTCATCGGGATCGCGAAAATCCAAATGTTTCCAGTCGATACCGGTATCGATGTCGCAGATCAAAACTCCTTTGCCGGTATATTTTGTATTGTTAATGGCGCCGTTTTGCACGGATCGCGCGCCGATGAGTCCGGCAGCAACATCGTTATTGGGATGACGCTTCCGCGCTTCCCGAATAAACGAGACAAGGGACGATCCGGACAACTGCTGCACCTGAGCTCTGCTGATATGAGCAGTCACAAAATTTTTGCAGACGGAATTGATCTGAATTCCCATGCTTCGCAGCGCCTGGGGATCGGTGGTCCGGATAATGGCCTGATAGAGAGTATCGCCGTTGGATCGAATGATCGGTGCAGCAGATAATTTTGAAAATCCGGGCCTTTGTCCGGGAATAGTGCTTTTATTCAAGAGCTGCTGAAAAAAAGGAGAAATTTTATGTGCTGTCGGTACCGAATCCGCAGCCCATCCTTCCGGTATTCCGATAAAAAATAATAATAAAATAAGCCGAACCGTTTTCATTTGTTCTCCGCTGCTGACCGGAAAGTACGCCATCTTCCGGAAGTGTTTCCTTACAAGTTTTTAATAATATCCCGGTGCATACTGCTCCTTTTATTAATATATGCAAAATTCGAGAATCTGCAAGGAAACAATCTTGATTGCACCTCATTACACTTTTCGGTATCATATGGTTTACGAAAGTCAGATATCCGACAAACGAGACCTCCTTCGAAATCGAAAGAATAACAATGAATTCAGACATTCCCGCATTAAATTCATCCTCCTTGCCGCGCCGTATTCGCGTCGGCGTTATTTTCGGCGGACGCTCGGTGGAGCACGAAGTATCGCTCGTTTCAGCCGCATCCGTGATCAATGCTTTGGATAAATCCAAATACGAAATCGTTCCAATCGGCATCGCACATACCGGTCAGTGGCTCAGTTCCGGAGAAGCGATGAAACTTCTCAAAGAGAACGCTTCAATCGATCACGAGACCGAACAATTAATCCTCCCTGATCCTCGAAAACAATCGCTTGTAACGATGAACGGCGGCACCGCCGTGGAAAGCAGGATTGACGTCGTGTTCCCGGTCGTACACGGCACGTACGCGGAAGACGGCACGCTGCAAGGATTGCTGGAGCTTGCCGATTTGCCGTATGTCGGCGCAGGTGTGCTCGGTTCTGCAGTCGGAATGGATAAGATCGTCCAAAAAGACTTATTACGTCAGGCAAAAATTCCAACGACGCCTGCGATTTGGTTCTTTTACAATGAATTCAGATCGACTCCGAAAAAACTTATTGCAGAAATGGAAAAAAAGCTTCGGTACCCGATGTTCGTAAAGCCGGCGCATTCTGGATCGAGTATCGGTATCTCCAAATCGCACAACCAGAAAGAATTGCTTGAGCATATCGAATTCGCTTCGCAGTACGATTGGAAAATTTTAGTGGAAAAAGCCGTTCCGAATGCACGGGAGATTGAGTGTGCTGTGCTGGGAAATGAAAATCCCGAGGCATCTGTTCCGGGAGAGATTGTCCCCTCCAACGAGTTCTATGATTACGATGCAAAGTATGTCGATGGAAAATCGAACGTCATTATTCCCGCAAGACTTCCGAAGACTGTCGTAAAAAATATTCAGCGCGTTGCAATCACAGCGTACCGGACGCTTGATTGCAGCGGCATGGCGCGTGTCGATTTTCTGGTCGTAAAAAAGACTAACAGAATATTTTTAAACGAGATCAATACCATTCCCGGCTTTACATCCATCAGCATGTATCCGAAGCTCTGGGAAGCGACGGGACTGCCGTATTCACAATTGCTGGACCGGTTGATTGCTTTGGCGATGGAGAGGCACGAACAAAAGAAAAAATTAAACACAACGTATCAGCCGAAAAACGATTGGTATAAATAGAAGTGTGATGGACGATCAGTTTTACAGAAAACTACAGCCGGAAAAGCTGCTTAAAAAAATTGCCAAAAGCGCCGCAAAGAACAAACGGCGGACGATTCTTCTTATTATCGGAGCGATTATTTTTATTTACTTTCTGTTCGATAACAAGGGTCTTATGACGCGCATAAAACTCGAACGTCAGCAGAAGGAATGGACCGAACAGCTGAAAAGAGACAGCCTCGAAACCCGGCAGCTGCAGGATCGGATCAAAGCGCTCGAAACCAACGACGATACACTGGAAAGAGTCGGCCGGGAGCGTTACGGTCTGGCGAAAGAAGGCGAAACGGTGTATCAGGTTAAAAAATAAAGGTTCGTAGTTCGTTGTGCTTCGTGCTGAAGTTCGAAATACAATAAACAGTGAAATATAATTACAACAAAGTAACTGACAAACCAAAAAATAAACAACGGCAACACAGCAGCACTGAAGCCTGCCCGCATTGCGGCGACGCCGACTGCTGACGCCCGCCAAAATGCGCAGCGGGTTGGCAGTCACGCAGGCAGGCACTTTGAACGATTAACCAAGAACCACGCACCAAGCACGAGAGAACTGTCTTAACATGCCCGATCTTTTTTCCGATACCGAACCTGCAGCACCGCGCTCCGCATTGTCCGCCCCGCTTGCGGAGCGCATGCGCCCGAAGACGATCGACGATTTTTGGGGACAGGAACACATCATCGGCGAAGGCAAACCTCTTCGATCCCTGCTGGAGGGCGGCGATTTATCATCTATGATCCTCTGGGGTCCTCCGGGAGTCGGCAAAACAACGCTTGCAAGAATTATTGCGCATTCCGTTAAGGCGGAATTTTTCCAAATCAACGCCGTTTCCGCCGGTGTCAAAGATATCCGGGATGTGATTTCCCGAGCAGAAAATAACAACCGGAAGCTTGGAAAGCGAACGATCCTGTTCATCGACGAAATTCACCGCTTCAACAAGTCGCAGCAGGATGCTTTGCTGCATTCGGTTGAAGAAGGCATCGTGACATTGATCGGCGCAACGACGGAAAACCCGTCGTTTGAAGTCATTTCCCCGCTTCTTTCCCGCTGCCAGGTCTATGTACTGGATTCATTGAACCGTGAAGCGTTGAATAAAATACTGGATCATGCACTCCGGAACGATGCGGTGCTTTCAAAACGGACAATCGAGATTCAAGACCGCGATTTTCTCTTTCTTCTTTCCGGCGGCGATGCGCGAAAACTTCTCAACGGGCTGGAAAATGCCGTCCGTTTGGTGAAACCGGATGCCTGTGGTTCCGTCGTTATTACGAAACAAAAAATCGAAGAAGCATTTCAGAAAAAATTTACGCTCTACGATAAAGAAGGGGAGCAGCATTACGATATTATTTCCGCGTTTATAAAAAGTATTCGCGGCAGCGATCCGGATGCAGCCGTGTACTGGATGGCGCGCATGCTGGACGGCGGGGAAGACCCGAAATTCATCGCACGCCGCATGGTTGTCCTCGCATCAGAAGATATCGGCAATGCAGACCCGTACGGCATTACGATGGCCACTTCCTGCTTTACGGCAATCGATTATATCGGCATGCCGGAAGCGCGAATCGTCCTTGCGCAAACGGCTGTGTATCTTGCATCCTGTCCAAAAAGCAATGCGGCATATATGGCAATCGAACTGGCATGGGAGGATGTCCGGAACCTCCCGAATTTACCGGTTCCCATTCACCTGCGCAATGCCCCGACAAAGCTTATGAAAGAACTCGGCTATGGAGAAAAATACAAATACAGCCATGATTTCGACGGGCATTTTACGGAACAGCAGTATCTGCCGGACAATTTAAAAAATAAGATATATTATAAACCGGCAGATCTTGGCAGAGAAAAAGATATCCGTTCGCGGCTTAATGCCTGGTGGAAAAAGAAACAGCGATAAATATAATATTTTTATGAAAGCAACCATACGAAAAGTTGAATTGACCGATGCACCCAGAATCCGGGATATCTATAATCATTATATCGCCAATACGATTATAACCTTTGAAACGGAAATGCTGAACGAAGAACAGATCATGAAGCGGATACAAAAATATACGCCGCTGTATCCCTGGTACGTTGCAGAAGTTAATGCTGTCGTTATCGGATATGCCTACGCATCCGAATTTATCGAGCGATCGGCATATAAATACACGAGCGAGATTACGATTTTTTTGGATAAAGACTATACAAGAGAGGGATACGGAAAATTGCTTTTTTCCCGGCTTATCGAAGATATGAAACAGATGGAGTATACAGCTTTAATAAGCATTATTGCCATTCCTAACGACTCCAGTATTCGCCTGCACAAAATTTTCGGTTTTGAAAAAGTAGGACATCTTAAAAAAGCCGGATATAAGTTAGGCCGTTGGATCGATGTCGAACATTGGGAATTGCTTTTGCAGGATGAAAAAAAATCTCTCTCAGAAAAAGGAATAAACGGCTTCATTTTTTCCCGAAAGTTCTATTCCGGTCGTGTAATTTGACAGTCGTTTGGTTTTTTGGTTCATTCGTATAAAAGTTTTAATTCACCATTGACCGAAAAGGAGACGCTATGCCGCACGTAATCAAACGTTTCGGATGGATTCCGGATCTTCCGGACCAGCGGGATATTCCATATCTTGCAACACGTGCCATTCTCAGAAAATTACCGTTAAAAATAGACCTGCGCCCCAAATGCCCCCCGGTGTACGATCAGGGAGAATTGGGAAGCTGTACGGCAAATGCTATCGGTGCGGCTTTCGAATATGAACTGATCCGGCAAAGGCAGGCAAAGGATTTTATGCCTTCGCGACTGTTCATTTATTATAACGAACGGGTGATCGAGCATACGATCGATTCAGACAGCGGCGCACAAATCAGGGACGGGATGAAAAGCATGAACAAACAGGGAGTTTGCCCGGAACCTCTATGGTCTTACGAAATAGAGAAATTTAACGTCAAGCCTGCAAATCCATGTTATACGGAAGCGTTGAAACATCAAACACTCTCCTATCATAGAGTACCGCAAACGCTCAATCAGATGAAAGGATGTCTCATGGAAGGATATCCCTTTGTATTCGGATTCACGGTTTATGAATCGTTCGAATCGCCGTCCGTCTCAAAAACCGGCAAGCTGAATATGCCGAAGAAGGACGAATCAGTGGTCGGCGGGCATGCTGTTCTCGCCGTCGGATACGACGATGCAGCAAAACGATTCATAGTCCGCAACAGCTGGGGACCCTCCTGGGGCATAAAAGGTTACTTTACCATCCCATACGACTATTTATTAGATGATAATCTTGCGAACGATTTCTGGACGATAAGAATGGTTGAAGAGTAAACATAAATATAAAAGTTCATGGTTCTTAGTTCTGGGTGCTTAGTGTTAGAAAGAATAAAATCGAAGTTTTTTTTCAACGCAGGCAGGAACGTTAAGCGATGAATCTCGATAATTTAACAACCGAACAATACGGCATGCTCTTTCCTATTATTCTTGCGGAATCGAATCCTGCATGGCCGGATATTTTTGCTCAAGAAAAAAAATGTCTTGAAAAAGTCATTGAACCGAAGATCGTCGTCAAAATTGAACACATCGGAAGCACGGCAGTGCCCGGCTTGCTCGCAAAACCGACCATCGATATCCTCATGGAAATAAACGACTCTCCGGGCAGCAGCGATGCTGTACAGTTATCGCTGAAGAGAATCGGGTATCAATATATTCCCAAACCGGAGAACCCTCCCCCGCATATGATGTTTGTCAAAGGATATACGGAACACGGCTTTCAAGGGCAGGCATATCATGTTCATGTGCGGTACCCCGGAGACTGGGACGAGCTTGTTTTTAGAGATTATATTAAAACTCATCCGACCGCCGCAAATGAATATGCGCGGCTCAAACAAAAGCTTGCTGTTGAGTTTAAAAATGACCGTGAGCAGTACACATCCGGAAAAACGGAATTCGTAAAGCGTGTGTTGAAACGCGCACGTCGGGATTTGAATCCATGACCTTGCGAAAGGTCGCGGAACATAAGAATGAATCAGCGACATTGCGAAGGGTCGCGGAGCATAAGAATGAATCAGCGACATTGCGAAGGGTCGCGGAACATAAGAATGAATCAGCGACATTGCGAAGGGTCGCGGAGCATAAGAATGAATCAGCGACATTGCGAAGGTGTAGACCTTCGCAATGTCCTATTATTATTATCCTGAAAAGACGTCAACCCTTATGTACGTCCCCTAAGGATCGATTTCTGTGCTATGCGATCCACTAATCCGGGGGCGATAAGTTTTAACCACAGGCCGATCTTTCCTCTGAAGCCCATAATAAGCTCGCGCTTCCGCTTTTCGATAGCAGCAAGAATCATCCCGGCACATCGTTCCACCGGCATAACGCTGCTTTCGTTCAAGTGACTTTTCCCTATCGGCTTTCCGTCTGCACCTAATGCGCGCTCCCTCATTTCAGTTGCAACAAATCCGGGATAGATCATAGTGACAGTCACTCCCGAACCGGCTAATTCAATTCTTAATGAATCGAAGAATCCGGCCATGGCATGTTTGCTTGCAGCATACGCGGTTCTCGTGGGAACACCATTTTTACCGGTAAGGCTGGAAATACCCACAATTCTTCCATGCGATTCTTTAAGATAGGGAAGAGCGAAATGTGTGCAATAAACGCTTCCGAGGTAATTCACTCTCATAATGGTTTCAAATAATCCAAGGTCTTTTACATCTTCGAAGTTGCCGTACATCGTCAAGCCGGCATTGTTGATGAGTATATCGATGCGCTTATACGTGTCGATTGTTTTTTGGATAAGAGCCGCACAATCCTGCGGCCGGCTTACATCCGTTGGAATTGCCAAAACCCTGCCGTTGAACTTTTCACATTCCTTGGCTATCCTGGTAAATTTTTCATTATTGCGGGCTGCTAATGCGAGAAAAGCCCATTGCGGTGCAAGCTGCAGCGCAAGTTCCCGTCCGATTCCGCTGGAAGCGCCGGTAATAACGATAACCTGCTCGCTGAAAGAGGCTTTTATCATACTTTCACCTATGGAAATGGATTGACTTTTGGTTCAATCTACACTTTCGAGCAGGAAAAATCAACGAAGTATGCGGATAAAATTTGAGCAATTATCCCGGATTGCCTGAATACCGATAGTCCCGGGTGCGTCTCCTGACACTTTGATAAGAGTCAGGGGCATAAAAATGCAATGACGACTGTTAATATACAATAGCTTTTCAACGGATACGCTTTTTCTTATATTGTGTTGAATAAAAATGAAGAAGGAAAACAACGTGAAACGATACTTCTGGCTGTGGATTATAATGATCTTCCTTGTCGAATTATCCGAAAATATGCAAGGTCGTGGAGGACCTATCCTTCCGAATGGGGAAACAAATCGAATAGCGGTGACGTTTGACGATCTGCCGCTCAACATTGCAGCGTATGTTTCCGATGCAGAGATGGACTCTATCGTAAGCCGGCTGCTCGCGAAAATACAACAAGAGCATATTCCTGTTGTTGCCTTTGTCAATGAAATCAAACTGGAAGTCGGCGGAGTAAGAGATCCGGATCGTATTCGAATTCTAAAAAAATGGCTCGATGCAGGATTTGAATTGGGAAATCATACATATTCGCATGTCAGCGCCAATACGGTTCCGGTCTCTGTGTTTGAATCGGATATCATCAAGGGCGAGCGAACAATCAAAGAACTTCTTGCGGCGCAGGGAAAAAAACCTCTGTGGTTTCGCCATCCCTTTCTTCACGTAGGAAGGCGAATATCCGCACGGGATTCGATCGATAACTTTCTCAAACAGCACGGCTACAGGGTCGCGCCCGTGACCATCGATAATGGAGAATGGATATTTTCTGCGGCGTTTGATAAAGCATTTTCTCGGGGAGATACTGCCGCCATGCATCGATGGGGAAAGTCGTATATTGAATATATGCACAGGAAGCTGAAATACTGGGAGGGATTTTCTCAAAGACTTTTCGGAAGGAATATTCAGCACGTTCTTTTGATTCATTCCAATCGTCTCAATTCATTTTATTTTCACGACCTTTGCCGTATGATCCGCAGCGAAGGATATTCATTTATTTCTCTGGATTCGGCGCTGCAGGATCCGGCATATCAAACTCCGGATACGTATACCGGCGGCTGGGGAATTTCATGGCTGGACCATTGGGCAATGACGCAGCAAAAGCCGAAATCTTTTTATGCAGACGAGCCGCGTGTTCCTCAGGAAATCCTTGATTACACTGGAATCGAAAGCGAATAAACACCTTGCGAAGGGTCGCGGAGCATAAGAATGTATCATCGACCTTGCGAAGGTGTAGACCTTCGCAAGGTCTCTTTTGGCCTTTTTGTGAGTTTTTAAAGATTATTTAAAAACAGTACCAAGTTCGATCTTTGATAGGCTTATTCATACGATTCTTTTCCCTGCTTTGAAAGGTCAGAAAAAATGCATCCCCGATACGGAGAATTTAAGAAACGGCTCCTTCTCTTCCTGTGTATATTGATCCTTGGTTGCGG
>Ga0224521_1000526_pt1 | contig 11313 bp, 10 predicted proteins | sample CFST0metaG_FD_182731 | JGI IMG/M metagenome (GOLD analysis project Ga0224521, IMG submission 182731) | Peat soil microbial communities from Stordalen Mire, Sweden - C.F.S.T0 | ecosystem: Environmental > Terrestrial > Soil > Wetlands > Peat | place: Sweden: Norrbotten County, Stordalen Mire... | reverse complement strand
ACCGGCAGGGATTGGTTTCCGCAGAAGATATTTCTGAAACTCAGCGCATCGCAATCGGTATGATATATGCTTTGGCTGCTACTGTCGATGCAAAAGACCATTATACCTACGGTCATTCCCGAAAGGTCAGTCAGTATGCTGTCGCTATGGGAGAGTTACTAAATCTTTCTCCGGATAAAATCGCGGAAATACGTACTGCAGGCCTTTTACATGACATCGGTAAAATTGGTATCCCTGATTCCATCCTGAACAAAGATGGAATGCTTGATGAACAGGAGTGGATGCAAATTAAATCTCATCCGGAGATGGGAGTAGAAATACTTAGATATGTATCCGATTTATCCAAGTCATTGCCGATTATTTTAAATCATCATGAACACTTTGATGGTAGCGGTTACCCGGCCGGCTTGAAAGGTAAGGATATTCCTTTGGAGGCTCGACTTCTATCGGTCGCTGATGCTTATGATGCGATGACTTCACTCCGTCCATATCATAACCAAAGGACATCTCAGGAAGCTATCGACGAATTAAAACGTTGCGCCGGGACTACTTTTGACCCGGAATTAGTCGCACTCTTTTGTAAAGTTATCCAATCGATGGTCTTAAAACCGGAAAACTAAAGATAACTTTTTTGGCTTTCATTTGATATGAGGGTTTTCTGGGATATCAGCCCCGCACGAAAATAGGATGACATTATAATATTTTCAACAATTGCGCCGGGTTGGTGCTTTTCACTAATGCATCTTCCTGGCTGACCATTTCGTTTTTTATTAATTTGACCAAGGACTCCAATTCAAGGTGCTACTGTTTTAAGGGGTAACGTCAGAGATTCGGGCAAACTTGATAAAACTATCTGGAATATACTTCTTCGATTTTGTTTACTTGACCATTAAGTCTTTCAACATCCTCTAGACTGAACAACCGCCAACCGTTTCTATCCCTTGTTTTTACATCAACATAACGACCCTCGCGGATCCACCTCAATAATGTATTTCTATTTGTCCTGGCCATGGCACAAGCTTCAGCAATCATATAATAAGTCTGATTATTTATTACCACTGACATTTATTCAACCCTCCCCCGTGTTGGATCTCTCACTAAAGATTATTCTGTTATTTGTTTGCAGCACCGGCGCCAATCTCTTCATTTTCCATGTTATTGGAAATATTTTGCACGCTGAGCCAACCGCTGCATAAAGCCAGTGTCACTGCGTGTGTTCGGTCGTTTGCATGTAGTTTTTTCAGCGTGCTTGAAAAATGGTTTTTTATGGTGCTTTCGCTGAGTCCGATTATTTCCGCGATCTGTTTGTTTGATTTACCCATCGCGGCGTAATTCAAAACTTCCATCTCGCGAAGGCTCAGCGGCCCATTACTGTCAATCCTGTCCAGGAGATTATGTATCTTGCCCTTAATGAATTCCTGAATTGATGCCGGTTCATCTGCAGAATTATTGCCGTTTATATCATCGAGGTCTCTTTTCAATATCAGCATCATATTTTGCGCATTATCTACTAAATAGACATAGGGGTTTACGCTTTTATCCATATCCAATAGGTTTAGATTGTCTCTTTCATTGATACAATTCATTATTACCATTTTTAATCCTCCCTTGACGGAAAACTTGATTTAATTAGTTTCGCAAAGCGTAATCGAAAACTTTATAACATAGTTGAATATGTTCATTATGTTTGCTAAAGTAAATCGAGGCAATCACCTAAATTGACTAAATTGTTGCAGTACCATAGTACTAGGTACTATTTGAGTTGCTCTTTGACAAGTTTGCTTGAAGAGTCTAAGATATAGACAAAAATATTGAGGGGCAATCCCGAAAAGGAAGTTACCAGATGAGTACTACCAAAGTAGTAATAATCGATAAACAACCTTTATTTAGAGCTGGTGTAAAGCAAGCGTTCACGGAACAACCTGATTTTAAAATTGTTGAAGCCAGTCCTGACGATAACCTTTCAATGATTATCGAAGAAGATTTACCCGATGTAATATTGTTGGATATCGATACCCCGTCACTTGGCGGGCTTAAAATTGGTAAAAGCCTTATTCAACGTTATCCTGCCATTCGATTGGTAGTCATGACCTCTGAGATTAACAATGATGAACTGTTTGAAGTGATCCGAATTGGTGCCGCTGCTTATCTGGATAAAAAATCGAACATCCAGGAATTGGAAGGTGTTATCAGGCGCGTCGCGCGCGGAGAATATCCAATCAACGACAGCCTTCTTGCTACCCCTACCGTGGCCGAACATGTCTTGAAACAGTTCCAGGAAATGGTATCGATGGGAATGTCTGTAGAATCGGTTACTGCTCCGTTAACAAATCGGGAAACCCAGATTTTACGGTATGTAGCTGATGGAAACTCCAACAAGAAAATTGCTCAAATTCTGGATATTAGCGAACAGACCATCAAAAATCATGTCAGTTCCATTCTTCGCAAACTAAACGCAAATGATCGGGCTCATGCCGTGGTTCTGGCAATACGCAGGGGCTGGATTTCTGCCAATGATTGAAGTTTGATTTCGATTGCGAAACGCAAATACTTCTCATTACAGATAATCCTGCATTAGCTCTTCGCATAAATTTCGGGATAAATAAGAATCATGTCCGGGTCTGTCGTTATTTCTGGTAACGGAAAGACTCAACTTACAATCTAATTTCTTAAGTTGCTTTCTTGTGTCAATAATAATCACATTGTTACATCAACTAATTTCTATCTTTGCTGTTAGCTTCTTTATGCGATTCAACCTTCGCTCGTGCTTGTCATAATTGTTATGTTTGTCTCTGCCCTGATATCTTCCGGGTTTAAAGTCCTTGTAAATCTTAAATGTTGTATAATAACTGGTGTTATTAAGTTGATTCGATAATGAAGAATCTTATAATGAATCTTTCAAACTTATCATTATTATTCCATTCGGTGGAGCAATAGAGACTGACTTTAGCAGGAGATAGCCAGATGACGAATAACCCGTATCGTATCTTTGGAATTGGCCTTATGCTTGCCGGCGCTATCTTTGCTCCTGTCGCCTATTTTCTTATCAATTCTATTCCCTTAACCTCAATTGCGCTCTCCTTGGTTATGGTTGGTTTCACGGGCATTATCCTGGCAACATCCCGTCCTCAGATTTCTCCCGAAGCTGCCCAACTGCTCCTTGAGACCGGAATGGAGAATATTGCAGCTTTACTTGAAGAATTGGGACTAAGCAACAAAGCTGTTTATCTCCCGTCATCAATGAGAATCGGTAATGCTCAGGCTCTGATTCCTTTGAGCGGGGATATCGATATCGGCCGTATCAAAGACAAAATACCCCGGAGATTGATTGTCCGGTGGGGAGATAATCCGGGCGACATGGCAATTGCTGTGACTGCTCCGGGAGGTACCGGCCTCAATAAACTTGAAATAAAGCCGGGGCCGACTTCATCGGAAATCGAACAGGCGGTAGCTTATGTTTTAACCGGGCTGCTGGACCTGGCTGATTCAATCGAGGTTCGCTTTAACGATAAACAGGTAAATATTGAGGTTACCGGGCCTGAATTACATTATGAAAACGTCTGGTATTATCGCTGCCTCGGCAGTCCGATTGCGTCTATTGTCGCCTCCATTGCCAGCGACGGTATTGGAAAACCGGTTAGAATCGCGGAAGAAAACTACCGGAAAGGTAAAAGTATTATCCGGCTTGAGGTACTTTCTTGAGAATATATAACAGATATCTTTTATTCTTGGTTTTAGCCTCTTGTCTGATTGACGTTATTCTCGCTTTCACCAGACAAATAGACATCGCGGTCTATTTCACTGTTCTTGTCATTGCGTATCTCATCATCACTGTTCTATTTGTTTATTTTAGTCCCAAAACCCGAAAAGCGCTGTCCTTGGTTTCTATCGTGTTTTTAGCCGGGTTTATGGTTGTGGTTGTCCTCAAGATTATGGAGGTTATGCGTCTTAAATGATATTGGGGCAAGGCTTCTTGAAAAAGATCGTGGTTGTCATACTTATCGTCGTGTGTTTTGTGCTGATATGCTCGCCGATTTTTGCCGCAGTACCGCAAGAAAACCCGGACACTGCGGCAGTGGCTTTTAGCGGTGTATCCCTTTTTCAGTTTTATTCCGGCACGCTGGATTCGGTGTTAGCCAAAAATCAACAGGATATTGAGACAGACATTCAGGTCTCGCCTTTCGCCAATGTGCCGCCTGCTGTCGAAGATTCTTTTAATAATTTTCTTTCCTCTGCCGGTAACCTCTGCAGTCTGATATTGGGTTTGGACGGTAGCGTCAGTGATACGAAATCGCTTATACAGGAATCCCGATATACAGAAGCAGCATCGTTATATACCGAAGCTTTTACGAACTTGGCAATCGCGGAAGAAAACCTTGATTCCATAAAACAGGCAGCGGTTATTGCTGGTAATCAATTTAATGTTACCGCTGCCTCCATTGATAGTAGTGTTAGCGTTGCCTATATTGCTGTGCTGGATGATATCCAGCGGCTAAGCGACTTGCTTAAACTGTATCGAATCATTCTGCAAGAACAACAAACTGAGATTTCGAATCAAAGTTTATTACCGTCTTCAGACATCACTATTAGCATTGATCAATCGGAGGCGTACGTTGGAGATACGGTTAGCGTTGGGGGAACTCTCTCTGCAAATGGGCAGCCCCTCGGTAATCGCCGGATAGAACTCCTGCTTGATGGTTCCCTGTATTTGACCGTTACCACTGATTCTTGGGGACATTATCTCGGTTCATTCCAGGTGCCTTACTGGTACGTGTCTTTAATTAAAATACAATCGCTATACTTTCCTCAAGCCGGCGACGTCGGCAACTATGATTTAGCATTAAGTCCGTCAGTAAGTCTGAAAATTTTGTTCTATACTGCCGTTTTAACCCTTCAAACATCGACAAATGCTTATTCCGGTAGGGATACATCAGTTATCGGTCAATTTGATTATGGGTCAGCCCCGGTTGCAGATGAACGGAACATCGAAATTTCTTTAGACAACGCACCGTTTGTAGAATCGGAAGTTTCCGCTACCTTTACGCAAAAGATATCTTTACCTGTTGATACCGCAATCGGTAACCACTTAATCACAGTCTCGGTATTGGCCGACGGTCGGTACAGTCCCGTGGTTGCCAATGTCAATTTAACCGTAGTAAAAGCGGTTCCGGTGCTGCTCACTACAAAGTTGCCTTTTGCCGCATTGATACCGGGTAGTTTTAATGTCCGTGGTAAATTAACTTCCTCCATCGGACCGGTGTCGCAGGCACGCGTCACAATAACATTTGAGGGAAAACAGGTGAATGCCGTTAGTGGCGACGATGGCACATTTAGTGCCGTAATCAGAAATAGTATGGGTTTTGGACTATTCGGCTCGCAGTCGCTGGAGATTACGTCCGCCCCGATGGAACCATGGCAAACTACTATCACTACTTCACATAATATTATTACGGTATATATAGTGAACTGTAGTGTTTTTTTCCTGATTCTTGTATTTTTAGGCATAATTTTACCGCGCAGGTTGAAATTCAGAATGGCTGCAAGGTCCAACCATAAATTACCTCAAACAATTGTAGTCACAACACCTGTTTCATCTCTTTCATCTGTTGCCGAAGATATCGCGGTGGATATTGGTCGCCGGGATGAAAGTATCCCGGTGGGCAGGTTGTTGTACTGGTACCGCATCGTGATTCGGCTGATGCAAAAAGTCTCCGGATTACTTTTAAAGCCCAATCAAACCCTTCGGGAATATATTCGTGATACCGGTCAAACAACCGGGTCTACCGACAAAATCATCCTTGAATTTACTCGGATTGTTGAGAAAGTTTTATATTCCCCGCATCAGGTTACCGAGGATGACATCAAAAACGGCGAACAATTGGCACGTAAAGTGCGGGAGAGCATCGGAAAATGAAAATCCATCATGCTCTTATTATCACCATCTTGATTACGTTCATTATTTCTTTAATGTGTGTTTCTTTATTCCCGTCGGTTCAGGCTTTTATGCAATATAATACTTTGTGGAATGGCCTCCGTCATAGTCTCAACGCGCTCAATGCAAATACGGTTGATACCTCCAATGGTTTTCCTCAAATAGATAGTAATAACGTCTTGGTCTGCATTCCGTATCTCCAATACAGCGATTCCGAACTGGAACAGTTAAAAGATTTCGTAAACAGCGGCGGGACGCTGATGGTAATGGACGATTTCGGTTTTGGCAATGACATCCTGACATATCTCGGTATCGGTTGCCGCTTTTCCGGCGCTCCTTTGCTGGACCCGCTATATTGCTATAAAAATCAGTCGTTCCCTGAGATCATGGATTTTAGTACCGCGGTCAGCCGGAATGTAAAAGAAGTTGTCTTAAATCACGCTACAGCATTGCTGAATATTGATAATTCCCTGGTAATTGCCCGGTCTTCCGCCAGCAGTTACCTGGACCGTAATGGGAATGGTTCCTGGGATGAGGGGGAACTGCAAGGTCCCTTGCCGGTGGCGGCTAAAATGCGGCAGGGCAACGGAACAATTATTCTTGTGTCCGACCCCGGTATTCTCATCAACAGCATGCTTGTCAAAGATGACAACCTGTTGTTTATTAAGACTCTCACTGGTTCGGATATAAATAGCGGAGAAATTCTGGTGGATACCTCGCATCTCATCAGGGATCCGATGGAAATAACTAAAACGAAACTTGTCGGCATCAAGGGGATTTTATCCCGGCCCTGCGCACTTTTAGGAATTGTGTCCTTGCTATTTATTTTCGCATCAATCTATATCTTGAAAATGGGAGGGTCAATTGGAAGAGAATCATAGTTTGTCAGATTTATATGGGAAAATCCGCGGCGAGATTTCCAAAGCAGTGGTGGGCAAGGGCGATATCGAACTTACCTTGATGCTTGCGATTATTGCCGGCGGTCATGTTCTGATTGAAGGATTGCCCGGCACTGCTAAAACTAAGCTTGCGCAAACTTTCTCGGAGGCAATCGGCGGCCATTTCAAGAGAATTCAGTTTACCCCCGATATGATGCCGGCTGATATTACCGGCTTTTATATTTATTCTTCTGATGGCTCTTCCAGGTTCATCGAAGGGCCGATATTCTCCCATATTGTTCTCGCCGATGAACTGAATCGGACAACTCCCCGTACGCAGTCTGCGCTGTTGGAAGCGATGCAGGAAAATCAGGTTACTATCGAAGGTAAAAATTATCACTTGGAAACACCCTTCATGGTCATTGCTACCCAGGTGCCTTCCGGGGCAGAGGGGACTTATGTATTGACCGATGTGCAGTTGGATCGTTTTTTACTCATGGCAAAAAGTGAATATTCTTCTAAAAATGACGAGCAGAAAATAGTTGCCGCTATCGATACTATCGATGAGCCTGATATTAAACCGGTAACCGGCCTCGATGAAATAAAACTTTGGCAAAAATTGGTAAAAAAAGTCCATGTTTCGCCGGTTGTTACCGAGTATATTGTATCGCTGACATCTTCTGTTCGGAGTGATACGGATGTTTCCTGGGGTCCCAGCACTAGGGCGAGTATTGCTCTTTACAAATGCGCTCGGGTAATGGCGCTGATTGACGGTCGGGATTTTGTCATCCCGGATGACATTAAAAGCCTTGCGTACAAAGCGATTGAACACCGCATTCGTGTGAAATCGGAAGCAGAAATGGATAATATTACACCCCGCATTGTTATCGAACGAACGTTGGATAAAATAACGGCGCCAAAAATGAATTTATGAGTATTTTACGTAACCGCATTGTCGTTAATACGCTAAAACTCTATGTTTGTGTCGTGCTGATAATCACCGCCATCATTTCCGGACCGTTGACGGCGGTTCCAGCCGTTCTGGTCCTGCTCGTTTTTCTTTTTTTTCAATTACACTCGGTTAATGTCTTTATCGGCTTAATCGTTAGCTATTTCGTATTTTTCGCCGTCGCCATATTAATTGCGCCGGTTACAAATTTTGTAATATCGAATCTGATATCGCTGCCTGTATTATTTCTCGTTACTGAGGGTCTGTTAAACACTGCTGGCTTTTTACCGGTGAGAAAATCCCGATATTCACGTAATTTTACTCAAATTGGAATAGTGTTGCCATTTATTGCCATCGTAAATCTCATCGTAGCTTTGTTCCTGGGCAGTTTAGCGCTTATTTTGGCTGGTTCGGTGGCGGTAATTTATCTGGCAGCTCTGAGTTATGTGTCCTTTAGCAGACTATCCGCTAAATCGCTGGTGGTCGAAAAAATTCAGGAACGTATTATTGCCGGCGCCACTGCTGAACTGCATTTAAACTTGCATCCGAAAACTAAAATAGGTGGTGTGTTATCTCTTGAGTCGCCTTATCAATGGCTTAAAATCCATTCTCCTGTATTGTTGTTCAAACAGGACCCGATGATTCTAAAATTATCATTGGCACCGCTTTTGTCCGGACCTTCGGAGGTAGTAGTAAATGCAATCGCGACCGATTGTTGGGGATTAATTCAGGTCCGGTTTCAAATTGCTCCGGTTCAACTTTATATTATTCCCCGGGCCCGCTATGCGGCTTGGCTTGCCCGGAGATATCTGGCAGCAACCAAACCTGGCATGCTGCCGATGATTTCAAATGTCAGCGCCGCCGCGTCTCGATTCGGTTTTCGCCGGGGGATTGAATATTATAACAGTCAGTTATACCAGCCCGGCGATGAATTGAAAAATATGGATTGGAAACATTCTGCAAAATATAACAAAATGATCACCAAAGAATTTGTCGAATTTCACGGTCAGCCTGCTGTGCTGCTTGTGAATCTTGCCGTTGGTAGCGCTGAAGAAGCCGATGAATTGGCACAAAAAACTATTGTTACGGCTCTCTCTCTGGCGCGGGAACAAATACCCACGGTAATCGCTGCTTATGACCAATCCGGCGTTAAATTAGTCACACAAACGCTCCAACCGCATCAAATAGTTGTGCAATCACTGGAAATTACTAAGAAAATAACAATATTCGAAACCCCAAGCAGATATTTATATCGTCCGGATGTCGGCAAACTGAGAGTTGATATCAATCGCCTCGCATCGGTTGCAGGGGATTCGTCAAAAGCGCTCGCTCAATTGCTGAGTGTGGAGTATGCAAATATTCTGAATAATATCGCGTTTAATCCAGCCACGAAAGCCATTAACCAAGCGATGAAGAATACAAATCAGCATTCTACTTTCGTTGTTGTCTCCAGACTAAATCATGATGCTGATGCTATTGAAGCCAACCGGTTCCTCATGACCAAAAGAGGTTATGCCGTTGTTGCCGTTTAGGCGTGATTAACTTGGTCCGAATTCCATCTAGGAAACGGTATTTAGGGAGGTGGTTATGGAAAACACGCAGCTCCAAAAAAATAAAACCGGGTGGAAAATAGTTGACATAATTAATAAATTCCAGCCGCTTTTCGCCATACCTTTATATTTTACTGTTCTCATTAAGGTGCCCCCTTTTTGGCTTAGTCTGATTTTAGCTTTGATGCCTTTGGGGTTACGTTTCCTGATTACCCGCCGCTTCATCCGCCGGACTCCGTTTGATTTACCGGTAATGATTTTTGTCATCGCAATGTTAGTGGGATTTATAATTGCCCCTTATAAAGGAGTGGCTCTCGGCGCCTTGTCCTCCACTCTGGCTTCCATTCTTATCTTTTACGGCCTTGTCAGCAATAGTGAAACGGGAAACAAATACTGGCTTTGGCTGGCTGCTGTCATTTGTGCCCTGACTTTAGTAATGTCTGTATGGTTCTTTGCTCAGGGGCATGGGAGGGAATTCTTCTTTAACCGATGGGCTTTTCATTTCTTTTCCGGGTTAATTGGGAATAAAGGTCCGCCGCTTTCATGGAATAGTGTCGGTGCATTACTGGTGGTGGTTATCCCGCCTTTATTCAGTGTTGCGCTTTTTAAGAATAATCCCTTTCTTCGTGCGGCAGGCTTGATTGCCGGCCTTGTTTTCACCGGCATCCTTTTCATGACCGTTAGTGGCGGCGGTTGGATTGCGCTTGTCTGCGGACTGGCATCAGTATTGGTATTTTGGCGTGTGTGGATGCTTTGGGTTGTTATCCCTCTGGTGGGTATCATTACCTCAATAATCGTGGTTGTTTTTCATAAAATCCCATGGTTGACGCAAGCCTTTTCATGGGATTCCTTTCTCTACCGGACGAAAGAATGGTCGAATACGTTTCATTTACTAAAAGGCTCCTTGTTCTTTACCGGTCTTGGCCCGGGAAATTGGGTAGATGTCTATGATAAGCAGTATCGGGCCGGGGACATTATTCTTCACAGTTCCTATTTCCAGTTTTATACAGATGCCGGTATAGTGGGCATCGCCGCCTTGATCATAGCGGCGGCGGTGTTTGTGCGGCTGTCGCTAATAATACGGTCGTCGCCTCAGCAGAATCCTTGGCAAGGGGTCGGAATCGGGTTGATGGGCAGCATCGTTGCCGGAGCCGTATTTGCCTGTTATGACGTCACCTTTTCCGGGACACTGGCCGCTGCTGCGGGCTATATTTATTTCAGTATCCCGTTGCTTTGGATTATGGTGGCTTTATTTGTTGTCTCCTACCAAAAACTATCGCTGCCCCATCAATCGAAAATATGAACAAAATCAAATCAGCGCTGAACATTGTCAAAGGGTGCCTGGTTTTTGTTTGGGGCACATTTATCAATGTTTTCCGGATTATTCGTTCCCCCGGCAAAAGTTTCAAGGGGATATATGGTGTCTCGTTTTATCGTAATTCTGCCTATCTTATCGCTAATTCCGGTCTTTCTCTTTTCTTGGGTTTGGTGTTTAATGTTTTAATTACCCGGATGTATTCGGCTGCTGATGTCGGGTATGGCTCCGCGATAATCTCTGTATTAAATTTCCTCGGTTTTATAGGTACTTTGGGTTTTGGTTATTATGTGGTTCGTTATCTTCCGTCAGCAGATGATAAGGCTAAAATCTTAAACTCGCTGCTGACAATCGGCGGGGTCACGGCGGCGGTCGCCTGTTTGATCTTCTTAAGTGGAATTTCCTGGTGGTCGCCGAAACTTATGTTTTTGCTCCATAAACCTTACTTTTTTATTTCATTTGTCATTATGGGCGCCATATTTACTGTTTATTCAATTGTTGCTCAGGTTTTTATCGCTTTCCGCAAGTCAGGTTACACATTGTTAAGTCAGGGTGTTATTGCCAGTGTCCTTGAATTAGTATTGGTGATTGTGATGAGCGCTTTCGGTGTCTACGGCATCGTTGCCTCACAGGGAATTGGACTGGCAATTGCCTTAGTCGCCTGCATTTTCGTGTTTTTACCTCGGATA
>Ga0224521_1000525_pt1 | contig 11315 bp, 8 predicted proteins | sample CFST0metaG_FD_182731 | JGI IMG/M metagenome (GOLD analysis project Ga0224521, IMG submission 182731) | Peat soil microbial communities from Stordalen Mire, Sweden - C.F.S.T0 | ecosystem: Environmental > Terrestrial > Soil > Wetlands > Peat | place: Sweden: Norrbotten County, Stordalen Mire... | reverse complement strand
GAGCAAAACATATTTACAGTATCTATAGAAAAATTAAAACACGCGATAAAACATTTGATGAAATTTATGACCTGTTTGCAGTAAGAATTATTCTCGATACAGATAACAAATATGATTGCTTCGCCGTTTATGGAATTTGTTCGCAAATATATATTCCGATTCCGGAACGCTTCAAGAATTATATTTCACTTCCTAAGCAAAACGGATATCAGTCTATTCATACTACTTTAATGAGTAAGGAAGGTAAACTTGTTGAAGTGCAAATCAGAACAAGAGAAATGCACGAAATTGCTGAAAAAGGTATTGCAGCGCACTGGAAATACAAAGAGAATGTACATCTTAATGATAAGAAAATTGAAGACTGGATGAAATCCATCCGCGACACTTTCGAAAACGCGAGTCGGGATGATATAACTTCAAAACAATTAATTGAAAGTTTTAAATTAAACCTGTTCCAGGACGAAATTTATTGCTTCACTCCTAAAGGTGAACTGAAAATTTTACCTTCGGGCGCAACGCCGCTGGATTTTGCTTTTGAAATACATACCGAGGTTGGAATGCGGTGTATCGGCGCTAAAGTAAATGGCAGAATCGTTACGCTCGATACACCATTAAAGAGCGGTAACCAGGTTGAAATCATTACATCTAAAAATTCCAAGCCGAAAAGGGATTGGGAAAAATTTGTCGTGACTCATAAAGCTAAATCGGATATAAGAAAATATTTTAATTCGGAACGAAGAGAATTAATTGCAAAGGGAAAAGAAATATTCGATAAAAAAGTCAAGAAACAAAAAATTCATTTCGATGAAGATGATTTCAATAAAGTACTTCACAAAATAAAATTTAAAAGCTCTCAGGATTTCTTTTGTGAATCAGGCAGGGATGAAAATAAGATTGATTTGGTAATTAAACTTCTGCTCGACAGGAACAAAATTCCGCAAATCGATTCAGCTCAGGAAACCATTCTTGCGGAAAATATAGAAGCGGAAACTGAAGTTACATTTGACAAATATGTTAAAGATGCGAGAGCAGCAACAACAGGAATATTTATCGGGAACGGTGCAACAGAGAAAGAGATGGATGGAATTAAATACGATTTTGCTCAATGCTGTAATCCCATACCGGGTGACGATGTAATAGGCTTTATTACGCAAACTGAAGGTATAAAAATCCACAGGAAAAATTGCAAGAACATAGTAAATCTATTTTTAATTGACCCTCAAAGAGTTGTTGAAATTAACTGGGGAGATTCTTCTGCAGGTGAATTCACAGGCGGAATAAAAATTATCGGAGAAGATAAACCGGGAATTTTAAACGAAATCACAAAAACAATTTCTAAAAGTTTTAAAATTAATATTAAAAGCCTGAATATTAATTCAAAAGGAAATATGTTCGAAGGTACTCTGATACTTGCAGTAGAAAATCTTAAACAACTGAATGCAATCATAGATAAAATCAACGCCCAGTCAGGAATTTTCATCGCAGAGCGATTCAACGGCTAGCTCTTTCAATTTTAAATGTTAAATGTTAAATAAAAATCCAATAATAGCCTTCATATATTAAAAATTCTTCTTGATATTTGCTCTTCTTGTTTTTTGCACCTTCATTTTAAGTTCTGCGCTTTTATTTTTTATTCTTTATTTTTTATTCTTTATTTTTTATTTTTTAATCTTCGCAGGTTACTACCGCGCATGCATATTCATCTGTATGAGAAATGCTTACGTTGTAAATAAATTTTGAATATTGATTTTCTACAATATGATGTATATAAGGTTTCCCTAATTTATCATTTAAAATCTCAATATCCTTCCATCCGAAATGTTTAGAAATGCCCGTCCCTATTGATTTAGAGTAAGCTTCCTTCGATGCAAATCTTCCTGCAAAATGCAAATCCGGTTTTGAAAATGATTTGCAATATTTAATTTCGTTTTCCGTCAGTATCCTTTCAAAAAATCTGTCGCCGTATTGCTCCATCATTCTTTTAATTCTTTTAATATCTATTATATCTATACCAATACCTTTTATCATAAATTATTTTCCTTTCTTACAATTTGTATTAATTCTGCAATATCATTTATATCATAATCAGACCCGGGATGTATTGTATTAAATGTATCTCCGTATCTCGCAAAAACTGTTTTCATCCCAACTGCCTTCGCCCCTACAACATCTCTCTCAGCCCAGTCGCCAATCATTAAACATTCTTCCGCTTTAAGATTTAATCTGGTTAAAGCAAGATTAAACGGAAGGGGTGATGGTTTTCTTTCATATGTATCATCAAAAGTAATTACAACATCGAACAAATGAAGAAAATTTAAATACGAAAGTCTCAGGTACGCTTCTTTTGACGGCGCATCGGAAACAACCGCAAGCTTCAACCCCATTTTTATAAGCTCGATTAAAGTCGGGAATACTTTCGGATAGGGTTTCAAAGCTGCTTCCCTCGCGGTTCTATACGCAACAATACCTGCAGATATTATTTTGTAATTAACTTTTCCGTAAATATTAATCAGGAGTTCATCAAATATCTGCTGATATTCTATACCTTCTTTTTTATAAATTACATCAATTCTTTTCAAAGCATCATCATAACTTATATTCAATCCCGCATCAATCATAGCATAAATTGCAGCATCAACCGCCCGTTCTTTTAACAACATAAAATCAACCAGTGTGTTGTCAATATCAAATATTATTGCTTTAATCATAAAATTCAGTTAATGTTTTTAAATTTAAAAGTCTTTAAAAGTTCACTCACGAGATAAAACGAACCTGTAATTAAAATCAAATCATTTCTTCCTGCTAATTTCCTTGCATTTACAAAAGCAGCTTTTACATTATCACTTATATAAAATTTTTCTTTACGTTCCGCACTTTCAAACAGTATTTCTGCTTCTTCCGCTCTTTTATAATCCGGTTTTGTTAAAATAATTTTCGCATCGAGCTTTTCCAGCAATCTCACACAAGCTCCATAATTTTTATCTTTCATCATTCCGAATATTATGAACAGATTCTTAAACTTAAAATATTTTAAATTAGAACTAATCTGTGAAATACCCTGCAAATTATGCGAAACATCTATCACAGTATCAGGGTTTTTGCCGATTAATTGGAATCTACCATAGAATTTTGAATTGACTAAAATATTATTCAAACCAATTCTAAAAATATTATCCGATAATTTTTTCTTCTCTATTTCGTATATTTTCTGCAAAGATGTTAATGCTGTTTTAATGTTAGAAATCTGATAATCACCAATGACAGGATAAAAATATTTTTTTCCAAAAATATCCAGATCAATTCCTGTTTCTCCCCTTTGCGTAATATTTATATTTCTTAATTTGTGAGATTCAAATAATTCGGATTTTTTTGCAACACATTTATTTTTAATCACTTTTAAAGCCGTATCTTTAATATCCCCGATTACAACGGAAATTTTGTTCTTGATAATTCCTGCTTTTTCATAAGCTATCTTTTCAATAGTATTACCTAAATATTCGGTATGGTCAATTGAAATTCCTGTAATAACCGAAATCAATGGGTTTAAAACATTCGTGGAATCGAGCCTCCCGCCCAGTCCGGCCTCTATTACAGCGTATTCGACTTTTTGTCCGCGAAAATATTCAAATGCCATAGCCGTCGTCACTTCAAAAAAACTCGGAACAATTTTTATCACAAGTTTGTAAACTCTATTCGTAAAATCAATTACGTATTGTTTTGGAATTTCCTTTCCGTTAATCAATATTCTTTCCCTGAAATCCTTAATATGGGGAGAGGTGTACAATCCCGTTTTAAATCCCTCTTCAATTAAAACCGAATTAATAATAGAAGCAACAGAACCTTTACCGTTTGTTCCTGCAATATGAATTGATTTAAAGTTCTTTTGCGGATTGTTTAAATAATTAAGAAGAGTAGTAATATTTTTAAGGTCATATTTTATCTCCACCCTTTCCAGGCTAAATAAAAAATCCAGACACTTTTTATAATCCGTAAATTGTTTTTTGCTCATTATTTTTAAATCAAAAAAATTAATACATCATAAATTTCCACTCAACATTCAGTATCAAGTATCCTGTATTCAGAATCAAGTATCAAGTTATCATTAGTTTATATACGAATTCCCGGCTACTGCTCCTGCTACTGCCACTTCTACTTCCGCTGCTACTGTTACTGCTACTGTTACTACCACTGCTACTGCTACTTTCGCTCTTAATTTAACATTTAAAATTTAACATTTAAAATTGTTTAGTAGTCTCCCTTCTCCACTGCATCATCAGGTACGAACTCCCATTTCTTTGCTTCCTTACCGATATTATTCACGAATTCTCTGAACAATTTATTCTTATCAAATTCAAGGTCGGGAAATTCTTTCCTGATTGTATTCGTAAAAGCAGCTTTTATTTCAACTCCGAGATGACTGATAATATCTTCTAATTTTATCCTCGCCATAATAATATTATTTAATGTTTTAAATTAAAATCGTTCCCGCTCTTCCGACCGGGAACGATAAATAAATTATTCAATTAAAACTTAATTTTATTTTACAAACTGTTCTGCAAAATATTTCGAAGTAAGCTTTTCGCCGGTCGCTTTTTCAATCATTTCATTCCAGTAATATTTTGCACCCGGTGAAAATACTTTTTCAATAAGAAATTTTCCGACTTCGGGATGATTCGCCCAGCTTTGATTTTTATAATCTTCTGATTTGATAATATTTTTTGTTACGTAATAATAAAGCTGAGATGAAAATAAATCTCCAAGCAAGTAATTATGATAATAACAAGGAAACGTTGCAATATGTATCTTCGTTGCCCAATCCGGTTCATTTCTTCCTTCGGGTTTTTTTAGAAGCTGATATTTTTCAACTAAATCCCACCATAATTTATTTAAATCCTGGTCGGGATTTTCGTACATACTTTTTTCAAACCTGTACATAACCTGCACCCATCTGCTGAATACGAGTTCCGTTAATCTTAAGGCTTTAAAACCGTCATCAGAAACTTTTTTCATTTCGTCTTCATTTATTATACCCATATCCTTAAGCCATGTTGCATTTGTAGAGAAGCGTCCGAACATCATTGCAATTGCTTCTGTCGTTAAAGTGTGGGCTTCAACTCTTAAAAAGAATGGAAGTTTTGCATCGACGTGTTTTGAATAATTTGCGTGTCCGAATTCATGAAGTAAAGTATTCATCCATTTTTCATTTGCTACAACATTGCAAAGCACCCTTACATCACCCATCCTGTCGATATCAATTTCATAAGCGTGTTGATTCTTTCCGGGTTTTTCAAACAGGTCGCAATTTTTAAATATATCGTCAACCGGAAGACCTATACCCTTATAATAAGATTGCATTAAATTCGGAAGGTCTTTGCCTTTATAAAAATCATCGTAGTTGACTTTGTAAATTTTCGGAGCTTCCTGGAAGAACCTGTTTTGATAATGCCACGGCATTAATTCTTCTTTCTTGATATTATATCTTTTCACATAATAATCATCGACATTTGCTTTTTCTTTTGCAAATGCATCCTTCGTTAAATTATCGAGATCATCAAGGAGCTTCGAAATTTCCGCAGGGTCTTCTTCGCCGACTTTTAAACTCATTTCATGATAATTATTAAAGCCGAGTGATTTCGCAATTTCATTTCTCATCTTCACAAGCTTTAAAATATCGGCAGAAACAGTTGTACCGATTTTCTTTTGCGCCGTCCACACTTCTTTTAATTCCTTAGAATCCGTGGACTTCACCAATATATCTTCAACCTGGTTATCGGTAAGTTTTTTCCCGTTAATGTCTGTTCTGAAATTTCCGAATTTTTGTTCAATGGCATTTTGCATTCTGTTCACAGCATTGATTCTTGCAGTATCAACCTGGTTTTGCAAATATTGATTGTAAAGAACCGTAAGCTGGCGTTTCAGTAATTCATCTTTAATATCTACGGCTTCTTTAAACTTTTTTAATTTTGCAAAATCATCCTTGTTCGAAAATATTGCCGCCCATTTATTTTGCAATTCTGCATTTTTATCGAAATCTTCTTTCTTACCTGAAATGGATGCGTTCCAGTATGCAGTATTCATCTCTTTAAAAAGAGGAATAGTTTTGGTCTCGAGATTTTTTATAAATTCAGCCAATTCCTTCTCCGAATTTGATTTTGTTCCTGGTGTCTCTTCTTGCTTTTTTCCACAGCTTGTGATTATGAATGCAAGCATCAGAATAAAAATAGAAAATTTAAATAACTTTGAAAGTTTCATAATATTTTTTATCTATTTTAATAAATTCAAATAATTTCCCCTTCTTCACGGGGTATATTTGGTTGTTTTAATATTTTGTAGATTAAATATAAATCTAATAATCAACCTCTCTTATTTCCAACTGAAAATGCGGAACTCAGAGTTAAATATTTAGCTTAATATCATCCCCCCTTAATCCCCCCTTCTAAGGGGGGAAAAAGAGAGTATAATAATTACTGGTTCCTATGGATTGCAGCTGGAACGGAAATTAATTTTATTTTACAGGCACATTCTTCAAAGTTTCTACAAGGTAATCCCAGAATTTCTGCACAGTCGCTATATCAACTTTTTCATCGGGAGAATGCGGATGTTTTATAGTCGGTCCGAATGAAATCATATCGAAATTCGGATATACACCGCCGAGAAGTCCGCACTCAAGCCCCGCGTGGATTGCCTTTATAGCAGCAGGCTTTCCGAACATCTTCAGATACAAATCTTCGGTCACTTTCAAAATCGGTGACTGTGGATTTGGTTTCCATCCCGGGTATTGACCGTCAAATGTCATCTCCGAAACTCCTGCGAGTTCAAACACACAAGCCATTGACTGCTCGAGATATTCTTTAGCTGAATCAACCGAACTTCTCAATAAACATCTTACTTCAACTGTCTTTGTCTTTTCATCTGATTTTACAATTGAAAGGTTAGTCGATGTTTCTACAAGTCCTTCCATATCGTTACTCATTCTCACTACTTCATTCTGACAGGCATTAATTGCATTTATAAGATTCTTTTGAGTTGTTTTATCCATCACAAATTTCGGCATTTTAGCTTTTTCGAGAGTGACTTTTAAATTCGGCTCTGCAGTAGCAAGTTCTTTTTGAACTATCGCTTCAAATTCTTTCAAAGCTTTTTCAAATTCTTTTACTTTATCTTTCGGTACAACTACGACCGCAAATGCTTCTCTTGGAATTGCATTACGCAAGTTTCCGCCTTCGACGCTTGCAAGTCTCAATCCGAAATTCGTTTCCGCAGTTTTCAGGAAGCGGAATAAAATTTTATTAGAGTTTCCTCTTCCAAGCTGAATATCACATCCAGAGTGACCGCCATTTAAACCGTGAACATAAATTTTCAAAGCAACTGCTTTTTTATGAACGGGCTTTTTGCTGTATTTGAAAAAGAAATTTCCATTTGTCCCACCTGCACATCCGATAAACAATTCGCCTTCATCTTCAGAATCGAGATTCATTAATATATCACCCTTTAATAATCCCGGTTTTAATCCGAATGCACCTGTCATTCCGGTTTCTTCGTCGATTGTAAAAAGTCCTTCGATTGGTCCGTGAGCAATATCTTTGGATTCAAGAACTGCCAGAGTAGATGCTACGCCGATACCGTTATCTGCTCCGAGGGTTGTACCTGTTGCTTTAACCCAGCCATCGACTATTTGCGGCTTTATCGGGTCTTTTTCGAAATTGTGTTTTACATCACTGTTTGCCTGCGGTACCATATCGAGGTGACCTTGCAGGATTACACCTTTTCTGTTTTCCATTCCGGGTGTTGCGGGTTTCCTGATGATAACATTTCCGACTTCATCAACGATTGTTTCCAATCCGATTTTCTTTCCGAATTCTTTAACGTATTCTCTCATTGCACCTTCATGTTTCGAAGGATGCGGAATGTTACATATTTCTTCGAAGTGATTCCATATTGCTTCCGGCTTCAAACTGCCAAGTATTTTTCCCATTTGTTTTTCCTTTCTTTAAATATTTTAATAAAAATTTAATATTATATTTTAACTTCAAAAACTGTCATCCCCGAATGTGCGCTCTTTGCATCCCGATGTCTATATATAGGGACTCTTATCGGGGATCCCCTGCCTTTTCCATCACCCGCTGACTATTAGTAATTGTCGGGGGTTCTTGTTCTTTCATTCAACGAAGCACAATTCGACAATCCTTGTGATTCGCCTGGATTCCAGCTTCCGCTGGAATGACAAAATACACTCTACTTCCCCATCAGCTCCTTAAATTTAATAAATTTATGCTGATATAATTGAGATAAAAATTTAGTAACTCTTTCCTCAGCCGGAGCTATTTTATCGCCGAATATCTCTGCAAGTTCATTTGCAATTACTTCAACTTTCTTTTCACCGTCAATTTTTTTCCATGTTGCCGAACCTAACTCATCAAAATTAATGTGAAAATTTGGAGATTTCTTCTTCGGAATGAGCGATTTGAGATAATTATTTTTGAATTTAGGAATCAGTATAGTAATTTTTCCTTCTTCTTCAACAAATTCCCTATTTCTTATCGGTGTAAGCTCGAGATAATTTATTACTTTTGTTTTCTTGAACACAATTTAATTAATTTATAACGCAGGCCAAAGTTGAACCTTTGACCTCCAAAATTTCATATTTTAATTCATTCGAATCAATTACATAAAATCTAATTCGAACGATCATCTTCTAACTAACATCCCCCCTAACCCCCCTTCAAAGGGGGGGAAGGAGATATGTTCAACTCTTTCCCACAATTTAGCGTGGGAAAATTTCAATAACTTATGTAGCGTCTGGATTCCCGCATTCGCGGGAATGACAAACTTTGATAATTCTTTAACTTCTCAAACAATTTAACATTTAAAATTTAACATTTAAAATTGAGAAAGTTACATTCCTGCTGCAGGTGGTGCCGGTTCATCCGGTGAGCCCGCATTCTTCATAGGAACGAAAATCAAAATCAAACCGATAATCACAAGCACGGATAAACCTATCAACAACGGCGGTTCTGAAAATATTGAAGGAATATTAAACTCGGCAATTCTGAACGGAGCAAAACCAAGACCTGTCAAGGCTTCTCCGGCGATGAATCCCGATGCCAGAAGAATTCCTATATTTTCGATTCTGACTTTCTGTGCCTCATTATATCCGCGTTTCTTAATAATCATTTCGAGTATACCTTTAATAACGCCGCCCACAAAGATAGCAAATGTTGTTTCAAGAGGTAAATACATTCCAACGCTCACGAGCATCGGACTTTTTATTTGCATCAGAATAAATGCAAGACCCATAAGCATACCGACGATAATCAACGGCCACGCCATTTCACCACCGACAATACCACTCGATAACATTGCCATCAAACCAGATTGCGGAGCGGAAAGATTTTTGCTTCCGAAACCGCCAATATAACCCTGTTGCTGACCCTGAACAATATCTGCCTGGTTCAATAAATTCAAAACAAAAAACATCACAAGACCTGAAATCACAACTCCGATGATGTCACCGACCTGCATTTTCCAGGGTGTACCGCCGAGTATATGCCCGGCTTTTAAATCCTGAAGCATTTCACCTGCAACTGCTGCAGATACGCAGACGATTGCCGCAACTCCAAGAACCGCTGCAACGCCGCCAGTATTAGCATCAACACCTATTATAACAAGTATCAAAGCCGTCACAACCAGCGCCGTTAGTGTCAATCCGCTGATTGGATTATTACTCGAACCGATTATACCTACAAGATAACCCGAAATTGCAGCAAAGAAAAACGCAAGTATAATCATTAAAGTTGCCGCAACAAAGGCAGGTAAATATCCGGTATGAAATATGAATTTTGTTACTACGAAAGTTGCAATCGCAACTCCGATTATTCCGAGCATAACATATGTGAATGGTAAATCTTTTTCTGTCCTCTCAACATCGTGACCGCCTTCCGTAGCAGCTTTTTTAACGTCACCGATTGACCTTTTCAAACCGGCGAATAAACTTGTTCTCATTTTAAACAATGTATAACCAGCGCCCATTAACATTCCTCCGATAGCAATCGGACGCACAATAAATCTCCATACCTGGTTAATCTGAAAAGCCGGGTCGCTTACTTTTTCCAGGGTTGTACCTTTAAGCACAGCCCAAGCCTGTAAAAATTCAGGTGTGAAATACGGAGATATAAAATAATAAATTATAGGTGCAAGCAAACCCCAAGCAAGCAGTCCGCCGCTGAAGTTTAGCGATGCATATTTTGGACCGATTATATAGCCGACGCCTACATAAGCAGGACTGATGCCCGGTGAACTGATTAACATTCCACCTTTAGCACTCAGCGGTGTTCCGGGAACTTTAACTGCATTAAAGAAATTATAAAATCTTTCCCAGCTTTGTGCAAAGAAATTTATCTGACCCAAAAACTGTATAACCGCTCCGAGTCCCATTGCACTGAATAAAAATTTTGAGCCGCCACCGCTTTTCTGACCTGACTTATGAATTTCCGCTGCCGCAGTAGATTCAGGGAATAGCAAATCAACATCTTCAACCATTACTCTTCTCAGCAAAGCAACGAACATAATACCAAGCACACCGCCGCTGATTAAAATAATTGTTGCGGTAATATAATGCTTCGGGGTCATAAACGGATTCCAGATTCCTGCGATAAAAAATGCCGGCAGAGTAAATATTGCACCCGCGGCCACTGATTCGCCAATCGAACCGACCGTTCTGGTAAAATTCTCCTCGAGTATAGTTCCCTTCATAGCTTTCAAGAGTGCCATACCAAGAACAGCGGCAGGATAAGTTGCAGCTATAGTCATCCCGGCTTTCAATCCGAGATAAGCATTAGCTGCACCTAAAAGCACTGCAAGCACAAGCCCTATAATGAGTGCCTTTATGGTAAATTCTGCCATGTTGGTTCCGGAAGAAACAAATGGTACGAATTTTTTTTGTTCAGCCATATTAATTTTTTAATTGATTAATGAAAAAGGTAGGTTTTAAAAACAAATCCCATCTTATTTTTTTATTTAAATTTAATTCGAAAATTTTTTATATAATTTATTAAATTATTGAAAAATAAGACAGATTTCAAGTAATTTAAAATTCATAAGATTTGTAAAATTTTAAAATTTTTAAAATCAAAACAAGAGCAATATAACACGAATTTTAAAGAAATACCTAACGCAACATTTATGTTGCTTATCTGAAGAGCGATAAGCATTCAACATAAATGTTGATATACTTATTTTATCACAGCTGTCCAAAATAAAAATGGAACTAAATTAATTATTTAATATTTTTTAGAATATCGACTTTTTTGGACATA
>Ga0224521_1000523_pt1 | contig 11333 bp, 12 predicted proteins | sample CFST0metaG_FD_182731 | JGI IMG/M metagenome (GOLD analysis project Ga0224521, IMG submission 182731) | Peat soil microbial communities from Stordalen Mire, Sweden - C.F.S.T0 | ecosystem: Environmental > Terrestrial > Soil > Wetlands > Peat | place: Sweden: Norrbotten County, Stordalen Mire... | reverse complement strand
GCAATAATCCACCATACATTTTTAAGAAGTGGTCAAACGGGTCTTCGGAACTGTTTTGTGCTGCTTGCAACAAATTTATTTTGATGCCCAGGAATACTTCTAGGTTTTTTATAAGTTGGTATGTCTCATCTAATTCCTTTCCAGTATCACAGGTATAGAAATCAATATCCAGTGAAGGATATTTTATTTTCATATAGATAGCCAGTGCTGCACTGTCCTTACCTCCTGAAATGCCCAATACATGCCTAACCTTACTCATTGTAATAATTCTTTTAACAGGTTTAATACAGCTGCAATATTGGAAGTTTTATCAGAGCCAAGTTTCTCCTTCATTGCAGATTTCAGTTGTTCAATTTCTTCAGATTTTTTCTTCGGAACCCTAACAATTTTTGGATTAATTGTGTTAAAAAAGGTGTCAATCTTCACTCCAATTACTTCTTCGCTGTTCTCATCGAAGTCGGCTTTTGAAATATTGGTCAAACTATCCAGTTCAAAAATCATCGACTTAAATTTTTCGTAAAGCAAAATTTCATCATCATCAGTGAACAACTCAAGTGTTCTTCCTGTAACTGCCTGTGCAATTGAATTAAGCCATGCCTTTTTATCATCTAATGCTGAATCAATTCGCTGCACAAAAGTTTTTTGGTTTGCTAACAGTAAATGCTTTTTCAGTTTACCAAATCGTTTTTGCAAATACTCTTTGTATTCTTCAAAGTTAACTTTCTTTCCAACAAATTCATTACATATAAAATCTTCAAACCGTTGTACCAAACCAGAATATGAAGTCCGCAATTCACGAACTGCATTTTGCAAACTAGTTGTGTAGCTATGCAATTTTGATGCATCTCTTTGTAGAGTGCTTAATGAAATTCCTAAAGCATTCGGGAACGCTTCGAAGAATGTTTCTTCTGGGTCTTTGCTACTTGTGATTGCAGCCCTTATTTTCAATGCAGAACTGCTCAATCGCTTTGTCTGTTTTGAATATTCGGGTAACCCTTTATAGAAAGTGATAAAAGGTTTTATTGTTTCAATGAATGATTCATTGTTAAACTTAGATTCAGTTGCTTGATTTAAGAATGTTCGGTAGCTATTGAAAATATCCAATTTAACACCTTCAATGTCAAATGTTTTGATAGTATATTTTTCAGGATACTTTGCAATGAGTTCTAAATTTTCATCTGACAAATTTGGAATGTATCCTTCATCGTTGAAGATTGCAAAGTCTTCTCGTTTGATAAATAGAAATGTTGGAATCCAAAAATCAATCAATCCTTGTTTTAGTTTAAGAGGACGCTTGCTCAATATCGCTGTGAAATCAGAAATTCTTTTCTGTTCTGACTTTGCACTCTCTATAAATTTTGTTGAATATTCCCAAAGCTTGTTGAAAGTTGAATCTATATTGACGGTTGCCACATCAAATGAATTTTCCCGCACAGGAGTAATGCCATTTTCTTTCAGCAGGGATAAGTAAATTGTTTTTTCGGGTGGAAATTTCCCATCTTCAAAACCTAAGTTTTCTTTATCCCAATGGTTAGCCAAGGCTTTGAAATAATTGCGTTTAGCAGTATGAATTGACGAAGAGATCTTATGTTTGTTTACTAATTCATTTCTGAAAACTGGAGTTTCATTGTAAACCTCATTACAAACTTGTGATAAAAGTTTGTTAAAATCTTTCTTGTCTGAAATTACTTTTGGTAAACCTTTAAAAAACCAAATTACTTCTTTGCTTCCTGTGTAAATACTGTCAGTAATGTAATGATTTAGCAAACGAATTTGTGATTCAACAATGTTTTCCAATTCTCTCTTGGCAACTTTATCTTCCTTGTTTTCTTCAATTACCCTCTGAATTTTTTCAATCTCAAAAAGTAAAGATTTTATTTCAGTGGAGTTTTTGAAAAAGCAATATACGATTGCTTCCTTCTGATTTTCTGATGCTGCTTGAATTTCTCCAATCTCTATTTTGCTGTTAAAGAGTAAGTTTACAAAACCGTCTATTTCTCCTTGGGGAATTCTTGAAATCGGAAATTCAGAAATTACAAACTCAAAGAATCTTGGCGTCCCTTTATCATAAGAATACAATTTTGCAAATACTGGTGTGAAGTGAGAGTATTTATTCAGCAAAGCTATTACATCACCAACTTCTGAAATTTTATTGCCGGCTTCAAGAATTGCTGACTGAATATCCAAATCAGTTCCTTCAAACAAAATGTAACGTTTACTGTGTGAACGGAAACGAATTATTCTTTTCTTCTCTAGGTTATCAATAATTTTACTTGCATCAAAAACTCCACAAGCTGTTTCAAGATAGTGGCTCAAAAAGTTTTCATCCAAGATTGCTCCGCTGGCTGAAAAAATATTTAGCAGACCGATTGTTTTAATTGTTTTTGCGTAGTCACCAATTGAACTCTCAAATGCTCTTTCAACTTCTTCTAATGATGAGCGGATTGAACTCCATGCAGAAAAATCAGGATTGTATTTTGAAGTGAGAAATGAGTAAAAATTATAGTTCAAATAATCATACACACAACTCAAATTGTAAAACGGGTTTCCACGTTTGTTGTATTTTGAGAGACCTGTGTGGTCTGTGGATTCAAGGAAAGAAAACAAAGATCTTTCATTCTGCCCGTATCGTTGTAATGAGAGTGTGAGAATGTTTGCAGAAAGAATGTCAAGAGGACTAAGTTTTGTTGAGATCTCACTCAGAAAATCTTTATTGAAGTTAAACGCATTTGTTGCAGATGCCAGCTTCAAACATTTTTCAATTGCTGTTTTTGAAGATTTGTTTTCAAAATTTTCAGCAACATATTCAGAAGCTAAAAACAAAAGTTGTTCAACTGGTTCGTTGAAAGTAATTTCCCTGAACCTACCTTTTACTTTTGACCACTCTTGTTTTTGGGAGCTTGTGAGTGAATATGCATACGATTCAAAACTTTGGTGAACTGCTGTTATAAGAACAATATTGTATTTCGGGTTGTTGCAAAACTCTGCTAATTGCTGAATGAAATATAATTCGTTTTCGGGATTGTGCTTGCTTGCATACTCTAAGAATTTGCCGAATTCGTCTACGAATAAAAATAAAACGCCATTGTCTTTTCCAAGTGAATGGTAGCGGTTGAAAATTTCTGAAAGAATATTTTCATGTTTATTTTTTGACGCGGTTACTTCAAATGTGTCTGCAAATTTTTCAATAATCGAAGTGAATGAACCCACAATTTTTACAAAGTCAACTTTAGGATTAGCAACGAAGTTTGGATCAAAATATCTTTGCGTTCCTCTGATACTCTGCTCTAACGCCAAGAGGAAAGAAGATTTGCCCGTGCCGTAAGTTCCAATAATGTTGAATGCACGAATCCCTTTTTTAAAGTCGTTTACAATCTGACTTACAACTTGCCTGGCATTTGGTGTAGGGATGTAATGAAAATTCCTCTCAGTGTCTCGGAGTATGTTTACCGATGTTGTGACATTATTTGCCATAGTATGTATCTAAGATTGAATAAGCATTTGGTTTCTTTTTGAACTGCAACTCTTTTATTCCTGCATGGTCGGTGAAGGTTATTTGATTATTGTCTCGGACAATTTCAGAAATTTTATTTGTCAAACCTGATCGATTTAAGCAGAAAATTGAACCGGGGCTATTATTGTCATATTCCAATGAATTTAAACCGATAGAATCTCCGTAACTCGGGTTGTCTAAAATTGAAAAAAGTATGACTGCCGGTGGCAGTTTGTCTCTTTCATTGTTTTCAATTTGGAATTGTTCGTCTTTCCCTTTGATAATTGTTTTAAGTAATTCAATTTCAGAAAGGATTCCCGAAAAACTGTCTTCAACATCATTACTACCTTCACCACTTTGATACATTTTTACAAACACAATAAAATCCTCTGCAACAGTGTTGTCGTTAAAATTGAATGTTTTATCTGCTTCCCGGATTCGTTTCAGATAATTTACGAAAGTGACTTTGTTGAAGAAAAGTTTTTCTTTTCGGAACTCATTAAAGATAATACAGTAAGTTGAAGCGAGCCCTGTCTTGATGAGTTGGTAATGCAGCAACCACAAACTTGCATCGTCTTCAAGGAAAGGGTCATAGCCGCCATTGTCCAAAAGTCTTGCTCCGAACTCGGTTGGTTTGTCTTTGCTGTCAAGAATATTGAACGCTTTCATCCAGTAGCGAATGGAAGAAACCATGTTCTTCCCAACTCCTAATTTTACAACTGCATCTTCATCATTGAAAGATTTATTGGATTGTATGTAATCATAACCCTTTTTGAGCCAAAGTTGTCGGCATTGAAAGGAATCATGTCCTGAAAAAGTATATTTTATTGTTTCTGAATTCGCCGTGCTCATCAATTTTCTGAATGTATTGCTGTTAAATAATTTAAATGTAAAGTAAGCAAAAATTAGAGAACGATGTAAGGGGAAGGGTGTTTCTATATTTTAACACAGGAGAAAAGAAATCCAGCAATAATATCTGCAATTTCTGGGCCTTTAGGAAAGGTATTTATGTGTTCTTTAAATAAAACTTATTTTACGGTCAAAGTGATTCAGGATAACTATCAGCGTGTCTATCCTATAATCTAACGTTCCTTTCTCGATCTGGGTGATCCGTGCCGGAGAAAGGCCGGTCTTAAAAGCCAGGTCCTTCTGACTTATCCCGGAAGCGTCACGTAAAGCTTTAACGAGCTCCCCGATCCGCCCCCTCTCCTCCCCTGTTAAATTTGTATTAAAGTTTCTTTGTGGCATAATATGATTATTCTTCGTGTCCTGTGCACTCTTTAGAAAACTATTTGTTTGAGTTTTTTGGTAAGTACTCTTTCCCTATAGGCCCGGCCTTAATGGTCACCTCCGTTCCCTTCGAAGCAAAAAAAGGAATTGACCTATATGTTAACGCTGAATTCTCTTTACAAATCCGAACAGCTTCTGATTCTTCAAAACTTGCCCCTATGGCCTGTTTTTCTGTATCCTGGATGACAAATATTGACTTCATAATAAAATAAATAAGCTATTTTTTAACATAAGATGAGTAAAAAGCTCCCATTTTTCGCAGAAGCTTTGGTATTTGAGAAATATCCTCCGGGGGCTGGTCGATCCATTCCACTTTATCAAAGGTCCCATCGATAAAAAGGGCTCGGAATTTTGGGGTTTGTAGATGATGAACGATATCTCTTATATCGCTGACCTTTTCAATTTTGAAGATAGGATCCTTTTTAGAGTATTCTTTTACCAGGTCATCAACCGGTTTCTGCAGGTAATAATCTTCGGTAGTGCAATTTAGGAGCTTTCCATCAGGCTTGAAGATCTGAAAGACTTCATCCGTCTGGCGGATGCGGTACACGGTGGAACTGCTACGGTCCTCAAGAATCTCAAGGGTACACACCTCAAGCATTTTTACGCGCTTGACAATACTGTCACCTGGTTGAATTGTAACGCCCGTGAAATGCTCATTAAACAGATCCTTGATTTGTTTTTCCCCCAGCTGGTGCCAGTCGTTTCTGAAAATTATCCCTTTCATATCTATTTCCTCCTTTCTACAAATTTAAGATTTTTATCGTGCTATGGTCAAAAAACATTAATGGCCAGCCGTAACTCGATGTTAACGTCTGGCCATCCGCCCGGCCTAATCTTCTGAGGGAAGGAACAAAACATTATTAGCAAGATAGATCTTAAAAATGTCAAATTTCTCCTGGTAATCATCTTCCAGAGAAATCGTACTAAAAAGCTGCTTAATAACAGGTATACTGTCAAGATATAAAACAACCCTCCACTGACCGGCTTTTTCTCCCGCTGTAATCCTCTCCAGAGTCCAAATTTGAAAAGTAATTGCCTTAACCTCCTCATTACCCTGGTAAGATAAAACCGAGTCTATAAACCAGTGCAGCCCTAATTTATCAGTAACATATTTTAGGCCATCAGTGATAAAGAATCCATAAAAAAGGTCTGAAAGCCTGTAATGATTTTCGGTACCCCGCAGTTCCAGAAACTCATCGTTTAAGTATCTCTTTGCTGGTTTCACGTTTTCTAAATTTTCCATGTTCTACACAGTTTTACTGGTGTGCCTCACCCCTTTCAGGTTAAATTAAATATTATATGCCAGGCAAAAATTATCATAGTATGCGTTTTCCTGTGCCTCTATATAAGAGCTGGTGCCATCTGCCACCTGCTGCCCCTGGTATTTCTTTGAAGATCTGCAGTAAACTTTTTTAGAAGCTCTATCATATAGACAGTTTTCTCCTTTTGCTATTGTCGCATCTGTCTCAGCACATTTGCTTTTAAATTTTGCATTAATAAAATTCATAAGAATAAACAGTTTTTACGGTACGACACACCTTTTTAAAAATAATATAAAGTTATAAATTCCTCTTTTTAAAATTAAAAGTTGTCAAAAAAGTAAGCGGGGATGGGGCTCCCACCCCCGCTTTTCTTTAACTGGCCTTTTCGACCTCCTCCCCCACTTCTGTAAGTTCGCTATGGCTTTCGGATTTGATATTAAAATAAGGTACCGCCTCAGGGAATCTTTCAGCTATGTAACTGATGGCCTTGTAAGCCTCGGCGCAAACCTTGAAAGCCAGGTTTTCATCCTCTTTCAGGCTCTCTTTCCAGCCCTGCAGATAAATAGCAGAATTGATTTTCTGCCTTTCAGGCGCAAAATTGTTGCTCGCCATTATGAAAGCTGAGCTAATTTCTGCCACCAGTTCTTCAATTGCATAAGCCTGCTTATGGTTTTTATAACTCTCATTAAACTTTTTCATTCTCCCGGTTCTTACTTCGTGGCCGGTGCTGTGGGTTACTTCATGCAGCAGAGTTGCATAAAAATACTCATTGTTTATAAATTGCGGCCTGTCTGTGAGTTGAATAAAATCTTCTATAGGGTTATAAAAACAACGATCTGAACCCGGGACCAGGTTAATTTTGCACTGCCAACCATTAAGAACTTTTTCGATAGCCCCCAGGATTCTTTCAGGGTTTGAATTTACAGTTCCTTTACCTTCCATTTCATCGAGCAAAGTTCTGTTAATAACTGCTTGAAGGCTTTCACCAGTCTGGACGCAAGAAAACTGCGCTACATTAAAGACATGATGAATTTTAATAAATGGAAGCTTTATAATTTTAGCATCGCTCAGCTGGGTGGTTGTCCAGGTGTTATAAGGACTTTCCGGAAGATTTCTTCGCTGGCCGCCAACCATCTTATAAAATGAAAAACTGTAAAAATATACCGGTAAACCTTCACTTCCTTTATTAACCGTATATCCCAGGCTCATCCCCTGTTTAAAGGTCATAAATTGAAGAGTACTGAAACCTTTAAACATTGAAGCGAAAAGAAGAAAAATAAAATTCCCGTTTTTGTATTGCCAGCCGGTCTTGTAATTCGTTACGGCAGAATTCTTGTTAACAGGAACAAACCAAGGTTTTTCCCAGGATTCATCTAATTTGCGGTTTAACATCTCGTTAAACATTTCCTGAAGTTGTTCTTTTTTCATTTTGTTAGTCAGTTTTTACGGTGTGCCTCACCTTCTTAAATTAAATTATCATATATGGTTCCACCTGCAACGGAAAATACTGTTTATCTGTTAAATAACTTACTTAAAGATACAACCATATATGATAATATACAAGAGTATAGACAACTATTTTTTAAACATGTTTAATTTTTTTGCCTGGCACAATTACTTCCAGGAGAGGATCTGCATCATAGGATCAGTAAAAAAGATTAAAATTGATCTGCCAGCGATTAGTCAGGAACTAATAAAAAATGTAGTGCTTTTCTCAAGATTATAATAATGGCAACCTTACATAAATTCAAACTCGGAGAAAAATATAACAAAAATTTCATTGTATTCTCAACGGACCAGCTGGAAATTGTTTAGTACCCGCTAAAATATACCTTCATTTTTGCAAGGGAGAAAAAATGTATAATCAATCATTTCGATCTGGGCTTTTGTGGGCGAAATGGTAGTGATAACACCACTTTTGTATTTGAAAAAATTCTTAGTCATTGTTTTTTCCCTTAAAAACTTCTTTAAAATTAATACTAGATATATAGCATTCATTTAATCGTCTTCTAAGTCATTAATTAAAAATGAGTTAGAAAAGGTGGCCGTTACATAGTATTTTTTTTAGAAAAGGTTATCTGCTGTAGAATGCTTTATAGTATGGACTTCAGGCTTTAAAGAACTTTTATTAAAATGTGAGAGGGTTTAGAAAACATATTTGTAATGAAGAGAAGCTGCGTAGTACTTTATGAAAAAAGAGTACAGCCAGGGAGTGTTTTGTAATAACTTGATTATATGTTAAATAAAATAGATATCGGAGAAATTTATAACATAAATTATTTAATGAAAAAAAGAACTCGGAGAAATTTATAACTTTTTGGGTGCTGCCCTTATGTTTATAGTTTGATTAAGATGATTTTCCCTTCAAACTTCATTTTTTTCTGACAAAATGGCATTGTTTTGCAAAAAACTAATTTTTATCTTTAAAAATACCTTTAAAAAGTTGATTGATTTAAATTTGTTTAATCATTTGGATAGTTTGTTGGATCGCTATAACATCGGATGGTAGGGTAACTAAGCGTTTTAAGTCGGAGAGAAATATAACAGTAATCGGAGAAATTTATAACAATACTCAGAGAAATTTATAACTTGAATTCGGAGAAAATTATAACAGTCTGTATAGAGCTCGGAGAAAATTATAACTAAAACTTCAAAGGATTTTCAAATTCATTAAGTAAAGATTTTAAAACGTAGCCTGTAATATCCGTAATTTTTGAAGCATCTTTAGAATAAAGATCGTTTAACTGCATGATCTTTAGCAATATGTCATTAATTGAAGCCTTGTTGAAAATATGGGTAATTTGTTCTATGTGTTTATCCTCGAATTTAAAGTGGGTTCGCAGGAGGTAAAAAACATAATCTTTTTTCTCACTATCCTCTTTTATTAGTTCTGGAGTGATCACCTTGAAGTTTAAATGAGTGACTGTATTGCCTTGTTTTGTTATAAAATCCTCCGAGTTGCAATTAAACCAACAGTCGGCTTTCTCGAAAAGTTCCTCCTGAACCGGAACCAGAATATGCTTTTTAATATCGTTATAGTACTTGTATTTTGAATCTATTCCCATTTGTTCTCTAAAACTATCCAGGGATATTACAAAACCTCCTTTTTTTCTCCAACTGCAGATTAGCTTGTATATCCGTGAAGTGTATTTGTTTTTTGCGCTTTGAGCGATGCTATATAAGAAACGAGTATAATTAATAGGCTGACCGAATTGGTTTTGCTCGATATCAATTAAAATCTTTGCTATTCTTTTATCTATCTCCACCTGTATATAGCTGGAGCGATTGTTTACTACTGGAACATTTGCATTCAGTAAGCCTTGATAACGTATGTACTTTTCCTTTGTGACTTCGTCTCTATATGGGAATTCTATTACAATAGAAGCCAATTTTTTGACAGCTTTTTTAACATGCTCGTAGTTCTGTGGTATAGATAACTCTTTTAAAGGGATCGTAAATTTAATAAACGGAGAATCATTAAAATCTTTAAATAGTGCCAGTTGCGTGTAATCCTCTCCTTTTCTGCTGATTTTTATTGCATCTTGAAGATAGTACATGACAGCGTTAAACACTTTTTCCTGGGTTAAAGAATATTCATAAATAGCATTTGTGACACGGTTTGGCTGATAAATGTAATCCTTAAAAGCAGGAAGCATAAGTATTTTTTCTTGCTTTTTAGTAACCCGGGGGACTTTCAAGGTTTTTTTCATTTTGAGGTGCTATTTAAGTAATGTACGCCAGTTTTTCCCGAACTGCTGCTCAAAGTAGGTCTCAAAGGCGATGTTTGCCATTTGGCTTTCTCCTAGCTTCTTTTTGAACTTAGCGTATTTAAATATCTCTAAGAGTTCCGGTTTTAAATGGAATGTTTTCCTCTCCAGCCCGACTGAAGTCAAATCCACATGGCTAATTTTAATTGTTGCCTTGTTGCTATGTTTACTTGTCAACTTAGCAACATGTTGCTTTGTTGACATTTTATCCTTAACTTCAACATCTTGTTGTTGACTTGTCACACTGCCAACAGTTTTTGGTTTGCTTTCTCTGACCTGGCTAAAGGTACTCTCAAATGCATTTTTCATGTTAATTATTTTTTCTAAGTCTTTTAATTAATTCTTTGCTAACATTTTCTATATCCTCGCTGCCTCGTTTTTCAGAGAAAGTGGATTCAAAAGTGAAAATATCGGTCTGTTCTGCCTGTGCTTGCTTAAATTTCTCGTTAGTTCTGATAGCGGTCTTAAACACAACATCTTTGAAATGTTTGATAAGAGGTGCTTGCATTTCCTTGTTGATCTTTCTTCCTTTATGAACCTTGGTTGTGATAACCCCCAGGACATTTAGATTAGCATTTACCTGCCTAGCCGAATTGATATTGTCATAAAGCACGGCTATGCCAATTGCAGAGAAGATATCGTATTCAACCGGGATAAGCACATGATTGCTTGCAATCAAAGCATTAAACGTCGGAGTATCAAGGTTTGGGGCGGTATCAATAAAGATAAAATCAAAAGTATTAAGGTCCTTGAGAATATTTTTGAGGGCAAACAACTGGTCAGCAGGATTCATCCGTCCAAAAAGAGCGCCGTTAATATCTTTTTCATTCGGTAGAATGTATAGATTTTTATATTCCGTAATAGAAAAGTCATCAATTGTAATCGGAGTTTTCTCTAATAATAAACTACCTAAGTCCTTATTCAGGGTATGCTTGACTGAATAGCTCAGATTTGCCTGGGCATCAAAATCTATTACTGCGGTCTTATATCCATTTTTGGCCATGCAAACGCCCAGGTTCTGGGTAATAGTTGTTTTTCCAACCCCTCCTTTGTTATTAATTATGCTAATAATATTCATCACAATTATATATATCCGTTTTGTTGCTATGTTGCTTTGTAGTTATGCTGACTTGTTGTTTTGTTGTTTTGTTGACATGTTGCTATTGCAAATATAGAATTATTAGTATTATACACAAACAAATTAATAAAAAAACTAATAAAACTAAAAACAGTTACCATGGGGAAGGTTTGAGAATCCTGGTTCCTGTCCAAGATACCAGGCATAGAATAACTCAAAACACCCTTTAAAAAGGTCACTAAGAGATGCGATTAAGCTTCTAAGGGAAATTGCATCCCAAAGTAGCGATAGATTAAAAGAAGCCCCTTAGAATCGTTTTTCAGGGCTTCTCATTTCTTTAAGGTTTAACCACAAAAAAAGGGGGCATTGCCCCCTAATTTACTTTTCTTCAGATTTTGCTTTACTTTGAAATTCTACTGTATCAACATTACAGGTAAGAA
>Ga0224521_1000522_pt1 | contig 11344 bp, 12 predicted proteins | sample CFST0metaG_FD_182731 | JGI IMG/M metagenome (GOLD analysis project Ga0224521, IMG submission 182731) | Peat soil microbial communities from Stordalen Mire, Sweden - C.F.S.T0 | ecosystem: Environmental > Terrestrial > Soil > Wetlands > Peat | place: Sweden: Norrbotten County, Stordalen Mire... | reverse complement strand
CAACAAAATGTTAAAGACATCGGGATGAGCTTTCTCTATTTCGTCGAGCAACACTACGGTATAGGGTTTACGCCGTACCGCTTCGGTTAGTTGCCCGCCTTCTTCATAACCAACATAACCCGGCGGAGCCCCAATCAGGCGCGACACTGTATGTTTCTCCATATATTCGGACATATCGACCCGAACCATCGCCCGTTCATCATCAAAGAGGAATTCAGCTAAAGTACGGGCCAGTTCTGTCTTACCCACGCCCGTAGGTCCAAGAAAGATAAAGCTGCCCAAAGGATGATTCAAATCCTGGAGACCGGCTCTGGCACGGCGGATGGCATTGGCTACCGCTTGTATAGCGTCATCCTGGCCAACAACCCTCATATGCAACCGTTCTTCCATTTGCAGCAGCTTCTGAATTTCGCCCTCCATAAGCCGGCTAACAGGGACACGTGTCCATCGGCTAACCACTTCGGCAATGTCCTCTTCATCCACCTCACCTTTAAGCAATTGCGTTTCTTTTTTGACCGCAAACCGATCTTCTTTTTCTTTCACCTGTTTTTCCAATTCGACAAGAGTAACGTATTTAAGCTGCGCCGCCTGCTCCAGATTACCCATGTTCTCCGCTCTTTCTATATCATGGAGGATTTGCTCCCTTTTCGCCTTCAATTTTTGTAATTCCTGTATAGCGTCCTTTTCCTGTTGCCACTGAGCCCGGAGTCTCAATCCTTTTTCTTTTAGATCTGCAAGCTCTTTTTCCATAACTGTTAGCCGTTTTTTGGAAGCAGCATCTTTTTCTTTCTTAAGAGCTTCCTGCTCTATCTCGAGCTGCATGACGCGCCGTTCCACCTCATCCAACTCCGTTGGGACACTGTCAATCTCGGTGCGTAACTTCGCTGCTGCCTCGTCTACAAGGTCAATAGCCTTATCCGGCAAAAAACGGTCGCTTATGTAACGATTTGAAAGCACTGCGGCTGCTACCAATGCAGTATCTTTTATACGTACGCCATGATGGACCTCGTAGCGTTCGCGAAGTCCGCGCAGGATAGAGATGGTATCCTCAACCGATGGCTCATTAACCATTACCGGCTGAAAACGCCGTTCAAGGGCAGCGTCCTTCTCAATGTACTTGTGGTACTCGTTCAACGTGGTGGCGCCGATACAGTGTAACTCCCCGCGTGCCAACATCGGTTTTAACATGTTGGAGGCATCCATCGAACCTTCAGCAGCACCGGCCCCGACTACGGTGTGAAGTTCATCGATGAACAGGATAACTTCCCCCTGAGACTGCTGGACTTCCTTTAGCACTGCCTTAAGACGTTCTTCAAACTCTCCCCGATATTTTGCACCGGCTACCAAAGCGCCCAGGTCCAGCGCGACCAACCGCTTATTCTTCAACCCCTCAGGCACATCACCGCGGATAATGCGTTGCGCAAGTCCTTCAGCTATTGCTGTCTTGCCTACACCAGGTTCACCGATGAGCACCGGGTTGTTCTTGGTACGACGGGAAAGGACTTGAATGACACGGCGGATTTCCTCATCCCGCCCGATTACGGGGTCGAGTTTTCCGAGGCGGGCCACATCGGTCAGATCACGCCCGTATTTCTCTAGCGCCTGGTATTTACCCTCCGGATTAGGGTCCATAACACGCTGGTTACCGCGTATGGATGCTAATACCTGGTAGACGCGGTCTCTGGTAATGCCGTACCCTTTTAATATCCGCCCTGCAGCACCGGTATCCTGATCAATAATGGCAATCAGCATGTGCTCAGTGCTAACGTACTCGTCTTTGAAATTGCGCGATTCCTTTTCCGCGGCATCCAACACTTGTTTGAGGCGCGGTGAGAGGTAAACCTGAGTCGGCCCGGAAGCTTTAGCCAGTTTTTCGAGTTCGTTCTCCAGTTGACGTTTCACCTGGTTATAGTCCACGCCCAGTTTGTCCAGAATCTGCGGCACGACACCATCTTTTTGGTCGTCTAAAGCCAGGAGGAGGTGCTCGGTCTCGAGCTGAGTATTGTTTCTCTCCTCGGCCAGTTTCTGGGCAACAGAAATTGCCTCTTGCGCCTTTTCGGTATATTTACTAACATCCATAATCTTCATCCTTCAATTTAAAATTTTAATGTTACGATGAATGGATAATAATCAACTCAATAATTTGCATTCTGAACCAGTAATGCATTTGCCTTCTTTCATTTCTTTTTTAGAAAGGCAGTGAAAACAGAACCATTCCATTTTTTACCTTCCCTTTAAAACTGAGCAGTCCATTTTACAATTGACTTTATAATTTCTTAACTATTCTTGGGCTATTATGACAGCCATTCGTTTGAAAACCGAAATATTTTGGATTTTATTTTCCACATTCCGGGCAGGAAGGCTTTCGTTGAATTGTTATTGAATTGAAAGCCATCTCTTCTCCATCAAAGATAAGGAGTCTGTTTTTTAGTAATGTGCCTATTCCTATCAAGAATTTTAAAACCTCCATTGCTTGAATGCTTCCAATGACGCCGGGAGTAGCCCCTAAAATAGGGGTAATCTCTTTAGGTGGAACTTCTGGAAAGATACATTGCAGACAAGGTGTTTCCGGCGGAGCCAGAAAAGTCACCTGTCCGACCATTCCCCGAACCGCGGCATATACTACTGGAATTTTTTGAGTGACAGAATAATGGTTAAGTAAATATCTTGTTTCAAAATTATCCAGACAATCAACAATCACGTCCGGTTTTCCAATGATATTGACTATGTTTTTCGCATTAAGTTGATCGATGGAGGTTGAGATGCTGATAAATGGGTTCAATTCCCGTAATGTCCTTGCGGCAGATATCACTTTGAGGTCGCCGATGTTACGATCATTATAGAGAATATGCCGGTTTAAATTGGAAACCTCGATTTTATCGAAGTCGCAAATCGTTATCTCACCGACTCCGGCAACAGTCAGATATGTTGCTACCGGATTTCCCAGTCCTCCGGCACCGGCGATGAAAACCGTTGAATTTTTCAGCTTCAATTGGCCTTCGCTGCCCAAACCGGACATCATCATTTGACGGGTGTATCGGTCCCGATCATGATCGGTTAAACTAAATAAGTTGCCTTCCATATTAATCAACCTCCAATTATAATTAGCAAGGTTAAGTGCTGCCCCGGAGAAACCGCATATTTTGAACTCTACTCTAATCAAGACATTGTCTACCGATCCGTACAGGAGCAAACTTAATCACCACATTTAGAAGCAGGACTATTAGATCCAAATGGGCTTGTCAGAGAGCTTCTCCAGCAAGAGGTCTGCGAGTTTTGTACCGACGTAATCAAAGTAATTTGGCAGCGTCTTTCCATAGGTGCTAACGAAATCATTGTGCGCCTCTAGGAATTTTTCCCTCGCAATAGAAACATGCAAAAGCGGAATGATGTTGACCTTCTTATCATCGTACCCATCGACGCGGCTTCTGAACTCTTCACCGAGAATAGAAAGTTAGCTCCTATTTTAGATTATTCGTTTACAGGTTCGCTGTCCGTTAATTCGCCTCAGAGGTATTGATATGGCTTGTGAACACTTACAACAGCCGATATTGTTTGCCTTATTTGAAATTCTGCTCTACAAACTTCCAATTCACCAAGTTCCAAAAAACTTCAACATATTTGGCTCGGGCATTCCGATAATCTATATAATAGGCATGTTCCCACACATCGCATGTCAGCAAAGCTTTCTTACCATCCTTCAACGGATTCCCCGCGTTGCTGGAAGATTCGATTGAGAGTGTACCATCGGAATTCTTCACAAGCCATGCCCATCCGGACCCGAATGTTGTTACTGCCGTATTTGTGAACTTCTCTTTGAATTGAGCAAATGAACCGAAGTTTTTATTTATGGCATTGGCCACTAATATAGTGGGTTCGCCACCGGCTTTCGGAGATAGACAATTCCAGTAGAATGAATGGTTCCAGTCTTGCGCAGCATTGTTAAAAATGGCTCCGGATGCCTTTTTCACGATCGCTTCCAGAGACATCTTCTCAAATTCGGTGCCAAGTATAAGTTTGTTCAGATTATCAACATAAGCCTTGTGATGCTTACCGTAGTGGTATTCAATAGTTTCAGCAGATATACCGGGAGCCAATGCATCCTTGGCATATGGTAGTTCGGGTAATTTATGTTCCATGTATTTTCTCCTCTATTCTTTTATTGTGAAACTGATTCTATTTAGCTAACCATATTGAGTCAACGCACATACTACATAATAGGTAACCACCGCCGATTGCTGAAGCTAATATCTTAACAACTCCAGCTCAGCATCGGAACCCATTTCACATGCAGATCGCCTTGACAGTTAACTACTTCGCTTGGAATGTCTTGCAATCAGCATGTTTAGTATCCACTGCAACATCTACTTTCGGGGCTTGACACTCTAATTGGTTGTTGAACTTGCAGCTTGATGCTGTGCACGCTCCGATCCCACCTTTAACTTCCGGAAATCCACCCCGGCTACTGGCATGAACATAAGTATTACATTCAGCATGCGGGCCAATTGTTATTCCCAGGGTATGGCAAGAATCTTCCTTATTGTAGGCACAAGTGGACATGTTACATTTCGAGATTGAAGTCATATTCATTTTTACTACCTCCAACTTTTTTTAGTTTGATGATAGAGATCTAAACCATGTAGAGCACATTAACGTAGACCTAATACATTTTATAACGCCATACATTACAAAATGATAAAGTCGTATTGAATAAAATTACAATATTATGACATTTCTAAGAATACGACCCCTTTATGCAAAATACCATAGTTCCATAATATTCGTGCCTTACATTTTATAATTTCTTAGTTAATGGGTAAAGAATGATATAATAACAAATAGTTCGTGGCAAATATTTCCAGCAGGAGGTTAACCATGCCTGATTTTGGTACGCCGTTTTCCGGACTGGCTCATGACCGGCACATAAACCATGAGGAACTAATTCGGGCGGTGCGGTTTATGGTGGCAGCCGAATATGAAGCAGTGCAGTTATATATGCAACTCGCCGAATCAACCGACAATAAACTGGCGATAGAAGTGCTCAAGGATATTGCTGATGAAGAAAGAGTTCATGCTGGTGAATTTCTCAGGCTTTTGAAAGAGCTGGCTCCGGATGAAGAGGAATTCTACAGCGAGGGAGCCAAGGAAGTGGAAAAAGAAATAGAGAAGTTTAAGAAGAGTTAAAGCCTCAATGTAGTAACTTATTGGATAACAATAAGAGTTTTTACCTCCTGCTAACGTTTCATCATTTGTCGCAAATACCAGCATGAGGGCAGGTTTCCATAGCCTTTGGTTTGCAAAACGTCAAAGCGTAAAGCGATTTTTGAAATATCGTAAAATAACACATTCACGCTTTAATAGAGTAGAAGGGAGGCTATTAAAGTAATTAGAAAAAACTTGTGGAATTTGCGGTGGGATAGTCTTTATTGATGGGCTATCATGTCCAATACACAGAACTAAAACTTTTGAATTTACCTTTAATTTATGAGCACGCGATTTTTACCGAGAGTTCAAGCAGAGTTGAAGTCGAATTTTCAATATTTTCCGCGGGACTCTTTCCCGTGAATATTTTAGTCCGGTTTGTTGAATATAGCGGAGTTGCACAAAGCAATGTGACATGGCAGCACATTATACTAAAATGTGCTTCAGCAACATGAGTATTTCATTCGTATTCTTTTGGGACAGCGCAGATTATGCGGAAGTTCTGACTTTCCGAAGAGTTCTTAAATTGATGCATCTCATTAGGTAAGATTAGGGCAAAATCACCTTTTCTTAACTCATGTTCTCTATCTTTTAAAATTAAAATGCCTTTGCCATTTATCACATAGTTCATGTGTTCAAATGGATGCTGATGAAATGGCGTATGTCCCCCTGGCTTAATGGTAAATACTCGAAATGAAAAGGTTGGAACTCCATCTTTTTTTGATAAGGGAATTTGTTTGTAGATATCTTTTGCACCTTCCATCTCAGGAATTGTTTTTTCAACTTTTTCTAGTCTGGTTATGTACATGAAGACCTCCTCAAACAGTTAAAAGTAGAGATTTGAAAATAATTATACTTATTATTCGGTTTAACAACACATATTGAACGCCCTATTGTTGAGCAAATTGTTATCAATAAATGAATTGCATTGGTTAGTGCTGAAGAACAGTTGTACAGTCAAACGTTCTCATCGCCGTGGGTGCACTGTTACCAGCTATCGGCGGTTCTTTGTTGAGATTAGGTACCGCACGTGGTGCACCCTTTTATGTCCTTGAATTGTCTGGAGAGTTATTATCATTTTTATTGGCTTCTTACGCACGCGAGAAGTATTCGGTTTCTTCCGCTTTCCGCTCATTCATGGTTTTGCGCCTATTAAAGACAAAAATATTGATGCTAAATAATATGAGTAGAACTTCAGTTTTCTATTTTAAATTATTGGACAATAGTAAATAATTTAAAAAAACTCACCTTGCAAGACTGGTTTCAAATAGAAATACATTTGGGTGCCAAGCCAATTTTCCATTGGCGACATTAACTGCCGGTACAAGCCAAATCTTATATCCTGCTGGTTGTCCGATATAGTCTCCGGTCCATTGTTGAGCAGCTCCAACATCAATCGCATCATTTATTATATGCAATTCACCACGAGCATTTGACAACCCTATGGCTAACAGGATCACATTATCACCATTTTTATAACTTACGAGATTATATGCCGTGTCAGATGCAAGTCCATGTCCGTTAAAGACGCCAGATAACTTGGTGCCGCTGAGTGTATAGCTATATTGGCCCATCGGGCCCAATATGATTCGCCAAGTTTCTGGATTTTTCTTAACCAGATCAACGTTTTTAGTATTTGATTTTGCTGAATTCACTGCGGGAGTGGCCATTTGTTTTTTCATTTGTTTCTCCGTAATTGTATTTAACCATCAGATATTTAAAGTTAGACCACATATGTTAAATCACCTGTTGGCTCATTTAAAACCAGTGCTCAAGTGGTTCAACATTATAATCTAATTCGCCTGCGGCGTTGTGACCCGCATTTATTTCGCTGTTTTAGCTTTGAGTTTCTTTTCCTTCATAGGTTCGCCACAGCACATCAGAGCAAAGTCATCTTCACAACCACACGGCTCATCTACTACGACTGCCATTCCGCAGACTCCACACTCGTAAGAATCCCCTTTGGAAACCTTCTTCTTGGTACTTGTATCTTTCTTGATTGCCATTTACGTCCTCCTAAAAAATAGTTCACGAAATCACAATATTACTTTATCATTGGAACTATCGAATAATCATAAAATCCCTTCGAAAAAGATTACAAATCTGTGACATTTAAATGAATTTGAATTAGGCTTGACTTCCCATCTACTTAGAATGATGTATGGTAGTAACACTATAAAAAAGAGATGCTACCATGATTACAGACGAGACAGAACTAATAATCCCCGGCTACGATCCATCCGACCCCCAACCTTATCCCGGAGATATTAAACCCGACTACTACTCCCAAGCCAAGATCAAGAAGCTGCTGAAAAAGTACCAGAATGACTTTGAATCCCTGCATTTCCTCCGGGACATGATGGAGGAATGAGATGAACGAAAACACAATAGTTAACTTCACTGACACGGCCACCGACTGGCAGTGGGCTTTCTATCCTTTCCTGGCCGAGAAGGAACAACGCTCCGGCTCTCGCCGGACAGTGGAATGTTACTCGCGAATGCTCCAGGACTTCTTCGGGCGCTCCGGCAAACAGCCCTCGGCCATCCCCATCTGTGCCCGTATTGCATGTGTCGGTTCCTTCTTTCGATTTCTCATACGTATGGATATCGTCCAATCTAACCCCTGCGACAAGCTGCAAAGACCGCAAACCTCGCCTTCAACACACAGAGGTCTTTCCGGTGACCAGGTGCATCAACTTCTGGCAGTGGTTCCAGACTCTGCTGTAGGTCTCAGTGACCGGATTATCATACTGACTCTAATGTTAACAGGACAGAGGCGAGCCGAGGTGCTGAATATGAAAACGGGCAATCTAATTCTCGATGGCGACCGAGCTTATTATACCTATCGAGGCAAAGGTGGCAAACAAGGGCATAGGGAGTTACCACAACCAGCACAAGACGCGATAAGAGCCCCTCTGGGAGCCTTCGGTAAAGAACTAGCCACAATTCCATCAGAATGGCCTACAAGATCGAGATTACCCCGACAGACAGTGGCGTCAACTGACAAAGGAGGTCCGTATTCTATCACCTTAACTTACACTGCTACCCCAGGATATTAAGAAGGTCACGCATCATAATGGTGGTGAGAAGATAAAATCATTATTTTTCCAGGTTCATAATAACTTCAAAAGTTCTAGCTACCGTACAATACCGCCCACTTAACGAGACTCGAACTTTATAATTGTTATCACTGCTGTCCAAGATAATTGGATTATGTGATTTTGGATGGGTTTTTCATGCGTAAGAAGTAAATCTCTCCGTTTCTTTCAATTTCTACCCCCTTTCGCTGATAGTGGCATAAGACAAAGAAATCATATGCTGTCTAAAACGCCAATTCCAATTGAGAGTTAGGCAGTTCGGGCGGAGTTTCAAAGGGATCATCAAGCCAGTCCCATAAGTTACGGTAGGAAAACAAGTTCAAGCGAAGCAAAGCCACCAAGCGACACAGCGGCAAGTTACATTTAGAACGGAATTGAAGATACTTGAGTAACAGTACCGCAATTAATGCTGTCCAAATCTGGGTCTTTAAAGCATTAGGACTGGTACCGACGAATGTCTTTATCTTCAGGTGTTGCTTGAGCACCTTGAAGAAGAGCTCGATTTCCCAGCGGTCCCGGTAGATTCTGCCGATGGTGGTCGCACCAAAACGAAGATGGTTGGTCAGAAGTTCAATCTCACGCTGGTTATCTTCGTCCCATACTACGACCCGACGCAGAAGTCCTGGAAACTTCTGTCTGCTCTGGTAACCGGTGAATCGGATGAGTTGATCAGAGAGGATGTTAGAATACTGCGGCAGGGGGCAGTCTTTTACGACTTCATAAGTAGCATTGCTTTTAAGACGAGTAACAAAAAAGACACCGGAGTTATTCCACTGGGCAAAGAGTTCAAAGTCATAGTAGCCCCGATCCACAGCCACAATACTACCGGAAGTAAGGGTGAAATTATGTGCGGCAGTGACATCGGCAGTCTTCCCATCAGTGATCACCGCGAAATCAGGCAGATAGCCGTCGTGGTCCAAGAGCAAATGGAGTTTAATGGCGCCTTTGGTTTGACGGAAATCGGCCCAGGGAAACAGGCTCAAACAAAGGTCCACAGTGGTGGAATCGAGACTTAGCAGCTTGTTCTTAAAACGGAATTTCTTCTTTTTAACGGGGCTCTCGCTACGGCAGAAGTCTCGCAGATGGAAGAAGACGTCCTGATAAAGTTCCCAGGGGCGGTGGGCATTAACATAGGAAAGTGTGCTTTTGGCAGGGGTGGTACGCAATCCCAAATGACTCAATTTACCGCAGGTTACTGCAAGTCCGTCGCTAATCTCTCGCAGACTCTTTGCTTGGGCCAGCTGGCAAAAAAGCATGGCGACATACTGATCCCAGGATGAGAAACCCTTGGCATGACGTTCCGCCTTGCTGTCATAAACCAACCTCATAAATGAGGATCGTGGCATGATCTGTAAAATCTGGCTGAACAGACTCGTGCTAAATTTCATTTGAGACTCCTTCGAAATATTTGATGCTTTTCTCACCATACTACTTCGGAGAGCCTCTCTTCTACATGGACTGGAAACCTATTTTGGACAAGAGTGAATTGTTATTGTCAGATTGGCTATGCTACAATCATTTTAGTTCCTGAACATGAGATTTTCTATTAGCCTTATATTCGGAATGATTCGAGTGTGAGTTCGTTGCCACTATATGTTCTCAAATCTTATCAGAGCTTATTTTGAGGCTAAACGGCAAGGTTGTATTGTGCTCACGCCTTGAAGTAATCTCCTCCCTCCCCGCGCGCGGAGAGGGAGTCAGAGGGAGAGGTTTTTTAGAGTAAATAAATACTGGCAATCGAAAACATTTTTCATTCAAATTTAAAGGAAGAAAGTGAGAGAGTACATCAATTGCTGACAACTTATAGCTTTTTTCATTTGCATTTGTTTTTAACACCGTTATATAATTGCGGCACGATGAACAAATCAGAACAAGCCAAAGCGGTAATGCTGGAACATCATTTGAATTGCGCGCAATCGGTGGTATCTACCTATTGCGAGGAATTCGGACTGGACCGGAACCTGGGATTAAAAGCGGCGATGGGATTCGGGGGTGGGATGGCGCGCACGGGGAAAACCTGCGGCGCGGTAACCGGTGTTTATATGATTCTGGGGTTATCGCAGCGGATTAACGAAAATAATGCCCGCGAGAGTATCGAGAGAACCTACAAACTAATCCATGATTTCAATTGCGAGTTTACGGCGTTACACGGCTCATTAAATTGCAAAGACCTGATAAAACTGGACTTATCTATCCCGGAACAACGCGCCGAAGCGCAGGATAAACATATTTTCGTGACGGTCTGCCCGGATATTGTCCGGGACGCGGCGAAAATCATGGAATCGCTGCTGGCTACTTGTTAAACAGCACCAGGATAATATCGCCGTCCTGAACCTCGTAATCCCGGCCTTCAATGTGCTTTTTACCGGCTTTGGCGACCGCGGCTTCACTGCCCAGCGCCATCAGGTCTTCGTACTTGATGACTTCCAACCGGATAAAGCCCTTTTCCATGTCCTTGTGAATTTTTCCTGCAGCGGCGGGAGCTTTTTCATTTTTCTTGCACGTCCAGGCGCGCACTTCATCCTCACCAACAGTGAAGAAGTTGATTAGCCCCAGCACCCGGTAAGCCGCGTGCATCAAGCGTTCCATCGATGATTCCGTTAATCCCAGGTCTTTGAGAAATTCCTGCCGTTCTTCCGGGGCGAGCTGGCTGATATCGGCTTCATCCTTGCCGCAGACCGTAATTACTTCCGCATTTTCCGCGGCGGCGATCTGTTTCAGGGCGGTGACATATTTGTTATCGGCTTCAGCCATGGTTTTGATGTTGGCGATATAGAGTACCGGTTTCAGGGAAACGAGGTTGCATTCAAAAACGCTGGCCATTTCCGGCGCGGTTAATTTCTGTCTGCGGGCCGGGATACCCTGCTGGATGGCGGCATTTATTTTTTGACAATGTTCATTCTCGCGGATGGCATCTTTGTCGTTGGCTTTTACTTTCTTTTCCAAACGCACCAGTTTATTCTGGAGCGTGGTGCTGTCCGCTGCCATCAACTCCAGGTCAACGGTTTCCACGTCACGCAAAGGGTCAATGGTTTCGTAGGCAA
>Ga0224521_1000513_pt1 | contig 11411 bp, 5 predicted proteins | sample CFST0metaG_FD_182731 | JGI IMG/M metagenome (GOLD analysis project Ga0224521, IMG submission 182731) | Peat soil microbial communities from Stordalen Mire, Sweden - C.F.S.T0 | ecosystem: Environmental > Terrestrial > Soil > Wetlands > Peat | place: Sweden: Norrbotten County, Stordalen Mire... | reverse complement strand
ACCCAAAACTCACACCCATCACCCGGACTTGGTACCGTCAAGACAGTTTCATCGTGACCAGTGGGTGCTAGTCCATCTACCGAGACTGGCAAAAAAACACGGCACCTCGACGCTGACGGCACCTAATTAAACCGCCGGGCCGTTATATGTAAGGTTCTCAACCCAATACCTAAATATCCAACGCACAAGCAAGAGTTTGGCAGCCCTTCCCTACAGGCATGCCCTTCACTGCCAAACACATGCTTTCTTCCAAACAGGATTAGTCAATTTCGCATTAGATAATAAGTTATCAAGGTCATTGTCTTTTCTTCATAAAGTGAAAGTTAGAGTTTAATATTTGTAAAATTCATTTACGATTAACTGTAAAATATATTTACGATATGAGATTACAATAAAAATTATTTAATTGTATATCTGGTATTTACAGTTTTGGCATCATTCTGGTATATAATTATTTGAACTTCTAAAAAATTCAAACTATTGACAGAAGAAAATATAGCTCCCTTATGACCGAAATTACACTATCAGTAATTCGAATCTTAAACAAGTCAACAAGTGATCGCAACATATTTTAAATTGTCCTACCGGAGTCTGATCCACAAAAAGCATAACTCACTTATTTCTGTGCTAGGACTTGGCGTTGGGCTTGCAACAACATTATTAATCGGGGCTTTTATTATTAATGAAAAAAGCTTTGATAAATTCCACAAAAATTACAGCAGTATTTACCGTTTAGTAAATAAAACATCCAATAAAGCCCTACTTGATAAAGAATATGCTATATCGTTTTTTAATGGTTTGCCAGAAATAGAAAAAGCTTGCCGGATGAATATGTTTCCTGCTATGCTTGGCAATGAAACTAATCCTGTGAATATCGAGAGGATAGCCATTGCCGATTCTACTTTTTTCCAGATATTCAGTTTCCCATTACTGGCAGGCTCACCGATTGATGTACTGGATGGGCCAAATAAAATAGTACTTTCAAGATCTCTGGCTGAAAAATTGTTTCCAAATACTTCGTCAATTGGCAAGTTGGTTCGAATAGACATGAAGGAGTATTGCACTGTTACAGGAATAATGGAGGATAGTCCTGTAAATTCCAGTATACAGCCAGATGCAGTGGTTTCAATTAAAACCAAGAATATGTCCTGGGAGGGAGGGAATTATTGGAATAATAATGGACGTTTTCATATAGAATTATCTCAGTATTACATATTACTGCGAAATGAAAAGGACACTTCTCTAACGCTTAAATACATCCAGGATACTTATGTTGAGAAATGGGCAAGTGAGAAGCCAGATATTGTTTTGCAACCTTTCTCTGAAATATATTCCACAACAGGAATCAATGAATCAGGTACTTTAGAACACACTAATAAGAAACTTCTTTTTCTTTTGCTTTCTATAGGCAGTGTAGTGTTGTTGTTAGCAATTATCAATACCATCAATATTTTGCTTTCAGAAAGTTTCGAAGAGACAAAGCGAATTTGCATACTAAAATCTACCGGAGCTGCAAAACATAATATTGTATGGCAAGGCTTGAGTACCATCTCTCTGATACTAATTTTATCCTTAATCGTAGCGTTGATCATCATTGACACAACACTGCCCTGGTTTAGTATAGAAGTAGAACGTCATTTTAGCCTAAAAACCTTTTTAAGTCTGCCCTACCTGTTGTTCGTAATCGCGACTTTCATTTTATTAACCCTAGGCATTGGGCTTTACCCTTCGTTACGTTTTGCAAAAGCTAACCCGATAGACCTTTTCAGGAAAAGGGGATTTAACAATTCCTCATTCCATAGCATTTCAAAAATTACTTTGATATTTCAGTTTGTAGCCACAATAGCCCTGATGATATCAGTGATAACTATTGTCAAACAAACCAGATTTGTTAAGATGCATCAATTGGGATATAAACCTGATTATTTATTATTTATCCCTGTTCATTATACTTTCAGCAAACAGACACTTACATTAAAAAAGGAATTACTAAAGAATCCTTCCATTTTACAAGCTACAGCATCATTTGGTGCACCAAGTAATGTTTATTTGAAAAGTGATAACAAAGTTAATGAAAAGGAAATGAGTTATTGGGAAATCAGATGTGATGAAGATTTCTTTTCAACACTTGATATAAAATTAAGGGAAGGTCGTTTCTTTTTGCCAAGTGAAATAGGAAGAGCATATATTGTTAATGAAAAGTTTTATAAAGAAGCCGGATTTAAAGATCTATCAACAGCAACCTGTAGAGATATACCAATAGTTGGAGTTATTGAGGATTTTAATACGGAATCTTTACATAATGAAATAAAACCCGGTGCTATTCTTTTCTCTGACGAAGACCTGACATGTCTAAGCCTTAGAATTTCTTCAGAAAATGTACCTAAAACATTGGATTATAGTAATAAGGTTTGGAAAAGCATGTGTCCGGACTTAACATTTAATTTTTATTTCTACGATGACATAATTGAAAAGCAATATCTACAAGAAAAACAATTAACCACTACAATTGGTGCTTCATCGGGTATTGCCATTTTTATTAGTTGTCTGGGGCTATTAAGTATGATTTTATTTGTAGTAAAACGTTGTACCAAAGAAATCGGTATCCGTAAAATCAATGGGGCTAAAGTCTCAGAAATAATGTTGTTGCTGATTAATGACTTTATTAAGTGGATAGCTATAGCTTTTATTATTGCCACACCTATTGTTTATTATTCTATGCAAAAATGGCTTAAAAATTTTGCTTATAAAACTGAATTGAGTTGGTGGATTTTTGCATTAGCTGGTATAATAGTACTGACCATTGCCATGGTTACTGTCAGTTGGCAGAGTTGGAAAGCAGCTACACGTAACCCAGTAGACTCTTTACGATTTGAATAAAATAAATAGGGCAGTATTTTAGACGATCATTTTGTTATAATAAATTGAACTCTCCCTGCGCTGCCAGGCACATCCCGCAAACCGAATAAGCCGAATTGAATTAAGTCCGATGTTTGCGGGAAGAGCCAGTCAGCCCTTCCCTGCCTGCAAGACAAGATTGAGGAATAAACGAGATAATTCCTTCACATCCTGACAGATTTAAAATTAATCCTACATATAACTCGGTCGGTTTAATTAATTGCCTTTTGCAACCTGGACTACTTCTCGATCAGCCCGTAAAGTCTATGCGAGTAAATTCACTTCAACTTATCAAATTTTCTTGCACCCGGACTGTTCCTGCTGCCGAGACAAAGTCAATAGGGTTGCAAGCCGACGCTCGAGTTGTCATGGTTTTTGCATCGCCATCTGGACAGCTTTATCGTAACATGACAAATCCTGCCCACTTATCGGGACCACGCCATCTGGACAGTTTTATCGTGACAAGTAAATCATACCCACTTACCGGGACTTTGCAAAAACGCATGCCAACCCTGACACGGACGGCAACTCATTAAACCGCCGGGCCGTTATATGTAAGGTTGCGTCGTAATACCATGACATCCAACGCGCAAGCAAGAGTTTAGCAGCTTGCCATCGCGACACCGGACGCTGCTGCCAAACACATGTTTTTTTGCTTACTCGTAACTTGCTTGCAAAACTAATTGGGACACGAAAGCACCAAGACTATTTAGATCTATAACCACCTAAATACCAAGGATTTTAATCCCCTTTTCCACATTTGACTTTTTACTTTAGTGTTTAAGTATTGGAATTTTTCTATATTTACTACATGAGCGAAAATGGCACCACATACAAGTCAAAAATAAACACCACTTTGGCGTTTACTCAATTGTAGCATTCATGCTAAGATATTAAACGTCATAATCAATGAAATTAAATTATTAATAACCAAATAAAAGACAAAATGGCATTCAAATGTAAAATTGATTTGCATTCATGGAAAGGATGTAAATGTACAGAGTGCGATAAAACTCGTGATGAACAGCATGACTGGAATGGCTGTAAATGCGTCAAATGTGGCAAAACCAGAGATGAGCAACACGATTGGTCAAAAGATTGTGGCGAATGTTCAAAATGCGGAATAACCAGAGAAAACGGACATGACTGGTCAAAAGATTGTGAAAAATGTTCTATATGTGAAAAAACCAGAATTAGACAACATATCTATAACGGATGTAAATGTACTAAATGCGGATTTACCATTGATAGGAATCATTCTTGGGAAGGATGCAAATGTACGGTGTGTGGGATCGGTCAATATTGGAAAGAAAAAAGCCACGAATGGGATGGTTGTAAATGCAAAATATGTGGTAAAGTTAAACCAGTCAGTGAATCTGGACATAATTGGTCTCAAGGCAAGTGTTTGAGCTGTGGGAAAATTCATAGGCATTATTGTGGTTTTACAGATTTACACATGGCGATAAAATATAATGCAGATCTTCAGGAAATTCGCGATTTGTGTTTAAACGGTCTTGTCAATATTGGAGATGAAGAAGGATTTACACCTTTGATGAAGGCATCAGGAAATGAAGGTAGCCTAGAAATTGTAAAATTGTTGGTATCATTGGGTGCTGACATAAATGCACCTTCAAGACGAGGTACTACTGCATTGTCTATGGCAGCACTTCATAGCAAACATGATGTTACAGAATTTCTCATTAGTCGTGGAGGTGTCGTTGATTTTGTAGTACGAAAATATTGAATCTTGACTATCATTGTAATTGCAGCTTTATAGCCAAAACCCAATGAACGTACCACAAATAGCTAGCGACACCTAAGTCAAGATCCGATGTTTCCAACAGGAAACTAGTAAATTGAAAAGAAGCGCTTTGAAGTAAATTTATCTATTAAATTCAACCCTGAGTGTAGTTGCAAAACGTTAGTGGCAAGCGAATCAAATTATTCTAATAATCAATTTTATAATGGAACAAACTATGAATGAAAATTACAAATTGCTAATAGAAACTGAATGGAAAGATGTTCATCATTCCAGGATTCAAGAATGGTCTGCTCTTGGTGTGATTGCAGCTGCTCACATTGGATTAATTCAACTATTGAATTTTATTCACTCTTTAATTAAAACCGGGAATTTATATCCATACCTTGTTTTTGTATGTTGTTTGATTGCTCTTCTATTTTGTGTTATTGGCATATTAATGACTTGTCGTCATAGAAGACTAATGTGGATTAAACTAAATTGGATATTCGAAGCCGAAGAAAAGCTAAGATTAATTAAAACTCAGGATAATCCTAATGGAATAATTCCAGAAGACTATAAAATGTTGAAGTCGAATCATTATAAGGAAGTATTAGAAGAAGAGCTTAAGAAAAATATCGAATCGGACCTCGACCCAAACCAGATAACAAAATCAACAAAATCAGTTTGGAATAAATTAATGTGGCCAAGATTTCTATCAACGAGCTGGTTGTTAGTGGCATTATATTTTTTACTTGGTGTTATTGATCTAGGATTTTTAATTTTTTCTTTAACTATTAAGTTATAAACTCACCCAAAACTAACATCCACATTAAATAATTGCCGTTTCAGTTGGATTCCAAGGATTGTAGCCTGCATAAAGTTCGTTAGTACTTAATAGAGTGGTACTCCGCAATCGGCAAGAATCCATGACGACTACGTTAGCAACCAATTAAAAAACACGAAATGTACGAACAGGCACACTTAAATGAATTGATAACCAGATAAAATGCAATAATGCAAAAGTCGGATACTCTGACCAAATTGTGCCGATAAGATCACAATTAACAAACATAAATTTTCAACAAACGCTCAAAACTGCCCATGAATAGTTAATTTGTTGTGGACAGATGTGATCAAGACAAATGATTTTTTCAAATAGTCCTTCCCTTCACTGTAAACCACATCTCGCAAACCTTTCATCCTAAATCAATGTTAAATTCAAAGTTTGCGGGAAGAGGTTTACAGTCATTCCCTGCCTGCATGACTAGATCAAGTACATGACGACAAAGTTCTCATACATCTGGACAGTTTTAAAACTAACCCTACATATAACACGGATGGTATAGGTAATTGCCTTCAGCAGCCCGGACTGCTTAGTAATCAGCCCCATAAGTCTATGCGATCAAAATCATTTCCACTTATTAAAATTTCGGTACCGTGACTAATCCTGCTACCGTGACAATGTCAATAGGGCTGCTGGCCTTCGTGCCGTTGTCATGGTTTTTGCATCGCCATCTGGACAATTTTATCGTGACGTGACAACTCCGTACCTTTTATCGGGACTCACCCATCTGGACAACTTTATCGTGACACATAAATCCTGCCCACTTACCGGGACTTTGCAAAAACGCATGCCAACCCCGACACCCTTCGCTAACGCTCTGGGCAGGCTCCCGCCAACTAATTAAACCGCCGGGCCGTTAGCATTCAGGCCCGCAAGCACGCAACCGCTGACAACTTAGACACAGCGTGACAGCTACCTATCGCAAACAAATGGCCCAAATGCTAACTGAAAAGCAGCATAACACTTGACTACCGGGATCTAAAATACTTAGTAAAACATTAAAAACATTTAATAACATTGAGTGATATGCAACAATTCCTAAAAATGACTACTTATAGATTAAGTACCGATATTCATTTAGTATAATCCCATCAAAATTCATTTATTAAAATTTGTTTAAATTTGATTGTCGTCAGAGTATCAATAGATAAAAAAATGAAAATAAAAATTAGTAACCTTCTAAAAATAGTCATTTTTTTGTCCAATGTACCGCAATTTGGAATCTCACAGCCTAAATCTCAGATTGGTTTTGAACTTGGGATTTCCATTTCTCAGTTCCATACTGAGAATGTTTATTATGAATCTTGGGGGACTAGAATAACTACAAAGACAAATCCTATAATTAGTCCGCTGGCCGGAATATCGAAAGAATGGTTGTTAAGAAATCATTTTCAAATCACAACAGGACTTCAATATCAAATGTCTGGTTACAAATCTTATAGCTTAACTGATAATCTACCTATAACTGCTGGTTATTCTGAAGAATGGGAGATTCTTAAAATACATAAATTTTGCTTCCCTCTTACTTTACGATATCAATTCAAATTATTCAAAATGAAGCCCTCTATATATTTTGGAGTGAGGCCAAATCTTATCCTGACTGGAAAAATTAATATAAAGCACCAAGATTTTATTACTCCCCCCGATAGAATTGAATATAATGAATATGGCTATAATTTATTTAGGGATGGTTATTTCATAATTCCACCAAAAAGAATATTTAATCAGTTTTGCTTTGGATTTTCATCATCAATACGACAACGTTATAAAATTGATTTTAATTACAATATAGGGTATAATTATTATAAGGAAATGCGTACTTCCACTGGAAATTATGGAAATACTACCTGGAGCGAAAAAAAATCGATGCCAAGCTGCGATTACATTCTAATAATGCGATATCTACTTATTAAATCACAGAAACCAAAAGGCAACCCACAAAAAGTACAGTAAAATTGTTTTCCTATTTATCTATTTTATCGTACTCTATGACAATTTATTAACAGCATATTAGCGCCGGACTCACCAGAAGTGTTAATAATAATACACTAACATGACAAATCCTGCCTTTAAGCTGGGACCGGGAAACATGATAAATTTCCATTATCGTGACAAATTCTTTGCATCTGGAGAGTTTTAAACTTGGCCCGAAATGCTAACACGGATGGTATAGTTAATTGCCTTCTGCAGCCTGGACACATTCGTAATCAGCTACATAAGTCTTTGTTCTCAGCTTCAATTCACTTATTACATTTGGTGTACCCTGACTCATCCGTTTACCGAGACAAAGTCAGTAGGGCTGCAGGCCGACGCTCAGTTGGCAGCGTTTTTTGCTCTCCGTTTATAAAATGCACCGTGACCAGTAAATTGCGTTTTCATTATCGGGACTCATACGTAATCGGCTTTTACCGTGACGGGACAACTCTCGTCCACTTACCGGGACTGGCAAAAAACTCGCCAACCCTGACACAGACGGCAACTTAATATACCACCGAGCCGTTATATGTAAGGTGCTAAATCCCAGATAGCTAGACAGAGTCAACATTCACCCTACATATAACAATATAAGCAGTAATTTACATACATATACCAGGACTCCCAACGCGCAAACAAGAGTTTGACAGCCGCCACCGCGACAGCCTACGCTGCTGCCAAACACATATTTTTTGCCTATCCTAACTTCACCAGCAAGACGACTAATTGAGGCTAGAGAGAAGCAAGACCACTGAGATTTATACCTACATAACCACCAAAGATTTCGATCAGATAGAAAGTCCGATTGACACATCGGACCTATGACTATACCATTTCAGTATTGGATTTTTTCTATATTTACTAAATGAACGAAAACAACAAAAATGTCACAACGTATAAGTCAGAATTAAGCGCCACTATGGCGTTTACACAATCGTTGTGATGAACCTTTTATCAGCATTTTTGTTTTCATTAAAATTCTATTATTATGGAAACAGGGATAAATGATAATCAAAAAGCCGAAGTAAATCAATCAGTCTATTTTCGTGCATTAGGAACTACTTATAAAGTTCTAAGCGATTCAGTTGGCGGTTCGGCTGCCGTAGTTGAACACACACTCGAGGCCAAAAGTCTTGGTGCACCAATGCACAAACACACGCATGAAAATGAAATCTCCTGTGTTCTTGAAGGTGAACTCTCAGTAATTCAAAATGGAGAAGTTCAAACTGCAGGCCCAGGACAATACATTGTAAAGCCAAAAGGGATTTTTCATACTTTCTGGAATGCAAGTGATCAAAGAATACGTTTTATTGAAATTATTACGCCTGGTAATTTTGAGTATTATTTTGCAGAACTTGCTCCCTTTTTACTTCCTGGTCAACCTCCACAAATGGATAAAGTAAGAGAAACCGCTGCTAAATATGGATTAATAGTCGATCCATATGCAGCAGACGAAATTGTCAAAAAGTATGGATTAAACCCTTTGGGGTAATCAATATAAGAGGCGATCACACAACATAGCATTGCCGCAATTCGAGAGAACAATTATATTCTCAGCATTATTGCATATATCATCAGTAGTCTTCGGCTGGACCGATCATAATTAGTTTTTGTGGGATGAAGGAAATTTCGTTACTTTGATTAAGAAGCATCACCGGACGGACATAGCATCAAATTTCCAAACTGCGGCAATGCTCGATGTTAGCAACGATTTAATAAATACAAAATATACGAACAAGCATCTGAAAGAATTGATGACCATATTAAGTGGGATGGTGCATAAGCCGAACAACCTAAACATATATTGGCGGTAAGATCAAAATTAACATACTTAACTTTACAACAAACGCTTTATTCCGACCATGAATAATTAATTTGTTACGCCAAGATGTGATCAAGGCGACTGACTTTTCCAAAGGAGCCGATCCTTCACTGTAAACCACATCCCGCAAACCTCACATCCTAAATCAATGATAAGTTCAAAGTTTGCGGGAAGAGGTTTACAGTCCGTCCCTGCCTGTATGACTTGATTAAGGACTTGACGATAGAGTTATCGTACATCAGGACAGTTTTAAAATTAACCCTACATATAACTCGGACGGTTTAATTAATTGGCTTCGCCAGCCCTGACTACTTATCAATCAGCTCCAAGAGTCTATGAGAGTAAAATCATACCAACTTATTAAATCTTGTGGCACCCGGACTGATCCTGCTGCCGAAACAATGTCAATAGGGCTGCTGGCCGACTCCGCCAGCTGGCGGATGGTGCCTTGTTTTTTGCTCGCCATCTGGACTGTTTCATCGTGACCCAAAATTTACAGCCGTCACCCGGACTTGGTACCGTCAAGACAGCTTCATCGTGACCAGTGGGTGCACGTCCACCTACCGGGACTGACAAAAAACGCAGCACCGCGACACAGACGCCAACTCATTAAACCGCCGGGCCGTTATAGGCAATAGCGCTGACCACGTGACAGTTACCGAGACAATTCCGTCATCATGACAAATTTGTTATTCCTTGACAAATTATCTCTCAGCGCAACTAGCCTATAACGGTCAAATGCAGAATTATTCATTTTATCGGGACAAATCCTTAAAATTAAAATCGTGCAAACTCATATTTAAATTAAATAACTTATAAATAAGTTGCATAACTGAAACATAAGTTATAGCTTTACCAGAAATTAAAAACCAGAGCCATGACTAATTCATTTATTTATTACGTTTTGGAAAGTTCCATTTGCCTGTTACTGTTTTTAATGGTTTACAGATTTCTGATCGCTAACCTGACTCATTTCTCGTGGATGAGGATTTACTTACTAATCAGTGTAATTCTAAGTCTTATTCTGCCCCTTCTGATTTTACCTATTCATTGGAGCACCTCGATTCACCCTTTCAGTCATTTTAATAATTTCAACTTTCTCACTAATGTTCAGCCTGGTGGATATTCTGAGGGACAAACCTTATCTGAAGGTTTTAGAAATAGTAATGGTAGCGATTTGCAGCAGGGAATTTTAATCCTGGTAATAGCAGTTTATATGGTCGGCTTGCTTTATAAGGCCTTCAATTTCGCCAGGAACCTGAGAAGTATAGAAAAATGTATTAAGCAAAATCGAAAAGTAAGGGATGGCAGATTCTGGTTAGTTGAACTGATTGATAAAGTGCCGCCTTTTTCCTTCTTTAATTATATATTCATTACCAATTCCTGTCAAAGATTACCTGAAGATGACTTAAAGCGGATTAAAGATCATGAGAAAGTCCATGCACAGCAATTCCACTCGCTTGATGTTTTATTTATTGAATTTATCTCAATTATTTTTTGGTTCAACCCACTAATGATCTATTTAAAAAAATCAATTCAGGAGATACACGAGTATATTGTGGATGAAAAGATTGTGGGAATAGGAAGTGGGAAAAAGGGCTACGCTGAGCTTCTTCTGAAACTGGCTTCTGACGTCAAAGGATTTAATCTTTCTGCAGGTTTCTCCGGTAATCAGATCAAACGCAGAATAGTTATGATAACGAGGCCAAGATCCCTTCCTGGATACAAGCTTATGTTTGCTATGCTCATCCCAGTTACAATACTTGTAATGCTTTCCTTTTCATATATAAAAAATCCAGATCCTCTTACTGCTCAGACAAAACAAAACGGAAATTTCAGTCAAAGTCAGTTAAAAATCGGAAAGATTATCTGGAAAGGAAATACTGTCTATGACATTAAGACTTTAAATCATGCTTTTGGCCTGAAAGAAGGTTCCGTATATAATAAATCCCTTATTGAAGACAGACTCAACGGTTCATCGGGTGCCCAAGATGCCGTTAGCAATTTATACCTGGATAATGGATACCTGTTTAGTAGAATAAGCGTCGAGGAAAATCAAAATAAGGAGGAAGTAGACCTGATCATAACAATTTATGAAGGGAAACAGGCTAAAATTCGCGATGTTATTGTTA
>Ga0224521_1000512_pt1 | contig 11418 bp, 9 predicted proteins | sample CFST0metaG_FD_182731 | JGI IMG/M metagenome (GOLD analysis project Ga0224521, IMG submission 182731) | Peat soil microbial communities from Stordalen Mire, Sweden - C.F.S.T0 | ecosystem: Environmental > Terrestrial > Soil > Wetlands > Peat | place: Sweden: Norrbotten County, Stordalen Mire... | reverse complement strand
CCTTGTATTCAGTTTGTTTGCCCAGAATATCGGCGGGATTGATTTTCAATATGTCTTCGTTGATTACCGTGACCTTAGCTGAGCCCGAAAAATGTATTTTCAGAATTTCTGCCAGATTGTTATCCAGTTCGATAGCGATCACTTTTCCGGCTTGCGCGGCCAGCGTTTCTGTCAGTATGCCCAGTCCCGGCCCCACTTCAATCACCGTGTCCGTCGGCGTCAATTCGGCGGCGGCGGCGATCTTTTTCAGGATATTGGCGTCAATCAGAAAATTCTGACCCAATCCCTTTTTGGCATGCAGGTCATGGCTCGCCAGCAGTCTTTTAGTTCGTGCCGCAATCGATTCATTTTGCATTAAAAATCTTTCCTGAGTCAGGATAACCCCAATTTATTCTTTATTTCCGGAATCGCAAGCCGTGCTGCCGCGGCGCCTGCTTCGATACACTCTTTCACGCGGTGGAAATCTGTGAACGAGATACCGATTACATCCGGTTCGATCACCGCGTCAGCTGTGCTCATCGATGTCTCAATTAACATGGAATCCAGCAAATAGAAAGATTTTAACATGATGGAAACGATATTCGTTTCATGGCTGTTATTCGCTGCCTTGCGGGGGAGCACATTAACGGAGATTACAAAGTCGGCGCCCATGTCCCGCGCGGTTTTCGTCGGTATAGGATTTAACAGTAATCCGTCCACCAGGTTTCTCCCCCGCCATTCCACCGGGGTGAAAATCACCGGAATGGATGAGCTGGCTCTGACGGCTTCCCATACCTTTCCGTCAGTCATGACCACTTCCTCCCCTTTGTCAATGTCAACAGCGACACATGAAAAAGGGATTTGCAGGTCTTTGAATTCGGTATTGTGCCCGACTAACGTTTGAAGCGCTTCTTCAATGTGACGGCCCTTAATAAGGCCTCTCCATGGCACAGCTAATTCCGAAAAATATTTTATTTTATGCAGGCCGAAGGTTTTTGCCACCGGACTTACTGCGCTAATATGCGGGATAGTAAAATCAGTAAAATAGCGCATCCTGCGCGAACCAAAGGCAATCGCCATCGGTCTCAGGGTTTTAGCATTTTTTGTTCGGGCATAAACGCCGCCTACGATCGCACCGGAACTTGTGCCGGCAATCATATCGATGGGGATCCCTTCCTGCTCCAGAACTTCGAGCACGCCGATGTGAGCCAACCCGCGGGCAGCACCGCTGCCCAACGCTAACCCGACCTTCTTCCTGCTCACTCGAACAATTCCTTGATGTCTTTTTCCGCTTTTTTCTCGGAACTGCCGCCCTTATCAAATTCTTCGTAGGATTTAGCCGTGCCCCAGTCGCGCGGTCTGAAGGCGACCGGCATCGGCACAGCATGTCCGAAAATCAATGCCTGCTGCTTCGGCGCTAATCTGGCTAAAACTGTTTTCAGGTCGTTTTTCCCGTTTACGCCGGCCAGTACCGAATCGATGTCTCGCTCATTGTCCAGTAAACAGGTGATTTTTGTGCCTAACTGTGACATTATTTCTTCATCAATCGCGCTGGGACGCTGGTCGATCACGAGCAAAGTAACATTGTATTTACGCATTTCACGGGCAATTTCACCGAAAATAGTCTGGTTAGCGATATCATGATTCAGGAATTTGTGGGCTTCTTCAATTGTAATCACCAGCGGTGTCGGTGGGGTTACTTTGCCTGCCATGGCAACTTCTGTTTTCTCCTGATACCGCTGGTAAATACGGCGGGCCAGCATATTTGCTACCAGCATGTACGTGGTAATGTCGCGGTGCCGGCCGAATTCCAGCACGACGTTTATCCCGCGGTCCAGATATTCGAGGATGCTTTCCACCGCGTTAACCTGAGCATGGGCTACCAGAAAAGGAAGACGGCGGATTGTTGCCAGGCCTCGTTTTAGATTAGCAAAACTGCTCTCATGAATATTCATGCCTTGCAGCAGGGCTTCAACATCAGCGGCATCGGAAATATCTAATGTTTTCTGCATCCAGCCTTTTCCAAAATGGCGCTTCAACTGATAGACCGCTTCCACAGCCTGTTCTGTGAGGTTCAATGTCTGGCGCAGCAGTCCGATATCTTCCGGTTCGATTTCGTCGTAGCCGATTCTGACCACGAAGTCGGTGCTCACGCCGCGGTGTCTGGAATTCTCTTCATCCAGTGTGAAAACGGCTACTTTAGAGGGGAAAAGCTGTTTGAGCGCTTTGACGCCGCCTTTTCCGCCTTCAAAACTGCCGGCCCATCCGTATTCATTGTGCATATCGAAAATCAGGTTGGTTGCTTTGCTTTTTTGCAGCATCCCGATCAGTAAAAGCCTTGTCAGGAATGTTTTCCCTGTGCCGCTTTTACCGAAAATACCGTTGCTCCGTTTTACCAGTTCTTCGAGATTAAGACAGAGTTTCGTCTCCATGTCCAGCGGGTTCCCGATAAAGAATCGAGAATTATCTTCTTTACCGAAGACTGTTTCCATATCTGCTTCTGAGGCCAGTTTGACGCGGGAAAAATGACTCGGCACGGTTTTTACCGGCTGGGGTCCTTCACTGACAGCGGTGACATCCCCGCCGATAGTCAGCATTGGCAGTACGTGCAGCGTCCCGTATGTCGCCGTACCTTCCAGAATTGCCGCGGTGAAAGTATCGGAGGTATCCGGCGGGGAAATCGTGATTTGCTCATCGGTAACGCCGAGACTGATGTCTGTAACCATCCCGAAGAAACGCCGTTTTTTGCCTTCGATGGTGACGTAGCGGCCTACCACCATATCCTCAACCGAAGCAGAACTGTCTAAACGTACTTCAGTGCCTTTCTCCACCGAACCGGTGACGACAATGCCCAGATTTTGATTAGGTTGTGTTTCCATTATTGTTTCAACCTCGCTAGAATTGTCTTGAGCCGCTGATATTCGCCGCTGAAAATTACGGTCAGTGATTTACCCGCGGCAATCAGAAAGGCATAAGGGTCGGTTTGCGCTTTGCTCATCTCACGCAAACTGGCCGCTACCAGTTCTTCGGTCGGGATTTGCAGGCGGTTATTTAACATTATACTGAGAAAATCGAATGATTGACTGAATTGTTTGATTTCATCCGGGTTGCACACCTGGACAAAAGCATGGATATGCGCCGGTTTTGAGGGCAGATATTGATATATTTTCCCGTCAATTCTGTGCCCGACCACCAACACCTGAAACTCGCTGCGCAGGAGTTTCATCAGCTGCGGACTGGATTGATAAACGGCCTCTTCGGACGTTTCATCTTTTCCGCGCGCCACCGGGTGTCTGCCCGGTTCGATACCGGCCGTGCCTGATTGACAGACAATCCCGAAAATCTCCACTGACGGTGCCGTTACTTTTACCAGGCTGCCGAGCGCTGGTAATGCGTGCAGTTCGTAGCACTCCGCCGTAAACTCCGTGCTCGTTGACGCGACTATTTCCCCGATTTTATTCATAATTTCTCGCGAACTCTGATTTGATTTTTATTATTTGTAGTTTGTTTGGTATTTGGAATTTGTAAATTGGATTTTCGTTTGTTACCCTGAGCGTATTCTATACCCACTGCGATTTTAGGTCAACAGCCGGTTTGCATTCAGCTTGAGATGGTGATAATATCCTGATAATATGTCTCAATTATGAGCAAGTTATCCGCTTTCGATTTCTTCTGATAAATGGCGACTGGAAACAAATTTACTTTTAGGAGTTTTACATAATGGAACAGCAACCTGCAAGCGAAAATCCCGGCGAACCGCAGAAACCGCCTGAGATAATTGTGACCCCTCCTCCTCAGGGCAACACACCCGCGAACTACGACAAAATCTGTCCCAAATGTGGTGCGGTCAGCCTTGCCGCCGCTGAATATTGTTTTAAATGCGGGACAAAGCTGCCTGACCCGGCGATTCTCGATAAAAAAATCTGCATCGGTTGTCACGCCGTGAACGCTGTGTCTGCTGAATACTGCTATAAGTGCGGTTTACCGCTCCCCCAAAAATTGTCCAACGGCTATGACAATCAGATCCGTTATGCCGGTTTCTGGGTTAGGTTTGTGGCCTGCATTATCGATGCCATCGTACTGGGAACGGCCACGAGCATTGTCACTGTTCCGCTGTTTATTCACTATTTCGGACAATTTTCTGATTACTCATGGCTTTCTTCAGCCGCGTCGAGTGGAACTTTGCCCAGCGCTTTCTGGATTTTTTACGGGTGGTATTTCGTAGCTAGTTTCCTTATCCAGGTTATTTATTATACCGTTGCTATCGGCAAATGGGGCCGGACTCTCGGGAAAATGGCTTTGAGGATTAAGGTGGTTAAGCCTGACGGCTCCCGGGTGAGTTACTGGCGGGCCTTCGGACGGTGTTTGGCGTATTATTTGAATCAATTTACGATCGGGTTGAGTTTCCTAATCATCGCTTTTACCCATAAAAAACGCGGCCTTCATGATTATATCGCCGATACCGTTGTCATTAAAACTGATTGATAGGGTAAGGTTATTTTATGCAATTCCTGCTGATTCCGGTCCTTGGTTTGGCGCCGGGGCTGTTGTGGCTTTGGCTGATATACAGAGGGAATAAAAACCGACCGGAACCCAAAGGGCTGGTTATCCGCACCTTTATTTTCGGCGCCATAGCTACCATCCCCGTGAGCATCATTGAGACAGTCCTTGTTTTACCTTATCTTTTTGCCCACCTTCAGGATTTACAAAGTTATGCTATATCCGGTTTCAATAATATGTCCTTCGGGCAAACGGCGTATATGTCTTTTATCGTTGCCGGTTTCACTGAAGAACTGTCCAAATTTCTCGTGGTCAGGGCCACCATTTACAAATCACCGTACTATGACGAGCCCATGGACGGCCTTGTGTATTCATCTGCCGCGGCGTTAGGTTTTGCCTCTTTGGAGAATGTCGGGTATTTACTTTCTTACGGCTGGCAAACAGCGCTGATACGGGCGCCGATTACCACCCTGGCACATGTTACGTTTTCGGCGCTGTGGGGTTATCCGCTGGCGCTGAAAAAGCTCAAGAAAAAAAATTCGACTCTATTACTCTGGCTGGGGTTAATAGGTGCCATGGTCGGGCACGGCCTGTTTGATTTTCTGGGATTCCAGCAAGACGGCACTCTGAAGAGTTTGCCGATTTTGATTGCGCTGATTCTTTTATTTGCGTGCTTGATTGCCTTTTTTGTCTTTTTGATAAAACGCGGACAAAAAACCTCTCCCTTTAACGACATGAATGCCGAATTGCGCATCGCCTGCCCTGCTTGTCAGGCCCGCATCCCTGATTATGCCGTATTTTGTCCTGCTTGCGGCGTTGAACTCCCGGAAAACCGGGGCGATGCACGTGCCTTCTGCGGTAAGTGCGGCGCTGAATTGAGCAAAGGTGAATATTTCTGCACATCCTGCGGCAGCCGTATTACTAAAAAACCAGGTTCTGCCAATGAATATCGTCGATAATAAATTCAACGAATGGACGCAAGGATTAGACCCGCTCCAAGCGAGAATCAGTGTCTTTCGTCATGTCCGTGATATCCCTTATGCGGTCGTGCCTTCTATCATGGATTACCGCGGTTACCGGAATATTTTGAAAATCGGTCATGGTTCTTGTTCACCAAAACACTTCCTACTGTGCGAAATGTTTCACCGTTTGGGCTTGCCGGTTTTTTACGTCGTCTACCCGCACCGCTGGGATGAAATTGCAAAAATTATGGGAGAGTATTCAGTTAGATTGGAAGAGATGGCATTGGCGCTGCCGGTCAGCCGTCACCTCGCCTGTAAAGTTTTGATCGACGACAGGTTGGTGCTGGTGGATGTTACTCTCGATTTGCCCTTGCAGCAGGCGGGTTTTACCGTGAATGCCGACTGGGACGGTAAAAGTGATATGTTGCTGCCGGTAACGCCCTGCGGCGAGGAGGGATGGTATTACCCTTCAGAGGCCCGTTTGATGAAAACCAGTCTGTCTTCGGAATTTCAAGCCTTTTACCCGGAGCTTAACCGCTTCATGGAACAGATGCGCCGTCTTTACAATTATTTACTGGTAATTGACGAGTAAATCGTTCCCTTTCCCTGATTCTCAACCTGACGCCTGACCGCTGAAAGCTGATAGCTTTTTATTGTGTGACTTTTGGCTTTGTATTGATTCTATCCTTGGGTTATACTAAGTTTGTATAACAGACAAGGTGGGGTCGAACTTGCCGCTGAATGATTTGATCGAAAAAGCAAAAACTTACCTCCCGTCCGAAAAAATCGCGGTAATCGAGCGGGCCTACGAATTTGCGGCCAAAGCCCACGAAGGGCAATTTCGGAAATCCGGCGAACCTTACATCGAACACCCGCTGCATGTCGCCATGATCCTCGTTAACCTGCAGATGGACTCCAGCGCCCTGGCAGCTGCCCTGCTGCATGACGTCGAGGAAAACTGCGGCGTTCAAAACTCTGAACTCATCGAAAAATTCGGCCCGGAAATCGCTAAACTGGTTGAAGCTACTACTAAATTAGGCAAGATTTCGTTAACAGCCGCGAGCACTACCCCCAGGCGCGGCAGCGCTTTAAGCGGCGCCAGCCAGGCCGAGAACCTGAGAAAAATGCTGGTGGCGATGGCGGAAGACCTCAGGGTTGTTTTTATTAAGCTCGCTGACCGTTTGCATAACATGCGCACCCTTCAGGCGTTAACCCCGGACCAGCAAATCCGGATTTCCCGTGAAACACTGGATATTTACGCTCCGTTGGCGCACCGTTTGGGCATTTGGGAAGTTAAATGGCAATTGGAGGACCTGTCTTTTCGTTATCTTGAACCGGAAAAATACCGCCGCATTGCCAATCTCATTGCCGGGAAACGCGCCGACCGTGAGCGTTTTATTGCGGAAGTTACCTGGCTGTTAAAACAGGAGTTCGAGAAAGCCGGGATTACGGCTGAAATCACCGGTCGGGCCAAGCATATTTACAGTATTTACCAGAAAACTGAGAAATACCAGGCGATGGGCAAAGATTTTGATGATATTCACGACCTGCTCGCGCTGCGGGTTGTCGTGGAGACGGTGCCGGATTGTTATGCCTCGTTGGGGATTGTCCATAATTTGTGGCATCCGTTGCCGGACCAGTTCGATGATTATATCGCCAACCCCAAAGCGAACGGCTATCAGTCTCTTCATACGACGGTAATGTGTGAAGGCACGACACCACTGGAAATACAGATCCGCTCCCGCGAAATGCACCGCATCGCAGAATACGGCGTCGCGGTGCACTGGCGTTATAAAGAAGGCGGCAAGAAAGATGAAAATTATGAGAACGGCATCGGTTGGCTGCGGCAATTAATCGACTGGCACCGGGAACTAAGCGGCGCGGAAGAATTTTTGGAGTCGGTCCGGACTGATGTTTTTAGCGACCAGGTTTTTGTTTATACCCCGAAAGGCGATGTTAAAGACCTGCCGAAAGGTTCGACACCGCTGGATTTTGCTTTCCGTATTCACACTGATTTAGGTAACCGCTGTATCGGTTCCAAGGTAAATGGCAAACTGGTGCCGCTGAACACGGAACTACATAACGGCGATATTATTGAGATACTTTCCAGTAAAGCCCCCCGCGCCCCCAGCCGCGATTGGCTGAATCAAAATCTCGGGTACATCAAAACTACCCACGCCCGTGCCAAAATCAAACAGTGGTTCACCAAGCAGGAGCGCACTGAAAATGTCGAGCGCGGCCGGGAAATGCTGGATAAGTTCATGCGGCACCTCGGTATCAAATTTACCGAACGCGACAATATCGCTAAATTATTCAGCTACGATACTATTGACGAATTTTATGCCGCGTTGGGTTACGGCGGCATTACCACGCAGCAAATTGCGGCAAAATTAGCCCCGGAGCAGCCGGAAGTAGTCAAACCAACGGGTACCTCCGCCGCTAAGCCATCCACATCGTCCATCAGGGTACTTGGTGCCGGGGATATGTTGACCAGTCTGGCTCAATGTTGCAATCCGGTGCCCGGAGATGAGATAATCGGATTTGTGACACGGACCCGCGGTGTCAGTATTCACCGCAAAGACTGTGTTAATATTATTAATGAGGACGAGAAAGAACGGCTCATTGAAGTCGATTGGGGCCAGGCTGGGCTCACCTACCCGGTTTCAGTGGTGGTAGATGCCTGGAACAGAGTTGGACTGGCCCGCGATATTACGGTTGTGCTTGCAGCGGAAAAAGTAAATATTGCCAATATGAATGTATCTGAAAAACCCGACCAGCAGGCAGTAATATCAATCACAATCGACATCGAAAACCTGGGACAGTTAAGTCGTGTCCTGTCCAGAATTGAGGGTGTGCGGGGAGTAATCAATGTCGCCCGGGCCGGTGAGGGGACTGCAATTAAGTCCAATCCGCAGTCTTAGCGCGGTGTAGATAAATAAAAATAACAGGCTAACAAAAAAGCATAAGGAGTCATAAATTGCCTAATATCGCTTCATCAATCAGAATGTTGCGTACCGATGTCAAAAGGACAGCGCGCAATAAAGCCATCCGCACTGAGTGCAAGAGCAGTATCACCAAAGCTGAGAAAAAGATTTCCGCCGGTGACGCTGACGAAGCCAAAACTGCAGCCGTCAATGCCCTCGCCACGCTGGATAAAGCTGCCGGGAAGGGTATTATTCATCCCAATAATGCCGCCCGCCGCAAAGCCCGTCTGGTTAAGAAATTAAACGCCTTAAAGAAATAGCAGCCATCACCTGATATAGACAGAGCCGGATTCTTTTTGAATTCGGCTCTCTTGTTATCGGGCATAAATTTAGCTTGAGTGCTTCATCCGGAAATAACGGTCGTCTTTTTCTTTTTACGGCGCGTTATTAATATTACCGCTCCCGCTAGCACTATAATGACACCCGCCGCGATTAATCCGATATTTACGTAATTATATGCAAAGTCAGCGGTAATGTTTTGCGGTCCATCCAGTATTGTAGATATGCTGCTATTTTTGTCGGTTACCGAACCGGTCCATCCGCTGAATGAATAGATAAACATTTTAGGTTCGGCGGTGAGTTGGATGTCGGTGCCTGAGGGCGCAAAGATTGTCTTCGTAGTCCCCCCTGGAACTGCGCCGGTTGTTGTGCTGTAGGTATATGAAACGGATAACTTGTCCGAAGCGGTGACTGTCAGACCGGGATAGAATGTCGCCGTTTCCGTTATGGGAGAATTTACATCTATACCCGCGCTGCTGTTGTCTCCCGAATAAGAACCAAGGCCGGAACCGTTCCAATTCTCGAACTGCCATCCGGCGCCTGTAGTCGCTACTATCTGGAAAGAGGTGCCGGCATCATACCAGCCGCTCACGAATGAAACGGAGCCGCCTGCGGCTGGATTTTGGCTAATCGTAATGTAGTACTGATGGTCATAAGGGATATTGATGATTGACGATGAAATGATAGCCCCTGTCAGGGAACCCTTCGGCTGCCAGCGTTCAGAGGACGTCGTTCCCGAAAGGAGAGCTGTGATGGAATATGGCGCGCCGCTGTCAATCCAGAGTCCTTGCGGTTGTATTGTTAAGGTTTGGGTCAAGGGTGAACCAAATTCTGTGGCAGTAAAAATTGGCGCTCCCGGTGTTCCGCCCGCAACAATCGAATAACTCACTGTGGTCAAATATTGATGAAAGTATTGTGTGGTAATAATACCGGAAGATGAAACGGTACCCGAAGCCGCGGTGGTAGTCCACCGTTCGGAAGATGAGGAACCGCCCAGCGGGGAGGGGTAGAAATATTGTGCGGCATCCGACCAGACCTGCGCATCTGTAGTCGTGGGTGTCGGACTGCCGAATTGCTGGCAGGTTATCGACGGAGTGGAATAACCGGAGCCGCCCCCGATGACACTGAAGCCGAAGGTTACCATGTATTGGTGATAGTATACCAGGGATATTGTCTGCGGCGCGGTTGCCGTTCCGGTAGTTGCCTGGTTGGTTTGCCACCTCTCGGTTGATGTCGAAGAAGATAACTGGTTCGGAACGCTCCAGGAAGTACCGATATCGGCTGAAAACACTTGATTGGATTGGGTCAGAGTCGCGGTCTGTTTCACACCTGCTGAGATATAAGTCAATACCGGTGCCGCCGCATTGCCGCCGCCTGTGACCGAATAATTAAATGTCAAGGCAACGGTTGATATATTTCCTGTGATAAACTGAGTGGCATTTTCAAATATGGATGCCCCATTGTAAGAGAGTGACTGTAGTTGCGTGGGATTACCAAAAGAAACGGGAGCGGGACTGTTCTTGCCGAATAAACTGCTTAGAGTACCGTTTGGAGCAACCGAAAATTCATCTATCCACAGCCAGGCGGAAGTAATACCCGAACCGTTGGCGGTATAGGTTACCTTTTGTTCATCCCCGTAATAAGGGGCAGTGTGGTACCATTCGGTCATCAGTCCGGTGAAGAACCCGTTAGAATTGCTTAGGGATGCCGGGTTGCCAACAAAAGTTGTTGCTCCCGGCGCGCTGTAAGTTTTCTGAGATTGCGCCCCGGTGTTCTGGTCGGTGCCCTGCATTACCACGCTGCCGTTGGAGAAGGTCAGGCTGAGTAAAACAGTATCTCCCGGATTTACGGGAGAAAATGTTGTCATCCCGCCGCCGCTAACTGGGAAGACACTGTTGCCTGAAGAGTTGAAGACTTCATAGGCCAATTGAAATCCCGTTGAGGCACTGCCGTCCCAATCATATGCTAACCCAACCTGATACCAGTAGTTGTTATTTCCCAGCCCGTTCACCAGATAAGCCGGGCCGTAGCCGTCTGTGCCGTTTTGAGCCACTGCGGTCACCTTATAAGCCAGCGAAGTGAAGTTTTGGGTGAAAGTCGTGCCAAGCTGCTCATCGTACATCGTGATATTCGGTTGCCCTGCAAACGGATAAGCGGCAAAACGGGGAGCTGTCGCTAAACTGCTTGTCTTTTGGGTTATTGGGGGAGAATCATTTAAAAATAGGTTCTGAACCGGGGATTGGATCGCGATTGACAAAAAAGAAAATATCATTACAACAGATAGGGCGGACGGAGCCGGAGCAGCAAATATTCTCCTCAGGTTTTTCATGCCACCGACTATTTGCATGCATTTCTCCTCAGGCTAACCTGTATTCCCGCTATCAAATCATAACGGGTTATTTTTACATTAAGTTGAGAAACCATTGATAATCATAGCGTGTTTAATTACATCCATGCCTGAAATTGTCATAGCAAAGTGTGTATTATTCATATTATTGTAGTATAAATCCGGCAAGGCCATAGTAGCCAGTATATTTTCATGCTTTATCAGTGTCCCTGAATGAAATTCCGGATATTTTTGTTTTTCTTCAAAGCTTTTATTGCGGTAGGGGTAAATTTAACGGCAGCGATTACCGCGATTACGGAATACCAGACGACCAGTATTCCGGAATGTGTCCCGCCCATCCAGAAAAGAAAGGGAAGTACCATTAATC
>Ga0224521_1000507_pt1 | contig 11541 bp, 9 predicted proteins | sample CFST0metaG_FD_182731 | JGI IMG/M metagenome (GOLD analysis project Ga0224521, IMG submission 182731) | Peat soil microbial communities from Stordalen Mire, Sweden - C.F.S.T0 | ecosystem: Environmental > Terrestrial > Soil > Wetlands > Peat | place: Sweden: Norrbotten County, Stordalen Mire... | reverse complement strand
AAGAAAGTCTGGCAGGGAAAGTTACGGCCGGCAAGTAAATTTAGTATTTAAGCGGGAACTTAAAGCGGGAGTGCCTTCGCACTCCCGCTTTTTATTTACAACTCACCCTTGGTAACGCCCTGCCCGGTATCTTCGTCATAGCGAACTGAATAAAGCAAAACCCCCGGTTTAATTCCCCTCTCCGGCGCGGGACTGAAGAGACTTGAAAGTTGATATTCCGCCTAAAAATAATATCACAAGTAATTGTGAATGGGACTATAATATGTAAAAAGCTCTCAAAAAATTTCAAATGCAAGAAGTCATTTTATATTTTATTACCGACTTCCCATCCGGCAGCTGTTGCATCCGGTATTATTCCCGGATTAGCACAATCGCCCACGGTATAAATTTCCGATACACTATCTTTAAGTTTATTCACAATTTCCAGATTTGGCGCCAGGGGTATAGCGGGAAGAATTTTGTCGGCCTTCAAAAGTGACATGTTATTTCCTTTGATGATAACACTCAAGCCGTCCGCGGTTATCTTCTCCAATTTCACCCCGCCGATCAACTTCACTCCTTTCTTTTTGAACCAGTAAAACAGCCGGGTTTTTCGCTCGGGATACATCCACTTCCCCAGTTCTGGTTCGGTATCTGCGATTGTAACCCTTCTGTTCCGCTTCGTCAGAAATTCTCCTAACTGGCAGCCCTGTATCGCGCCGCCGATAATAACAACATTTTTCCCGATGGGCATCCAGATTTTGGTTAAAGATCTTAAACGCTTTGGCCCCGTAAATCTTATAAAAAATCGCAGAATCCCATAAAGGTCAGCGCTTTTTGTGACGACACGGTTGTTGATTCCGGGTACATCCGGCAGTGTTGGAATTCCACCCAATGCCAGTACTATCACATCGGGTTTGATTTTATCAATATCTGAAGGAGTAAACTCCCTGGAAACGTAGACTTTGACACCAAGTTTTTTAAGCTGTCCTTTGAAATATCGGATAAAACCCGGGAGGTCTTCGATTTCAACGCCTTTTACCATCGACGCCAGTGGTAGTGAACCTCCCAGGTAGTGCCCCTTCTCATAAAGGGTCACATCATGCCCTCTCATGGCTGCGACTCGGGCTGTTTGCATGCCCGCCGGCCCTCCTCCGACCACCAACACCTTCTTTTTCGTCTCAGCTCGCGTAACTTCATATTGCTCCCGTCCGAAAGAGGCGTTAATTCTACAATGGCGCGGTTCGTTGTACCCTTTGTTGCAATTATTGCAATGTGTGCACGGCGCTATATCTTCGAGCCGTCCTTCGAACACCTTATTCGGGTAATCGGGGTCGGCAAAAAAACGCCGGTTCATCCCGATCAAATCAGCCTTACCTTCACGTAAAATCTTTTCTCCTAAGTCCGCGTCCAATCCGCCTACCGTCATAACAGGCACTGAAATAATATCTTTCATAATTGCGGCTAACGGCACATTTGCTCCGGGGCCTCTTCTGCTCCAGTCCATTTCCTTTGGGAATTCTTTTAAAGGAATATTAGGTTCGGGATAAAAGAGTACCTCGTGACAAAAAGATCCCTGGTGCAAGCCGAGCCAGTGAGTCCTGATGTGCAGGGAATCTGCCCCGGCCGCTTGAAATATCCTGGCGATTTCTTTCGTTTCTTCAATGTTTAAACCTTCTGCGCCGGCGCCTATTTCCATGGCGTTCATCAGTATCTGCACCGGGAAATCGTTTCCTACTCTTTTTTTAATTCCGCGCAATATATCTACGGTAAAACGGGTCCTGTTTTCCATATTTTGTGCCCCGTACTTATCGCTGCGTCTATTCCAGAAGCGTGACAAAAACGAATTACCAAGGTGGTCTCCTGCTGTGTTAATCTCAATCCCGTCAAATCCCGCCTCGGCCACTCTTAAGGCACTGCTTAGGTATCTTTCCACAATTTCTTCAATCTCTGCGATGGTTAAAGCATGCGGCGCTTCTTCCTCTGACGCTTCATCAAACACTGATTTTAAAGGACCCAGGGTAACCGCCGAAGCGGCCACCCTTTGTGCTGGAAATTGATTCTTTTGCAGAGCTCCTCCCCAGGATCCGCGGTGATAGAATTGTACAAACGCCGGACAGTCATGTTTGTGGATTACATCTGTGAGTTCTCGTATGTCTTTAATATATTTATCATCATCAACGCGAAAACGGCGGTCGCCTGTTTCAGCCAGAGGCCATTCCATGGCGGGTGTTTCGACGATTACGAGGGCTGCGCCGCCTTTTGCCACGGCCCCGTAAAAAGCCTTAGCGAGGCTGCTTATGCGATGTTCTCCGGAATCAAACAAGTACGTCTGCGCCGCCGTCTTCACAAAGCGGTTTTTCAATTGCACTTTACCAATTTTCGCGGGTTCGAATAACTTTTTATATTTGCTATCGGTCATGATATTTCTCCCGTGCTCAAAACCTTACGATGAGGGGAATTTTGTATATGAATTTTCCTTTAGTATTCAAGAAACCGGACAACTATTTCCTCGCCTGACATCAGTGTTAATCTCCAAGATAGGCTTTTTTAATAACGTCGGAAGACTTAAACAGGTTAATATCGCCCTGAAGAACCACCTTGCCTACCTGTAACGCGTATCCTTTCGTAGCAACCCTGAGTGCTAATCCGATGTTTTGTTCAACCAGGAGAACGGCTACTCCCGTTTGATTAATATTATTGATTATGGGAACTAATTCATCGACCATGATCGGAGAGAGTCCCAAGGAAGGCTCATCGAGTAAAAGTAATTTTGGTTTAGCCATCAAACCGCGGGCGATTGCGACCATTTGCTGTTCGCCGCCGCTTAAAGTTCCCGCACTCTGGTTGCGTCTTTCTCGTAACCGGGGAAAATGCTCAAAGATTTCGTCCATGTCATTTTTGATACCAGGCTTGTCTTTGCGCAAACTGGCCCCGAGTTCAAGGTTACTGATAACGGACAGGCCGGGAAACAGCCGCCGGCCTTCAGGGACATGAATAATACCCATTTTTACAATCTGATTTGGACTTAACCCGTCTATCCTCTTACCGGAAAACCATATTTCCCCGGATTTTATCGGTGCCAGCCCGGAGATTGCTCTTAATACTGTGCTTTTACCCGCGCCGTTAGCGCCGATCATGGTTACCACGGACCCATCGGATATATCTATTGAGACGTCGTCCAATGCCATGGCTTTGCCGTAATATAACGATATATTTTTAGTGTTTAATATCATGTCCGCTGCCCAGGTAAGCCTTAATTACTTCGGGGTTTTCTTTTATTTCCTGTGGGGAGCCTTCAACTATTTTCTGTCCGAAATTGATTACCACGACCCGGTTGCATATTTCCAGTATCTTCATGTTATGCTCAACCAATATTATCGTGACCCCCAGTTGAGATGTTCTTTTTATCGCCTCGATGGTATTTTCGATTTCATCGGGGTTCATCCCCGCAATCGGCTCATCGAGCAGCAGCAAATCGGGTTTAATCGCTAACGCCCGGGCCACGCCCAGCATTTTTTGATATCCGTGCGGTTGGTTCTTCGCCAGTTCATCTTTTACTTTATATAATCCCACCAGTTTCAGTATTTCCAGCGATTGCTCCAGTATATAAGCTTCGTTTTTACGGTAATCCCGGGAATTGAAAAAAATGCCCGCTAAACTTGAACGCGGCCGGAGCTGGAATGACGATAACACGTTTTGCGCCACCGTGAAATTGGGGAAAAGCGGATTTAATTGAAATGTGCGGCCGATGCCCAGTTCCGCAATCTCATGGCTTTTTTTGCCGGTGATATCTTTCCCTTTATATACAACTTTGCCTTTTGTCGGCCGTATCACACCGGTGATCAAATTGAAAAAGGTAGTTTTCCCCGCTCCATTCGGCCCGATGAAGCCTAATATGTCTCCATCCTCGACTTTTATGTCGATGTTGGAAACGGCAGTTAAACCACCGAAACTCTTTGTCAGCCCGGTTATTTCAAGAATTGTCAATTCGTGTTTTTACCTTTTTTCTTTTTTTATAGAATGAAACTACCAGTCCGGGAATACTTGCCAAACCGTTCCGGAACGTATACAGTACCAGGAACAATATCGCCGCTGAAATAAACGGGGTATACTGCTTCAATCCGCTGTAATATTTAGGCAATAGAAATAACACCAGCGTCCCGATGATCGGACCGGCAAAGTTACCCATTCCCCCTATCGTAACGTAGATAATTAACCAGAGCGTGGCCGTCATATCAAACGAAACGGGCGATACCGTTACATTGTAAGTTGCGTACATCCCGCCGGCTAGTCCCGCAAAGAAACAGCCTACCGCGACAGCCAGCACCCGGTATTTGACAACGCTGATGCCAACGCTGCCCGCCACCAGGTAAGATTGTTCGATGGCCTTTAAGTTCCAGCCGATGCGGCTGACCTCTAATCTATAAAGGATGAACAGACTGATAAGCGTTAGCACCAAAAAGCAATAATAGAACGGCACTTTCGAATCCGAATTGAATAAAGTGGGAATTGCCGTAATGCCGGTAATACCCCCTGTTAACTTGCCCATTGATTCAATTGCTTGCAGCATGCCGACGCCGAAAAACAGGCTTATCATAGAGTAATAAAATGCCTTTAATCTGGCAAAAGGGAAGCTGATCAAAGTTCCGACACACATCGCCACCAGCGCGGCAACAATCAGCGTAATCCACGGCGTTACTCCAAAGTGTTTTGCAAGTACGCCGGAAACATAGGCTCCCAATCCCATGAAAGCTCCATGCGCCAAAGGAATTTGCCCCGATGTTATGATAAAACGTAAGCTCGCGGCGGCGATAATATAGATTAAGGTTAAAATGAATATATGAAGATTGTAGGGTGAATTGGTTATCAGCGGAACGAAGGCTAACAGGCATATCAACACCCCGAAAATAAATATCTGGGTTACATTTTTCCGGCGGTTCATAAAATCTCGTGTCGCTGTTATCAACCCCACAGAAATCCCCCTACACCCGTACTTCCTTGCCGAATAATCCTTGCGGCTTGAATAGCAGGATGATTACAATCACGAACATCATGATGGCCTGGGTTTGTGTCCCGCTCACCACTATCGGTAAAAAGGCGTCCATAATGCCGACAATCAAACCCGCAAATAAAACACCGTTGATGCTGCCGATACCGCCTAACACCAGAATCTCCAGCACTTTTATCATGATATCATCCCCCATATACGGGTTCACGGTTAAATAAGAACCCATCAGGGAACCCGCAACCGCTGCCAATGCGCAGGCGATGACACATGCGAGGGCGGAAATAAAATTGACATTAATGCCCTGCAAAATGGCGCCTTCCTTGTCTTGCGCTACAGCCCGCATTTGCAACCCCTGTTTCGTTTTATTGATGAACAAAAGTACTAAAATTAACAGACCAACCCCAATGAAAAAGATTAGCAATCGTTCCCAACTCAGCGAAACAATTCCCACCTTGAAGATGCCTTGCACAAAGGGAGGTATCATCTGAACAGTATACGTCTGAGATACAGAGACGGCATTTTTTAGCACTGTAATAATTCCGATGCATACAACTATTATCAGGTTAATGTCCCCCAAAAAAGGACGAAAAACGAACCTCTCCAGGACTATACCGAACAAACCCATCGCCATTACGGAGATTAACATCGCCAGCCATGGATTCATCCCGACCGAGGTGGCTAAAATAAAACAGATATAAGCCCCGATCATGTAAATGACACCGTGGGCAAAATTTAAAATCCCCATGATGTTGAATAGAAAGGTAAATCCCAGCCCAAGCAAAATATACATGGACGAGAGTATTAAAGCATTCAGAAAAGATGCTACGAGAAGTAATATTGTAGCGTCCGACATTAATAACTCCCTATTACCTGACTTAGTCAAACCGGGGGAATTATTTCCCCCGGTTTGATATCGTGATGAATGTTACTTTATGGGACCAAAGCCGGTTCATATTGCCTGAAAGTGGCGACGCCGTTATCTATAGTAGTGATTGGTAACGGATAACATATAGCCTGGTTAATGCCGAACGTCTTTAGCCCGCTGATTGTGCCTGTGCCATAAAAAGTATCAATGGTGGTCATTTGTTGCAGAGCGGTTTTTATCGTCTGCGGGTCAAAACTGTTTGTCGCTTTGAAAAGCTGTGATAACTCATATACGGGATTGGCATATTCAAGGGTAACAAGGGGGCCGCCCTGAGTTGACAGTTGATACCGTCTTATCATTTCCTGCTCCATGGAGGATGGGTTAGGATTGCCGATATATCCGGCGCTGCAATCAACAACATTGGTTGCTTCCTTCGCCCCGGCAACCTTAATATAGTCGCTTGGAATTACGCTGTTGCAAACTACAAAAAGCATGTTGCTGCCGGCATCCCGGATATTTTTAAGGATATTGCCGTTGGGTGTAACCACACCGGAACAGGCAATACAGGCATCCGCCCCGGTTGCCATGATTTTTGCCGCGTAGGGACTGAAATCCGTGGCGCTGTTGTTATATCCAATAATACTGCCCGCTACGGTATACCCGGCATCCTGTACCATTTTTTGTACGGCTGCCCCGAAATAGGGGATGGAACCGTCATCAGGCATCGTAAGCGCTACGGTCTTTACGTTAGGATAATTTGCTTTCAGGTAGGCCAGCGCTCCGGTGAAATAATTAATGGCTGCGGCCTGGCCCAGGAATGTCCATGTCGTGGATGCATCCAGTTCTCCCGGCTGCATCGTGCAATAACCGGCGATATGCAATATTTTGTTCTGTTCGCATAAACCGGATACGGCTGAATTAAAGTAAGCGTCGGGGCCAATGATAATTTTCACGCCGTCGTTGAAAATCAGCTTATTTGCGGCAGATGTAGTGCCGTCGATTGTGCTTTGCCCATCTTCCACTACGAGTTTAAGAAGATAGTTCTGACCGTTGACAAGAATGCCACCCTGCTCATTTACAATATCTACCGCGATTTGCGCTTCGTTCACCGTGGCTGTATTGTAGGCGCCCAAAAAGCCCGTTAATTCCGCCAGCAACCCTATCGTATATGTTTTTAACGGTTGGGCTGTTGTCGTGGTGGTCGTAGTGGATGTCGTCGTGGAGGTGGTTTTTGTGCAACCGGCTAATGAGGACAGGACGAGTATTGCCGATAATGCAATTGAGGTTACTATTAGTGTGGAACCGGTCCTTTTCACCTGATTATTCCTCCTTTTTATTTTCGTGCGCTATTTTTGTTTTACGTTTACGATATTATATTTTTCGGCGTTTCACCTCCGATTATATCTCGTTTGATAATTCTTTCAATGGTATCGGGAACTGTCCGGGTATAGTAGTGTTCAGCATTATAGCATAAGGGTTGTGCCAACTTAGTGACAAAATACCTCATTCTCGAAAAATTAATGTATTGAAATCGGAATTGTCAATATATGCAAGTAAATTTTATAGTATAATACTTGCATGAATTATCAGGTGATACAATTCAGGTTTAAAAACGTCGATCAGGATTTTCCCGATGAAGAAGCTTGTCTTGAATGGCTAAAAAACAAGTTCTATCCTGATGGTATAACGTGCCCTGTCTGCGGTAAAGTTACCAAACATCACAAAGTTTCTAACAGACATTCTTACGCATGTGATAATTGCGGTCATCATGTGAATCCCGTGGCTGCAACATTCTTCAGAAACACACGTATCCCGTTAAAGATATGGTTTAAAGTCATACAAAGAATGTCCGGTGCAAATAATTCCCTATCTGCGGAAACCATCCAAACCGAATATGGTTTATCTCATTGGAAAGCGAGCAAGATGGTCTCTAAAATAGCAAATTACCTCAACGAAAATAATCCCTTAAATACTGATGGAATCAAGTCCCCGAAAACCAATCCCGGAGTTGCTCTGCCGAACATACCTGCCGGGGTAACTCGAAAACGACAAATCAACTCCAAGGTTTCTCCGGCAAGAGATGACGACAATCGTGGCCGAAGCCTGAGTAAACGGGATAGAACCGCTCGGTTGCTTTACCTGCAGATATTATTATGGCATCATTCCCTGGGCATCGATATCAAAGAAATCGCCAGAAGCTGCAACGCCAGCGTACGGACAACTTACCGCGACTTAGTGGCGCTCGAGACTGAGCTGAAGGTCCCGATTTGGCAGGAAGGAAGTAAACGCGGACTGGTGGATGGTCACTTCTTACCCCCGGTTGCTTTTCGGCAGGAAGAAGCGATTAATATTTTTATCGCGTCACGCCTGATGCATAATTATTCCTATTTATACAATCCGAGTGTAATTTCTACTTTTGTGAAATTGAGTTCTATTTTACCTGCAGGGCTTCGGGAAGAAACCAGAAAGACGATTGAAAATATCGAGAATCAAATCAAAGATGAAAGAAAGGTCAATAATTTGAATAAGGTCACCCAAGCATGGATCTCCAGGCATGGCGTAAAAATTCGTTACCAGACACCCTTTGATAACGCACCGAAGGAGCGCGTCATCGAACCTTATTTTTTGGAACCGATGCTGCTCTCGCACTCAATTTATATCATCGCGTACTGCCATCTTAAAAAATCTGTTTATGAGTTCAAACTGGACTATATCTATGGGGATGTCGAAATATTACCTTATACCTATGTAATCCCGTCCGATTTCCATACTACGGATTACATTACTTCCCCGTGGGATACCTTTGATAACGATGCGTTCGTAGAATTGGTTACCGTCAAGTTGCATTTTATTTCGGGATACAATAAAAAACTTTTTGATACGGTCTGGCATCCTTCACAAACTGTAGAAAGATTGGAGGATGGTTCTGTAATCATGACTTTGAAAACCCGCCTTAGCGCCCATTTTATCGCCTGGTACGTTGGTTTAACCGGCCGGGTAGAGGTCTTAGAACCGGAAGTATTGCGGAATAAAGTCTTAGAGAAAGCTAAATTAATGATCGCTGTACATAGCGAAAACCCGGATAATAAACAGGTTCGCACCGAAATTAATAATTAAAACCGCCGCCGCTGCACAACCCTGTCAAATTTCGTATTTCGAAATTATTTTGAGATTCGTATTTAATATTTGTTTGGAATTTGGAATTTGGTTTTTAAACCCTGAAAATCCTCACTCTTCTGTTGGGGTCTTTGCCCGTGCTTTGCGAGTACATCCCATGCCTTTCCGCTACCAGGTGCTGGAACCGGCGGATATAAGCGCTCTGCGGGCTTAATTCCACCGTATTTTCGCCCTTTTTTATCATCTGTACGGCTTCGTTGGCATCATCCAGGGCTGATTTGAAAGATTCGTCCCGGGGCTCTTCCGGTTCATTCTGCTGCTCGATGTGAAAAAGAGAACCCAAAAGCTGCCTGATTTGCACCGGCGTACCGCCTTTCAGTACATAAATCGGCAGATTCGTCGATTCTGCGTCTCTGATTTTTTGCGGTTTCTGGCGATAATATTTTTTGGATGTCACCAGCAGCGTAGCTTCGCGGAGGTCTTCCACAATGTCCAGGTTTACCCCCATCTCACCGGCGACCTCTTCCATCCGCACGCGGTTCACGCCGTAAAGAAAGAGTTTGGCGCTCGTTCCGTTTTTCGGTTGTGCCGACTTGTTGCTGCGTACCGGTCTTCTGCTATCATCGGTTTCCGGCTGAATGCGTTTAGCTATCAGTTCTCCGGTTTTTTCATCTATTTGTCGGACTTCCAAAGGTTGCGGTTCCCCCAATAAGATTGCGTCAACTGCGGAAGCAACATCAGGATGTATGGCCACGATATCGCGTTCCTGAATTTCTACCAGAATATCAAAAGTCGGCGCCGACATCCGTTCGAGGATGGATTTTTGGGTGCCGCGCCGTTTCGCTTCTTCGTCTCCCAGCGTTACCGATTGGATTCCTCCTATTAGGTCGGCCAGGGTTGGGTTCATCATCAGATTTTCCAGTGTATTGCCGTGGGCGGTTGCCACCAACTGGACTCCGCGTTCCGCAATCGTGCGCGCTGCCTGCGTTTCCAGTTGTGTGCCGATTTCATCGATGACAATGACTTCCGGCATGTGGTTTTCCACTGCTTCAATCATCACGGCGTGCTGCATATTGGGTGTCGTCACCTGCATCCTTCGCGCATGTCCGATGGCAGGGTGGGGGATGTCGCCGTCGCCGGCAATTTCATTCGAAGTATCGACAATAATGACACGCTTATGAAAATCATCTGCCAGTACCCGGGCAACTTCGCGCAGCATCGTGGTTTTACCTACGCCGGGCCTGCCCAGCAGCAGGATACTTTTTCCGGTTTCCACCAGGTCTTCGATGATTTTTATCGTGCCGAAAACAGCCCGTCCGACGCGGAGTGTCAGCCCGACAATCCTGCCTTTGCGGTTGCGGATGGCGGAAATGCGGTGCAAAGTGCGCTCGATGCCGGCCCTGTTATCGTCGCCGAAACTGCCGATGCGGGTGATGACATACTCAATGTCTTCATCGGTCACTTCTCTCTGGTCGAGGATCACTTCCCGGTTCAGAAAGCGGGCTTCCGGCGGTCTCCCCAGGTCTAAAATGACTTCAATCAGCTGCTTGAAATCTTCCTGTTCCTGCAATTTCTGGCGGATTGACGGCGGCAGGATTCCCATTAAGGCATCCAGGTCATCGGTGATTACTTTTTGCAAAATAATCCTCCATTAAACAGGGTTTTTACTGATTACCTTTGGCTGTAAATCGGCCATCGTAAATAATGAAATCAGTTCCAGCCCGTTTTCTCTGAGATTTTCCCGGCTCTTGATATCGCGTTCAATGACGCACAATACATATTTTATTTGGGCGTCAAGATGCTTTAAATCGGCGGAGCTTAAAATTATCTGCCCGCCGATTGTCACTACATCTTCAATGATACACACTTTTTTACCGTTTAGCGCGGGACCCTCTGCCAGCTTTGCCGTACCGTAGTCTTTTGCTTTTTTCCGCACAAATGCCGCGGGGATACCTGTTTGGATGGATAATGCGGTGACAATCGGCAGGCCGCCCATTTCCGGACCGGCTAATACTTCCGTCCAGGCCGGTATCAGTTTCGCAATGTGCCGGGCGATTTCCGCCAGCAGTTTCGGTTCTGATTCAAACAGATATTTATCGAAATATTCATTCGATATCTGTCCCGAACGCAGTGTGAAGCGCCCCTCGAGGTGAGATGCGCCGTAAATTAATTTTGCTAATTCGTTTTTATTCATTGTGTTTTATATTTTCGCCCGGACGATGTTAAGGAAATACTGATGGAATCTGGTATCGTCCGTTAACTCCGGATGAAAAGAGCAGACCAGCAGTTTGCCCTGGCGGGCGGCTACAATCGTGCCGTCATTTAGTCGGGCTAATACTTCCACTTCTTTGCCGACCGATTCGATCAATGGCGCCCGGATAAAAACACCTGTAATCGGTTTTTTCCCGATTGCCGGAATGTAAATCTCTGCTTCAAAACTCTCAACTTGCCTGCCGAAAGCATTGCGGTTCACCTTGATGTCCATCACTCCGGTGGGTTTGACGCCGCCGGCGCTGGACAGTTCCCCCGCCAGGACAATCATTCCGGCGCAAGTTCCGAAAATTGGGAA
>Ga0224521_1000505_pt1 | contig 11544 bp, 9 predicted proteins | sample CFST0metaG_FD_182731 | JGI IMG/M metagenome (GOLD analysis project Ga0224521, IMG submission 182731) | Peat soil microbial communities from Stordalen Mire, Sweden - C.F.S.T0 | ecosystem: Environmental > Terrestrial > Soil > Wetlands > Peat | place: Sweden: Norrbotten County, Stordalen Mire... | reverse complement strand
ATTTGCGTATAGGAATTTTCGAAAATACTGCGCACATTCACGAATTTGTCTTCATTCAGAGCGGCTTGATGCAGGTTTTTAAACACTATTTCGTTGGCTCTATCCCAGTATTTCGCGGCGAATTCTTCAGTATAATTTTCTTTTAGGAATTCTCTCCAGGCGTATTCAATGCTCTCGTCGACACTGATAAGAGTTTGAAAAAGGTCAAGGCTAATGATTTTAACGTTTTTAGCTTTTTTCATCTATTCTTTTAGTATTCAAACTAAAAGAGGGGGCTTGCGGCCCCCTCTTCCTCACTGGAATTGGTTATTATTTCCCGAAGGCTTCTTTTTTTAGGGTTGCTGCCAGATCTGTCTTTTCCCACGGCAGGTCGACGTCCAGCCGCCCGAAATGGCCGTATGCGGCAGTCTTGGTGTAAATAGGACGGCGCAGGTCGAAGTACTTGATGATGGCTGCCGGCCTCAGGTCGAAGTGTTTCTCGATTAATTTCAGGATGGCTTCATTCGGGATTTTGTTGGTGTCAAAAGTCTCTACCGATACGGAGAGCGGCGCGGCTTTACCGATCACATAGGAAATCTGAATTTCCAGGCGGTCGGCGATACCCGCGGCCACCAGGTTTTTGGCGACATATCTGCCCATGTAAGCAGCGCTGCGGTCGACTTTGGTGGGGTCTTTGCCGGAGAAGGCGCCGCCACCGTGCCGGGCGATGCCGCCATAGGTATCGACAAGCAGTTTGCGGCCGGTGAAACCGGTATCGCAGGCCGGGCCGCCGAGGACGAATCGCCCGGTGCCGTTGACATAGAATTGGGTGTCTTTATCGATTAATTTTGCCGGAATGACTTTCTTGATAACTTTTTCGATGATATCGTTTCTAATCTGTTCATTAGTGGCTTCCGGGTCATGCTGCGCGGCGATAACGACGTTGGTAATGCGCTTTGCTTTACCTTTGTTGTATTCTACCGTCACCAGCGTTTTACCGTCGGGCCGCAGATAAGGAATAATCTTCTTCTTTCTAACCTCAGCCAGTCTCAACGCCAGTTTATGTGATAAAGCAATCGGCAGCGGCATCAGTTCCGGGGTTTCGTTGCAGGCAAAGCCGAACATCATTCCCTGGTCGCCGGCGCCTTCCAGATCGAGTGCGTCGATCTTCTTTTTGGCTTTGGCTTCCAGCGATTTGCTCACGCCCATATCGATATCCGGCGATTGTTTTTTAATACCGACGATGACGCCGCAGGACTGGTAATCGAAGTTATAATTGGGGTTGGTATAGCCGATGGTCTGGATCGTCTTGCGCACGACATCCTCAACATCGACATAGGTTTTTGTGGTAATTTCACCCAGGACGACGACTAAACCGGTGGTTACGGCAGTCTCGCAGGCCACCCGGCCCATCGGGTCCTCTTTCATAATCGCGTCCAGAATCGCGTCGGATATCTGGTCGCAGACTTTATCGGGATGTCCTTCGGTGACGGATTCCGAAGCGAGCAGGTATTTCGGTGATTCCATAAACGTGTTTCCCATTAAATCTCCTTCTTTTCTTTATTGATACCTTATTTTTATTCCGTTCCCGGCTGCTGATATTATCTTAATCTTGCTTCACCTGACGCTGTTCGTCAGTGAATAAAACTTCGCCACCTCCGTTTTATTATTGGCTATCGGGGAAGCGGCTTCGGAGGCGGTAGAAAATAAAAAACCTCCATGTTTCGGAGGCTTATTGCCTTCCTTTTCCATATTTGTAAATGGCATATCGTTTCCCTTACGGGATGGCTTTAGCACCTTTAAGAAAGGTCTCAAAGGTTGCCGGGTGGGTCATTGGGCCAACTCCCTAACCACCGCTCTCGATAGCAAAGATTATTCAGTTGTTAACTTTGTGATTTAAATTTTACCACTTTTAGCAAAGGACTGTCAAAAATCGCGTATAGACTTTACTGACCGGGAATATTTCCCCGATTTCGCAGCCTCGCCTTCCCGTGAATGATTCTAAGTTCCTTCCTGCCAGCTGTCTAAATATGCCTGCTGTTCGGGTGTCAGTTTATCGATTTTAATGCCCATCGAAGCGAGTTTTAACAGGGCAACCTTTTTATCGATTTCATCGGGGACGCTGTAGACTTTCTTTTCCAACTTGCCCTGATTAAGAATCAGGTATTCCATACACAGCGCCTGGTTGGCAAAGCTCATATCCATCACGCTGGCGGGATGCCCTTCGGCGGCGGCCAGATTAATCAGGCGGCCTTCTCCCAGCAGGAATAATTTCTTGCCGTTCTTCAGCGTGTACTGCTCCACGAAGGGGCGGATTGTCTCTTTCTTTTTGGAAAGGCTTTCCAGCGCCGGGATATTAATTTCCACATTGAAGTGGCCGCTGTTGGCCATGATTGCGCCGTCTTTCATTGCCCCGAAATGCTCTTTGTCGATGACATTTTTATCGCCGGTGATGGTCACGAAGACATCGCCGATTTTAGCCGCTTCGGCAATGGGCATGACTTCGAACCCGTCCATCACCGCTTCCAGCGCCCGGACCGGCTTCACTTCAGTCACCACGACGCGGGCACCCATGCCTTTTGCCCTCATGCCGAAACCGTGTCCGCACCAGCCGTAACCGCAGAGAACTACGATTTTGCTGGCCCAGAGCAGATTCGTAGCGCGGGTGATGCCGTCCATCGTGCTCTGTCCCGTGCCGTAGCGGTTATCGAAAAGGTATTTAGTCTCCGCATCATTGACGGCGATAATCGGGTATTTCAAAGCGTTCGCTTTGGCCATGCTGCGCAGGCGGATCACGCCCGTGGTGGTTTCTTCCGTTCCGCCGATAACGTTCTTAATCAGTTCTTTGCGTTTGGTATGCATCGTCGAAACCAGGTCTGCGCCGTCATCAGTGGTAACCTGCGGTTTGTGGTCCAGCGCGGTCATAATGTGTTTGTAATAAGTCTCGGCGTCCTCACCCTTGATTGCGTTGGTCGGGATACCATATTCCACCAGGGCCGCGGCGACATCATCCTGTGTGCTCAGCGGGTTCGAGGCGCAGAAAACCGCGTCCGCGCCGCCGGCTTTTAAGGCTAACGCCAGATTCGCCGTTTCGGTAGTGATATGTAAACAGGCCGCAATCCGAATGCCTTTTAATGGTTTTTCTTTTTTAAATCGTTCCGTGATGAGATTGATGACCGGCATGGACCGTCCTGCCCATTCGATGCGTTTTCTGCCTGCTTCCGCCAGGGACATATCTTTTACATCGTAATTTTTCTTTGTCATTTTAACTCCTGATTATGATTAGCGTTGAAATTGTTTGGCAACTTCCGGCGGTACCGTCACTGTCCCCATAATGATGGGCTTTTGATGACAATCGCTCCCGCCCGTGCTGAGCAGATGATGTTTACGCGTAAAATCAAGGTAAGCCGCGATGGTGGCATCGTCGTGTCTGGGATGCCAGATTTCCAGACCGTTGATATATTCTATCATATTTTCCGCTATAATTCGGGTCTGCTGCCGCAGATCTTTAGTAATAGTTGCCAGCGAAGTCCCGCCGGGCTCATTCCCATGAGCCAGAACCAGCACGCCGCCGGCCTGATGCATCAGTTGTGATGCTTCCGGCAGGGTCAATGGATATTTAGGGACGTCGCATTTTACCAGATACCGGTTAAATGCTTCCTGCGTATCCTGCACGATGCCTTTTTTAATCATGTACGCCGCAATGTGCGGCCGTCCGAAAGCACCGTCGACACTGTCACGGATATTCTGCATATCCTGCCCGGTAAACAACGCCCGGCCTTCTTTTTTAAATTCGATATTGATTTTATCTAAAATTTCCTGCGCCCTTTTCTCGCGGCGTTCCCGCATCACCCGTAGTTTATCCAGCAGCGGTTGATTGTTGATATCAAAGTTATATCCTAGAAAATCCAGCGAAACGGCTTTATTCTGAAATTGAAATGTTACGTTCAATTCCACGCCGGTGATATAACCGATGCCGTATTCTTTTGTCAGGGCAATGGCTTTTTCCTGGGCGACGAGAGAATCATGGTCGGTAATAGCCATAAAGCCGATATTGCGTTTCTTCGCTTCTTTAATCACTTCTTCCACGGGCAAAGCCCCGTCGGAGCCGGTGCTGGTATGAATATGCAGGTCAATTTTCATTAAGTTCTCTTTCTCTGCGGAGTACTGCCGGGATTTTTAAATATTGTAACATATTTCGAGTGTAATTCGGGTTTTGTTGGCATAACCGGATAAGAGGTATAATATTTTGGACATTACAGCGCAGCACTTAGAGTGACTACAAGTTAAATTGAGGGTCTATGAAAAAGAATATCATTGTTTCGGGTTCCTTGGCCTACGATAGGATCATGGATTTTCCCGGTTACTTTTCCGAACATATCCTCCCGGAAAAGATACATATGTTGAGCGTTACTTTTCAGGTCAACAGCATCAAGGAGAAGTTCGGCGGCACGGCGGGCAATATCGCCTACGCGCTGAGCTTGCTGGGCGAGCGCCCGGTGATTGCCGGCGCCATCGGACATGACTACCGAAGGTATTTCGACTGGTTCGCGAAAAACGGTATTGCCACGGACGATATTAAAATAATTGAGGATGATTTTACCGCCGGTGCCTATATTACCACGGACAAGGCCGATAATCAGATTACCGGTTTCCACCCCGGCGCCATGAAATACTCTTCCGCGCTGGATTTCGCGCGATTCAAACCCAAAGAAACCATCGTTACTGTCTCCCCGGGTAATCTGGCGGATATGATTAATTATCCTGAAATTTGCAAGGCCGCGGGAATTGACTATATTTTCGACCCCGGGCAAGCCTTACCGGTGCTGGACGGCGAAAAACTGGTCCGGGCGATTGACGGGTGCCTCATCCTGATGGCCAACGATTACGAAATCGAATTGATAACCGCTAAAACCGGACTGAATAAAGCGGCCTTACTGAAACTGGCTAAGGCGATAATCGTTACTCAGGGAGAATTTGGTTCCCTGGTTTCGACACAGACTGAGGAGTGTCAAATCCCGGCGGTCAAACCGAAGCAGGCAGTGGACCCGACCGGCTGCGGCGATGCCTACCGCGGCGGCCTGCTCAGTGGCCTGGTGCACGGCAAGAGCCTCAAAGACAGCGCCAAAATGGGCAGCGTGTGTGCCTCTTTTTGTGTCGAGTGCTACGGCACCCAGGATTACCGGTTCAGTAAAGAGGAATTCAACGAAAGGCTCACCGGAATATAGTAAAATCCGCCTCGGTTAGTTCTCTTTGAGTCGCAACGAAATACTTGCGGCATTAAGCCGAAATGTACGCCCCACCTGTGGGAGAGAGCTGAAGGTACTTTTGTTTCGGTAGACTTACATCGAAACAAAAGCGCAGAGAGAGGGGCAAAAACGGCCTTGTCATTCCCGCCCAGGCAGTAATCCATCTAATCTGTAGGGGCGGGTTTCGAACCCGCCCGCCTCGTCCCCCGGAGCGCATTTCACCAAAATGCGCGGAGGTACTCAGGACAAGAGTCATGAATAAAGGGGGAGAGGATTACGGTGAGGGATAGCTCATTTTTACAAAATTATTATAATGTGAGATTGTGCAATTAAGTACTAGCCGCAGCTTACATCGTTTTCGTGTTCATCATTATTCTTTAATATCAAACTGAATATTCTGAATAATGCGAAACTAAGGTCTGACGATTGCCGGCATCCTGATATCAAATACCCTGACAAAAATTCAAGGAATTAAATTATTTCTTTGCGGGGGTTTTCTTTTCAGCTTTCCGCCGGTCTTCCGCCAGGGTTTGCTTGTGGCGGTGTTCGCGAAGAGCCATTTTCTTGCCTTTGTTCATATCTTTTAATTTACTCCAATTTTACTAAAATTCCAAGTCTTGCTTGAAAAAAGTTCTAAGCACCTATATTTAAATTCTAAATATTCGTAATTAATGCTTTGATATTGTTTAGATTTTCGTATTTCGTATTTAGGATTTCTGTTATTAGAGGTATTTGCTTCTGATGTAAGTGGACAGGTCGGCCAGCAGCTGCAAAGCGCGTTCTGCCGCCGCTTCGCTGCCGATGGGGCCCAGTCCGCAGGCCGGCAATAACAATCCCTGTTCAACCAGCGTTTTAAAAGGGATGCCTTTACGGGTAAAGGGCGCCATCGCCGATTCCAGCCGGTCTTTAAGGCTGGCCACGCTTTCCTTATTCACCGCTTCGGCATCTGTAGGGATAATCCCCCAGCCGATGCAATTCCCGTTAGCCAGAAACTTTTTGACTTCTTTATCGTAAATCGCTAGCGAATCCGGGTATTTATAAGCGTCGAAGTGGACGATATTCGTGCTGGTTTGCAGTAAAATCGACCAATCGGTGTTGCCGCAGCAGTGCACGCCCTTGATGCCCCTGATGCCGGCAAAGGTCTCCTCCAGCGCGGTAATTACCTGCTCGCGGGACAACTGCATGGCGATCGAACCAAAAGCGGTCATATAAGGTTCATCGACGAACATAATGGTGTTCCGGTTGATTTTACTTAGTACCTGTTCCTGCCTGCTGGCCTTGAGGCGCAGGAATTTGGGTACCACATCGCCGAAAGTTTCATCGTAAATAATCGCTTTGCCGGTTTCATCCGTCACGGTCAAACCCCAGCTGATGGGGCCGGTAACGTGACCTTTGACGGCTCGCGGCGTCAGTTTCCTTAATGCGTCAGGAAAGGCCTGGAATCCGGCCGCGTATTCCGGACTGAGCGTATATTTGGAGAAATTATTTGCCAAATAATCGGTGTAGAACTGCTCCAGTTGTTTGGTTAAATCCTGTTTACGGTCGACGTATATTTTCTCGCCTTTGATGGTAATGCCCGGAAAGCCTTCGCTGTACTGGGCGTACATATTCTCCAGAAATGTTCGCTTAGGCAATTGCGGCCAGGCCGGAATGTCGCGCAAATAATGGGCCACCAGTTCGCAAGCCCGAACCGGGTCTTTGTGCGGCACGCTGCCGATGATGGTCGGTAAACAACCGAATTTAGTGTTGGTCATATTGTTCATTCTCAATTGTCGTTCTGAGGTTACGCAGTACCCGAAGAATCTCCATGTGGTTCACCGAAGACCTCCGTGATGCCATTTGATTATTATTTAACGTATTTCCCGATTATTAACCCCAGTTTCTTTTTCGGCATACTTCTTTTGCGAGACCTTCCCAAAGCTCCCTCGAAGGTCGCGGCAATCTAAAGGTCATCATATAGGTCCCGCCACTCGGGATTCATGCTATTGATCAGGTTTATTTTATCCTACCGTGAACCAGCCTTGATTTGTCTTTCCCGCTCTAATGCGCTCACCACACTTTCAGTGGCTTCGTAATATACCAGCATATTAACATGATACCTTTTTGTAAACCTGTCTACCAATCTTTCCTTATGTAACCAGACTCGTACTTTCAAATCACTCGAAAACCCGGTATAGAGCACCGTATGTTTGGCGTTGGTCATGATATAAACAAAATAGAGTTTATCTGCCACCATACACTTTAGATTGCTTCGTCCCTTTTGGTCCTCGCAAAGGAAGTATTTTTATTTAATATATTTGTTTATTATTAATCCCAGTTTCTTTTTCGTTGCCGCGGGTATTTTTTCCGGTGCCGTCACAATCGCTCCATCCAGCGCATGGGCGCAGCTGCAGCCGGGGTGTGCCGGGATTTTCTTTACTGCCAGCTTGATAATTTGTTTTGACAGAGCGATATTATCGTTTAGTGTCTTGATCACCGTCGCCACATCCACCGGCTTCCCCGGGTCCCACCAGCTGTCGTAATCTGTCACACAGGCTATAACAGCGTAGCATATTTCCGCTTCACGTGCCAGCTTCGCTTCCGGCAATGCGGTCATCCCGATGATATCCGCGCCCCAGCTGCGGTAGAGTTTGGACTCGGCGCGCGTGGAGAAAGCCGGGCCTTCCATGCAGACATATGTGCCTTTACCGTGCACGATGGCATTGGCTTCTTTGGCGGATGAAATCAGAATCTGGCTCAGTTCCTTGCAGAAAGGTTCGGCAAAACCGATATGCGCCACGATGCCGTCTGAAAAGTAAGTATTAACCCGGTTGCGCGTGCGGTCGATGAGCTGGTCCGGAATCATCAAATGACCCGGCGCATATTCCTGTTTGAAGCTGCCGCAGCTGCAGACGGCGATGATGTGCTCCACTCCCAGAGATTTCAGCGCGTAGATATTGGCGCGGACCGGCAATTCTGTAGGGGAAATGAAATGCCCGCGGCCGTGCCGTGGTAAAAAGGCGATGCCGACGCCGTCCAGTTTGCCGATGGTGATTGCGTCCGAAGGTTTTCCGAAAGGCGTGTCAATATTGACCTGCTGCACTTCGGTTAATCCCTCGATATCTTCCAGTCCCGTCCCCCCGATGACGGCGATTTTAGCTTTGGGTGAATTTGGCATGATTTGACTCCTTGTTTATATCAACTTCAGTTGTTTATCGCTGATTTTGCGGTTGGTAATCGGCTTCCTGATTATACCTTTTTCGGTGATGATGGCGGTGATGTATTTATTCGGTGTGACGTCAAAGGCGGGATTGGCTGCGCTGACATAGCGGGGCGCGATGGGTATTCCCTTGATATGGGTTACTTCCATCTGGCTGCGCTGTTCGATGGGGATACGGTTGCCGGAACTCAACGACAAATCAAACGTGCTGGTCGGGGCCGCCACGTAGAACGGCACATGGTTTTCTTTCGCTAAAACCGCGACGGAATAAGTCCCGATTTTGTTGGCGGTATCGCCGTTGGCCGCAATCCGGTCGGCGCCTACAATTACGCAGTCGATTTTGCCTTTTTTCATAAAATAACCGGCCATCGAATCGGTGATCAGCGTGACCGGAATCCCGATTTTCCGCAATTCCCAGGTGGTCAGACGTGCGCCTTGCAGCAGAGGACGGGTTTCGTCGGCGTAAACCTGGATTTTCTTGCCCTGCTTAAAAGCATAAATAACGATGCCCAAAGCCGTGCCGTAACCGGTGGTGGCCAGGGGGCCGGTGTTGCAGTGGGTCAATATCGTTGCGCCGTCCTTGATTAACTCGGCGCCGTTTTTGCTTAAATCGAAAGTTGCGTCGGCTTCCTCCGCATGGATTTTTTTAGCTTCCTTCAGTAAGGCCGTCTTTATCTCATCGACGTTTTTACCCTTAGCGGCGATATTTTCCATGCGGTCGATCGCCCAGAACAGGTTGCGCGCGGTGGGCCTGGTGCCGGAAATCTCGATAGCAACTTCATGCAGCTGTTTCTGAAAGCCCGCGGCACTTCTGGCGGTCAATTGCCTTGCGCCCAGCACCATGCCGTACGCCCCCGCCACCCCGATTGCCGGTGCGCCCCGGATTTTCAGCTCTTTGATGGCGGTCATCATCTGGTGATAATCGGTGATTTCCTCGTATACTTCCTCCGCCGGCAACAGTGTCTGGTCGAGAAGTTTGACAAAATCCCCTTTCCATTCAATCGGCTGGTAGTTCACGGGGCTTTGGGCTTTATTCATTTTCACCGCCTTTATTCTCTCCCCTTCGCGAAGGGGAGATTAAGAAGGATTTTCTTTCCGCGGAATAACTTACCGGTTCCCTGTCAATCTCGGGAAAAACATCGGCACCTTTTTCTTGTAATCAATATACGCCTGTCCGAACTTCTTTTCCAGTTCTTTCTCTTCCACGAACTTCAAATATATAACATGTACTGCTATAAACAAAGGGATAAAAATCACCAGCAGCGTAAAGCTCTGCATAAGCACCGCTACCCCGATCAGCAAGACTGTCCAGCCGACATGCATAGGGTTGCGGACAACGCGGTACAGCCCGTTGACCACCAGCGCCGGCGGCGGGTTGAACGGAATCGGTGAACCCTTAATGCGCAAAAACCGGGTGATTGTCCAGAATATCGTCGGGACGCCGATCATCAATAAAATAATGCCGACCGGCAGCCTCAATGCCAACGGAATTGACATTTTGATGCCAATGGCCCGGTCGACGATGGGCGCCAGCAAAATCATGATCGCCACGGCGCCGTACCAGAATAATGCGCCGGCGATTGACCACAGCAACCATCGTCGGTCGTTTTTTACCGCCACCCGGTAGACAAATTCCGCGACGCTATTCAATTTATTCCCGTCACTTTTTCCGGAAATCGGTGCTGTTATATTTGTTCATCGCCTCGGTGATTCCGTCCCGCAGCAAACAACCAAGCGCTTCGTTAACGCAGGGGATAACATCCTGCATAATCTTCAGTTCTTCGGGGGTAAAATCGCCCAGCACATGGGAGATGATCGCGTCTTCCCCGTTGTGTTCTTTTTCCTGGCCGTTCGGCCGCCCGATGCCGACCCGTACCCTGACAAATTCCTGATTGCCTGTGTGCTGCACGATGGAATTGATGCCGTTATGCCCGCCGGAACTGCCGCCCAAGCGGATGCGGATTCTGCCCAACGGCAAATCTAAATCGTCGTGCACCACCATCAGGTTTTCGAACTTGACCTTGAATTTGCGGACGAGCCCGCTGACGCTGACGCCGCTGTTGTTCATGAAGGTTTGAGGTTTCGCCAGCACCAGGTCATGCCCTGCAATCCGGCCCTCGACGACTTTGGCCTGGCTGCTGCTGCGTGTAAAACTCAGGCCGTTTTCCTGCGCAAAGCGGTCGACGCACATAAACCCGATGTTATGGCGGCTGGCCGCGTATTTAGCGCCCGGATTCCCCAGCCCGACGATTAATCTGACTTCAGTTTTTCTGTCCCAGAATGGCAAGTAATTTCTCCTCGTTTATTTGTGCGGTGCCCAGCGCGCGGGCGCGGATCAATTTATTTTCTCCCGGGTCTGCTCCGACCACCAGATAAGTTGTGTTTTTCGTGACGTTATCCTTGGCCGAGCCGCCGAGCGCTTTGATGCGGCTGTGCGCTTCTTCCCGGGAGAAGGCCTGCAGTGTGCCGGTAATCACGAATTCCTGTCCGGATAAAGGCAGCCCCTGCTGCGCTATCTCCTGCTGCGGCCAAACTCCGGCCCGGCGCAATTTCTCCAGAATCACGCGGTTGCGTTCTTCGTGGAAGAAAGCGACGATGCTGTCGGCGATTTTCGGCCCGATGCTGGCCACGGTCATCAGTTTTTCGCGTTCGGCACGGCTTAAATCATCCAGGTCTTTATAATGTTCCGCTAAAAGGTTGGCTGTCTCTTCCCCGACATGGCGGATACCGAGCCCAAACAGCAGCCGCGGCAGGCTGGCCTGTTTACTTTTTTCGATCGCTTTAATGATGTTGTCCGCGCTTTTTTCGCCCTTCTTTTCCAGTTGGACGATTTGTTCTTTCTTATCCTTGAGGCTGTAAAGGTCGGCGGCATCTTTGACCAGTTCTTCTTTTAGCAGCACCTCGATGAATTTTTCCCCCACGCCGCGGATATCCATCGCGCCGCGCGATACAAACAATTCGATCCGGCCCTGCACCTGGGCGGGACAGGCTGCGTTGCTGCAGTAATACATCACCTCGCCTTCGGGTTTGACGACTTCACCGCCGCAAACCGGGCAGGCTGGGCGTCCTTTTTCCTGACTGTAAATCTTATCTAAAAGGCTGAATACTTTTTCGTCA
>Ga0224521_1000504_pt1 | contig 11561 bp, 12 predicted proteins | sample CFST0metaG_FD_182731 | JGI IMG/M metagenome (GOLD analysis project Ga0224521, IMG submission 182731) | Peat soil microbial communities from Stordalen Mire, Sweden - C.F.S.T0 | ecosystem: Environmental > Terrestrial > Soil > Wetlands > Peat | place: Sweden: Norrbotten County, Stordalen Mire... | reverse complement strand
TTGAACCGGCTTGATTTCATTACTGAAGTTCAGCCGGTTTCTTTTTTTCTTTCGCTATGGGCTAAATCGGCTTATCCCGGTATTTGAGTAAAATAATACGTTTAGTTTTTTCGATATTCTTTTAAGTCCTGTATCTTTGCAGCTTAATAGTAAATAATGAAATTATAATTATAAATTAATAGATCATGGCATTAATAAAATCTGTGCGGGGCTTTATTCCGCAAATGGGAGAAAATTGTTTTTTGGCTGAAAATGCCACACTGGTAGGCGATGTGATTATGGGCGACGGATGCAGTATATGGTTTAATGCAGTGCTGAGGGGGGATGTAAACTCCATTCGTATTGGCAATCACGTGAATATTCAGGATGGCTCGGTGCTTCATACTTTGTACGAAAAATCGACGGTGGAAATTGGTGATTATGTTTCTATAGGCCATAATGTGACGGTGCACGGTGCGAAGATTGATAACTATGCTTTAATTGGAATGGGAGCTATTTTGCTTGACTATGCAGAAGTGGGCGAGGGGGCAATTGTTGCTGCCGGAGCTCTTGTTTTGAGCAATACAAAAATTCCACCCTATACACTTTGGGCAGGCGTTCCGGCTAAATTTGTGAAGAATGTGGAACCTGCGCAAACCAACGAAATGAACCGAAAAATAGCGCATAACTATGCTATGTACGCTGGCTGGTATAAAGAAGATGTAAAATAATTTATTGCTTTTCGATAAAATATAGTTGGTGTTCAATAATTATTTATATCTTTGCGACTTAAAATCTAACAAATAGAAAATTTATGTTGATTCAGAATTTAATTGCACAAGAATGGAAAAAAGGGTTTAGGGCACAAGGTTACTACAAAAATCTGGCTGTAAGTATTATGCTAGGCTTCTTTGCACTTTACATGGCGGTAGTTCTTTTGTTTTTAGGTATCTCGTTGAACCAGATGCTTGAGAAAGTGGACGATAGGCTTAATCCTTTGGAATTGTTCAATGGAGCTATGTTGTATATTCTGTTGGTGGGATTGACAATCCGGTTTTTTATGCAGCAATTGAATACGTTGAATTTACCACCTTATCAGGTTTTGCCGATAAAGCGTTCGACGCTGATAAATTTTCTGGTACTAAAGCCGCTGACAAGTCCCATAAATTATTTTTTATTGTTGGTAGTCATACCGTTTGCAGTTAAATCAGTTGTTGGATATTACAGTGTCTCAGTAGCTATACGGTTTGTATTGAGTTTTGTTTTCCTTATTTGGTTTAACTCTTTAGCGGCAGCATTTCTGAAACGTAAATTTGGTTCCGGTTTGATTTCGTTTTTTGTAGTCATTGCTGTTTTGGGAGGTATTGCAGCATTTGAATACTTTAAAGTGTTCTCTCTCTTTAAACTATCGGGATTACTTTATGGATTTATTGTACTGAAATCATACGGCCTGATTTTGGCATTACTCTTTGTAGGCGCAGCATATTTGCTAAACCGCTGGTTTTTCTCGCAGAATTATTATCCCGAAAAATTTAACAGTAAACTTAAAAGTAACATAACTGCTACTGCCGACTTATCCTTTTTAAATCGCTTTGGGTCAATAGGAGAACTGATAGGGCTGGAATTGAAACTGATTCTAAGACATAAACGAACAAAAAGTATGTTGTACATGTCCAGTATTTTCCTGCTTTATGGCTTGCTGTTCTATACCAATAAGAATTATGGCAATATGCCGGGCATGTTATTCATGCTCGCTATGTTTATCTCAGGTACGTTTATGTTGATATTCGGACAATGGATAATTAGTTGGGATAGTTCACATTTTGATAGTCTGATGACCCTGAATATCCCTGTTCGTACCTATATAAAAGCCAACTATTATTTACTTATTGCATTTAATGTCATTAGTTTTGTGCTCACCACTCCTTATTTCTATTTTGGGAAACAAATAATGTATATGCATTTGGCAGCTTTCCTTTTTAATATGGGTGTAAATGTATTCTTGTTTTTGTTTTTTGCGACCTTTAATGCACGGAGACTTGATTTGTCTAAATCATCATCCATGAACTATCAGGGGCTGACCTATAAAAGCTTTCTGATAGTGCTACCTATTATGTTTTTCCCTGTGCTTATTGTTAGTGTTTTGTCTGCTTTCTTTTCGTTAGCTGCCGCACTTTGGACACTTGCCGGCCTCGGATTTCTCGGAATTGTATTTCGCAAGCCGTTGATAACAATGTGTGTAAACCAATTCAACCGCCGGAAATATAAACTGGCAAAAGGGTTCAGGGAAGCGGAATAGTTGACAGTTGACAGTTGATAGTTTGAAGCTGATAGGGCGGATTTTTCATTTATAATTTACAATTGATCATTTATAATTAAAGAGGATATGATACAAATAACCGATTTACAAAAGGCTTATAACGGGGTGACCGTGTTAGATATTCCAGCGTTGGCAATTGCTCAGGGTGAAAGCTTTGGTTTGGTGGGAAATAACGGTGCTGGAAAAACTACTTTGTTCCGACTGATTCTCGACCTGATTGAACCTGCAACGGGTGAAGTGAAAATTGATGGTGAACGTGTAATGCGCAACGATGCCTGGAAAACCATTACCGGTTCGTTTCTGGACGAAGGCTTTCTGATTGATTTTTTGACTACCGAAGAGTATTTCAGCTTTGTGGGCAAATTGCACCACAAGAGCGAAGGCGATATTACCGTATTTCTGGATGGAATGAAGGAATTTTTCAATGATGAGATTCTGGGATCGAAAAAGCTGATCCGCGATTATTCCAAGGGTAACCAAAAAAAGATAGGTATTGCAGCGGCTCTTATCGGCGATCCTAAGATTCTGATTCTGGACGAACCTTTTACAGCACTCGATCCTTCGTCGCAAATCCGCCTGAAACGTTTTCTGCTTGATCTGCAAACCCGATTGAATATGACTATGCTGATTTCCAGTCATGATTTGAACCACGTTACCGAAGTCTGCAAACGCACCGTAGTGCTGGAAAAAGGAAAAGTGGTAAGAGATTTTCAAACCAACGAAGATACATTGAAAGAACTGGAAGCTTATTTTGCAGTGTAAGCCGGAAATAGCTGAAAAATGATATGTAAAGGGGATGTGCCGAAAGGTATATCCTTTTTTTTTGTTTCTAATTAAGTCAGTGAGAGTGTATCAAAATAAAATCAATATCTTGAATAAAGGGATGGATTTTAGCCTAAAGTAAACTCCGGGTATTTCTGAATCAACTGTCATTATCGCCTTTGTAAAACCACTCAAAGGAAAAATATTCACTTCCACTCGAATATAAAATTCGGGGAAATACCTTCAACCCAGAATATAAAGATTATTCTACCCAAATAAGACAAGAAACCATTTTATTCGGGAACTTCAAAACAGTTAAACTTTATTAAAGCTGAAAATTAGGTTAACATAATGATGAGCGCGGATAAATCATGTAAATATGTAGCAATTAGCATTACAAATGAAAATAGAACAAATCTTTTTAGAGGTTTTATGTTTCATGGACGAAAATGTAAGTGTTTTTATTCAAGTATAAATTTTGCTTGAAAGGCATTGTTTTACAGATAAGTATATATTAATACCAGGGTTGATTGGAAAATAAATAGTAAAAGCCATACTGTATGTTAATAATTAAACAAATTGCACAAACAGTATAAATTAATTACATTAATATTGTTGTTAAATATTAATTAGTTTTTTATTAATTTGCATATATTGCCGTATAATAGTATTTTTACATACTAAATATAAAACGAACGTTATAATAGATAATAGTCCTAAGATGCATTACAACTTTCTTTTAGCTTCAATTTAGGCTAAAGTCGAAGCCGGAAATAAGAAGCAAACTCTTAGAAACATGGAAAATAAATCTGTTAGTATAAAACCTAAATTACAGTCTATGAATTTATTTAGAAATTTTTATCGGGTGGAGAAACTTCACACGTTAATTCTTCAAAAGAAGACAGGATCGCCCAAGCAGTTTGCAGAACAGTTGTATTTAGCGAATGCAAGGAGTCAAGCCACAGGCTTTGAGTTGTGGTAAAAAAGTATTTACAGTTTAATTTAAAAACAAAATGAAAAACCTAGATTTAAACAGTTATGGCGGTCAGGAAATGAATGCGGAAGAAATGAAGGAAGTTGTTGGAGAAGTTATATATTTTAAAAATAGTTTGACAAAACCATTTTTAATACTGATTCTTCTTTTCCTTTCTTTTAAAATTTTTGCAGAACAAAGTGATTCCTTAAAAAATTTTAGTTGTAACAGTAAAGCCACAGTGTACATTGTTCAAAATAATATAGGTCTATTTTCCAAAAATAAATTTTATTATAACAACCACTATATTGGACGTTTAGGAAGTTCAGATATATTGAAATTAGAATGTGATGAAGGGAAGCAAATATTTTGGTGTACTTATGGAAAAAAAAGTTTTATTGAGTTTGAAACACATAAGGGGAAAACTTATTTTATTTATACTACTTTAAAATACGGTTTGTGGAGAAATTATGTGGAATTAAATGTAGCTGATTCTGATAATATTTTTTATTCTGAATTAAATAAGAAAATAAAAAAAAGGAAATGTAAGGTGATGAATGAAAGTGAAATAGCTAAAATTGACAGTAATAAATCTGATTTTATAGCCAATACGTTGATTAAATATCACAAAAAACAGGAAGATCATAAAATTATTAAGCAAGCCTCTACAGATTTGCTTGTTTCCATTAAAAAAGAAACAAAAAACAACGATATTGTGATTGATTATACAGCCGTTGATTTTCCATTTTCAAAAAAGAGTATATCCCTATCCGGATTTGGAGGAATACTTTCAAATCCATCTATGACGCAATCATTGAATATCTCAACCTCGTTAAATAACCTGACCAGAGAAGGATTATACAGAATGGCTCAAAAAAAATTATTTATAAAAACGAACTATTTAGCACTTTCAGCATTGACTGATTTAATAACATTTTTACCCATGCCACTTACCAGCGGTTGGATGCATGAAGAGTTTCATCGTGCTGTATTTGCAAAACATGGCATTGGTAGTTACAACGATATGAATGATTTTCCGATAACAAAGACCTTGGTAAATGTAAGTCATATAACGGATAAAGATTTAATTCGTCTGAAAAGCGAAAGTCCTCAAGACATGGTCCGATTATCAGAAGCCGGTATTGAAGGACAATATTTAATGTCGAACAATATCAATAAAGAAGCATTCTTCTCAAATACAAAATCTATTACGTTTACACCTTTATTGAACAATCTGAATAGCACCTTATATGTTTTATTATGTTCCAATAAAATTTTTTCTGATAATGCTACAAATGATGCAAATAACTCCGAAGGTAGCAATATTGCAAAACGCGATGCGGTGGGGATGGATTTTTTGTCTTACACATACGATTTATTTCGACCAAATGAACCCTATATGAATCGTGGTACACATCCTTCAGGTGTTGGAATTAATAGATATATAAAATTATCGCAACTAACGCAACAGGAAAAATCATATTTGCTCGGACAGGGTTGTCTCCAACTAATTAATTTATTGAATCCAATTTCGGTTATGATGACTTCTTTCAATCTGGGGACAGAGAAAGACGGTACAGTTACGCGAGGAAATCTGTATTTAAATCATTGGCTAACCTCTTTTGGTTACGATATTTCTGCTACTGGTTTATTACAATATCATACTAATAATTATTCCTTTACATTGCATGATTTTGTTAACAAAAACCGTTGGATGCCCGGTATTGAAGCCGAAACATATCAATATCTGATAGGAAAAAGGACAATGAAAAATCCAATTCCGATTAATGCACGAGCTATGCTTTGGTTACAACCCGATAATCTGTTATTTAATGACAATAAAGTTCAACCTGGTGGCATGTTCGAAACAAAAGTATATATTCCCTTATCAAAACTTATTCAACCCTATATTTCGCTCACAGCCAAAACCAAAGGTTGGGTAGCAGGCAATGTTTATCAGGAAGCTAATATTAGTAGCAGTTTTGGGCTTAGAGCTAGTTTTTAATAGAAATTGACGGCGGAAGTATCACTTTTTCTCTTCCATCTAATTTTTCAGACAGAAGGAACATGTCTTTGCATTCGTATTTCGCGAATACAAAGGGTCAAGCCACAGGCTTTGAGTTGTGGTGAAAAAGTATTTACAGTTTAATTTAAAAACAAAAATGAGAAACTTAGATTTAAAAAGATTTTGTGTTCAAGAGATGAATGCAATGGAAATGCTCGAAATCGATGGAGGTGGTCTTTGGAAAGATATCAAAGATTTGTTCGTGGATATTATGATGCAGTATTTTGTTTTAAATAAATAATAATATGGAATTAAGATATTTGACATTAGAACAAATGATAACTATTGAGGGTGGTTCTCCATATTCAGTAGGTTATAAATGGGGTGAAATTATATTAACAGAGTGTATGTTCTTATTGGCTCTGATTCGATAATACATATATCCAAGTGTAACCCTTTGGCTTACACTTGGATATTCTAATATTGAAATGGCAATTCATATTTTCTACAATAATTAAAAAAATCTTTCAGCATCGAAAATAGTTAATGATTACAACTTGAAATCTTATTTATTATGTATAAAACTCTATTGAAATTTATAACTAATCCTTATATACCAGAACGTAAAAACCCAAGTATTAAAGATTTGGCAAAGCTTATAGGATTCCTTTTATTGGCATATATTCCTCTAAGTCTAATTGTTTTTTTTGTATGTAAAAAATTAGGTATAACACATGTCGAATTCTTTAAGAAATCTACTTTGTTTATTCTATATGGAGTTTTGATTGCTCCTGTTATTGAAGAGTTTGTATTCAGGTCGTGGTTCAGATGGTCAAGGAAGTATTCGATTATTTTGATTATTTTGTTTGTTGCACTTATAGCACTGTCTTTTTTTCGTACTAAAACCTTGTTTTTTGTTGTAATATTGCTGATTTTGGGAATCATTCTTTTGGCTGTTTCGAAATCAAGAGGTCAAGAAATTGGAGAATTAGTAAATAGCAAAATAAAATACTTTTATTGGGGTTCTTCAATTGTTTTTGGTTTGATTCATGCGTCAAATTTTGTGGGAAATATCTGGTATCTTATTGGATTCTCATTTATTCTGGGAAGTCCTCAAATTATTGGTGGCTTAATTTTAGGTTATACTCGTTTGAACTATGGTTTACGATATAGCATTCTGATTCACATAATCAATAATTCAATATTACTAATTTCGTTATTGCATAAATAATGCCCTTGTTGAGTGTAGTGTAGTTTGGAGGCTATGCCGAACGAAGGATGAATAAAACATAAAAACAAATTATAAATTTCTCATCAAGGATAAATGAAACCCCATGGCAAATACATATTCACAAATATATCTACATTTCGTTTTTGCAGTTCAAAATCGAATGTCTTTAATTAGTCCCAAATGGCAAGCTGATTTGTATAAATACATGAGTGGAATTATATTGAACAAAGGTCACAAGGCGTATATTATCAATGGTTTGTCTGATCATGTACATATGTTGGTAAGTATGAGCCCAAAACAAGCACCTTCGGATTTGATGCATGATGTGAAGCAAAGTTCATCACTTTGGATTAATGAAAATCGATTGGTAGAAGGTCAGTTTTCGTGGCAAGAAGGTTTTGGAGTATTTAGTTATGGAAAGTCTCAGATAGCAAATATTGCCGGTTATATTGAGAAACAAGAAGAACATCACAAAAAACGGACATTTATTGAAGAGTATAAAGAATTGTTGAAATTGTTTGAAATAAAATTTGATGAAAGATATATATACAAACCTATAGAATAGACTTCTGGTTGTTTAGTTGTAAATCCCCTAACGGGGAAAATGGGAGCATTGCAACGGTTTTCTATGAATATAGATTCCCTACGGGAAAAAGCAATTTTAGGAGAATTTCTCCGTAGGAGAAGTATAACCATAGAAAAGAGTTTGGAGATGTTGTAATTCCCCGTAGGGGATTTACAGTCCTTAGTTACGAGATAAGTATACTATCCAACCCGAATGTTTTACCAACTTTGTGTTTGTTGTATTGAGCTTCAATGGTGCAGCATTCGGTGTAAGCATCGTGCTCAAAGAAAAGAACTTGATGTTTGGAAGCGGCTTCGTCCAGTAAAATTTTCTTTTCTTCCATGGCTGCCAGTGGGTTCGTGTCGTAAGCTGAAATCCATGCTAAGGGAACATTGGCTACCACCGGAATAACGTCGCCCACGTATACCAACGTTTTATTCCCTGTATTGATATAACTGACCAGTTGCCCAACTGTGTGACCATTGAAAATACGAATTTCCACTTCCGGGCAAATAAATTGGTTTTCAGTAACTAATTTCAATCTTCCGGCTTCCTGAACAGCCAGCATGTTTTCCGGAAAATAGGAATCGCCTTCACGAACATTGGGGTTCAGAAAATTATTCCATTGCGTTTCGCCAACCCAGTGTGTTGCATGGGGAAAAACCAATTCCACGGCTGACTTGTCGGTATTGTATTTTGTGGTTCCGCCGCAGTGGTCGAAATGCAGATGCGTAAAGACAACATCGGTTATATCGGCACAGTTGTAACCCAGTTTAGCTAATTCTATATCAAAATCTATTACCTCCCTGAAACCATAATATTTCAAATAATTGAGTTGTTTGTCGCCTGTTCCGGTATCAATCAGTATGCGTTTCTCACCCGTGTCAACCAGCAAACAACGCATCGATAGTTTACAATAATTATCTTCGTCGCACGCATAGCGTTTTTTCCATACTTTTTTAGGTACAACGCCAAATACTGCACCGCCATCTACGTGAAAGTTTCCGGCTTCTATTTTATGTAATTGCATGTTTTTATATAGTTTGTAAAGTTAGAAAGTTTATAAGGTTCGTAACGTCATTAAAGTTTATTAAGTTTGAAAGGAAGAGTAGTTAAGTCTGATAAAAATGATAACGACGATAAAATGATTGATTATTAGCATAGTGATTGCCTCTTTATAAGCACTCTCACTTTACGAACATTTTTCAGTTTACGGACTTTATAAACTTTAATAACTTTCTAACTTTAATGACTTGCCAAACTTTTTAGTACTTTTGTGTTTTAATAGAATTTTCGACAAAAATAAGCAAATTCATTTATCTTTCAATCCTATGCAACGAGTTCATTTTATCGCTATTGGTGGAGCAGCCATGCACAACTTAGCTATTGCAATCAGCAAAAAAAATAATTTTCAGGTAACAGGTTCGGACGATGAAATTTTTGAACCGTCATACAGTCGGTTGAAAGAACACGGCTTATTGCCTGAAAAAATGGGCTGGTTTCCGGATCGTATTCAAAAGGGATTAAATGCTGTAATTCTGGGAATGCACGCTACCGAAGATAATCCTGAATTACTCAGAGCCAGGGAATTAGGATTGAAAATATACTCCTTCCCTGAATATCTTTACCAACAAACCCGCAGTAAAACCCGTATAGTTGTAGGCGGAAGTCATGGTAAAACAACAACTACTGCCATGATTTTGTTTGTGTTGAAACAACTCAAGATTGATGCTGATTATATGGTTGGAGCTCAAATAGAAGGTTTTGATAATATGGTCAGGCTGTCATACGAATCGAGAATTGCAGTATTTGAAGGCGATGAATACCTCACTTCTCCGATTGACCGCAGACCGAAATTTCATTTGTACAAACCTCATATCGCTGTGCTTACCGGCATAGCGTGGGATCATATCAATGTTTTCCCTACTTTTGAAAATTATGTGGAGCAGTTCCGTAAATTTGTTGATTTGATGGAAGTGCAAGGACGATTGATATACTTTGATGGTGATGAAAATCTGAATGAGATAGCTGCACATTTGCGTCGGGATATTGTGCCATTTGCCTACAATACCCCAAAACACGAAGTCAGAAATGGAGTTACTTATTTGATTACCAAGTATGGCGATGTGCCATTAAAGATTTTTGGAGAACATAATCTTCAGAATATGGATGCTGCCCGTTTGGCTTGTCGTCAAATAGGTGTTACCGATGAACAGTTTTATTCGGTGATTTCCGAATTTCCGGGAGCTTCCAACCGATTACAAAAAATTGCAGAGACAGCTACTTCTGTGGCGTTTAAGGATTTTGCTCATTCGCCATCTAAACTTAAAGCGACTGTTAAGGCTGTAAAACATCAATATCCCGATCGCAAATTAGTGGCTTGTATGGAATTACATACCTTCAGCAGTCTTACGGAAGATTTCTTACCTCAATATGCCGATAGTATGGCAGAAGCTGATGTGGCATTTGTGTATTACAATCCGGAGGTAATTCATCATAAACGATTGAAAGAAATTAATCCCGAACAGGTAAAAAGTGCCTTTGGAGGTACTAACCTGACTGTTTATACAGATTCAGAGGCATTGCAGACTAAGCTTCGCGAGCTCAATTATGATAATTCAGCATTGTTATTGATGACTTCCGGAAATTTCTCAGGTGTCAATTTAATTGAATTTGCACAGGAATTATTAAGTCGTAAGCAGCAAGCGGCAAGCAGTAAGCAGTAAGTGGTTGATAGTAAGTGGTAATATCGCCGAAGGCTAATATCAATTAATATCACGAACGAAGTGAGTTACTATCGCCGAAGGTAAATATCAATTAATATCACGAACGAAGTGAGTTACTATCGCGAAGCAAATAACACGAAGAAAAAATGACAGAGAAACAACAATTACTGGATTACCGATATATGCGTATGGCCCGGATTTGGGCTGAAAATTCTTATTGTGAAAGGCGAAAAGTAGGAGCGTTGTTGGTGAAAAATAAAATGATTATTTCGGATGGCTACAACGGAACACCGTCTGGCTTCGAAAATAATTGTGAGGACGAAAACAATGTGTCTAAACCTTATGTTTTACATGCTGAAGCTAATGCGATAAGCAAAGTAGCCCGTTCGCACAACAGTAGTGATAATTCCACTTTATATGTAACTGCTTCACCTTGTATTGAATGTGCTAAGTTAATAATTCAGGCAGGAGTTAAGCGAGTGGTTTATGGAGAGCAATATCGTATTATGGATGGAGTGGAATTGCTTGAGCGGGCTAATATTGAAGTCTTTTTTTTAGAAGATAAATAGTTTTGCATTTAAGTCGTTTACTATTCAATACATATTAAATTATATCTGAAAATTAATATCTTATGAGATGAGCATGAAACAAAGAGGTTCACTAAAGACAGTGATAATCTGACATGCGAGTTCCTTACGACCTTTAAAAACAATTATTATCGTATGAATAAAAAGAATTTATTTCTTGTTCTGATTATATTTTTATCCATTTTTGGTGGGTTGCTTCTTGGCAACATGATTTCTAACAGAGCTCACGGATCAGGGTTTTCAAGAATGTCTTCGCATAATAAAGTTGATGAACTACTCTCAATCATAAATTCGCAGTACGTTGATACGATGAATATGAAAGAGATGAATGAGGAGTTGATGACTGATGTAGCCGGAAAGCTGGATCCTCACTCGGTATACATCCCTGCTGCAGATCTGGCAAATGTGAATAG
>Ga0224521_1000501_pt1 | contig 11638 bp, 9 predicted proteins | sample CFST0metaG_FD_182731 | JGI IMG/M metagenome (GOLD analysis project Ga0224521, IMG submission 182731) | Peat soil microbial communities from Stordalen Mire, Sweden - C.F.S.T0 | ecosystem: Environmental > Terrestrial > Soil > Wetlands > Peat | place: Sweden: Norrbotten County, Stordalen Mire... | reverse complement strand
GGTCTGAATTACGCAATTTCCTTCGACTTCCAGGGTTATCGGCACTCTGGCCCGGCCGATTACAGATTCGGAGAGCTGGCGCAGCAAATCACTTAATTCAGCGTCGGCCAGAGCCGCCGGGCGCAGTTCGAAGAGCAGCGTTCGCATTTCGGCCAGGGCACCGCGGGTGAGCTGACGGACTTCTTCGAGCTTCTGCAAGCCTTCGTCTTTATTGCGCTCCCACAAACGCGGCAATACCTCGGCAATCAGGCTGGTGGAAAAAAGCGTCTGACTGACCGCGTCATGCAGGTCTCGGGCAAGTCGGATACGTTCTTCCTCGGCCGTTTTTTCTTTCAGCTGCTGCGCCTCGGACTCTTCCGTCTTTTTCTGCTGGGTACTGTCGATACCGATACACAAAACTTCTTTCAGATTATTGACCTCGTCAAATATCGGTTTATATGTCCAGGTAATCCAGGCTTTATCGCCGTTTTTCCGCAGGTTTTCCTGTTCATAGTGCAGATATTTCGCGGGATTAGCCGCTATGTCTGCCACCAGTTTATCCGGGACCTGGCCGGCTGACGTAAAATAAGGCAGAATCGTGCCCGCCATGTTGTGTGCCAATAATTCCTGTTCCCCGAATCCAAAAAAATCAGCGCCGAACTTATTGATAAAGGTGATATTACCGATGGTATCGATTTCCATAATGACGCTGTTGGCGTTGTCGATAATATGTCGGTATTTAACCTCGCTTTCATGCAGGCTTTCCTGCGTGACTTTCCTTTTTTGAATTTCACGCTGCAGAAACCAGCTGGTGAATAGTATTGCCACGCCGGCAGCAATCAACGACACCGGCCAGGCATTATTGAAATTTATCAGGAACCCGAAGCCAATGAACAAAAAAATGAAGCCCGGAATCAACCGGCGCAGACCGTGGGCTCGGGTTTTAACGTCAGTGAAGTCGACGACAGCCTCGATAATGTAGATGGAACCGAGACCGATTAAAAAGGCTTTCCACCAATCGCCGGATGACAACCAACGCTGTTGGTTTAGAATTATCAGCACCGCGATTAAGATTAACAGCAGTCCCCAGAATACAGAATGATTGGGGCGCGGTTCGTTTTGCTTGCGGCGTCTTTGCTCTTTTCTTAAATCCCGAAGCTCCTGATGCAGTTCTTTTATTTTTTTATCAGGACGATAGTAATCATCCTCATCAATGTCGTAATCGATTTCTTCCGGGTTTATTTTATCGGGCATAAAGGGCCACCAAACCTAAAATTATTGAAGTAACGTTATTATAACATGTCAGTTTTTCACATTTACCATAAACCACCCAATATTATGACGATACCTGCGCCGATAAGAACTGCCGGCCACCAATGGCTGAAACCCAGGAGGAAAACAGTACCGAGCGCAATGAGGACAACGCCCCAAACAAATTTATGCCTGCGGGAATGATGATATTCCGGCGCGTGATACTGTACCAGTCCGCTAATAATAGATATTGCGCCCAGGCCGATAAGCAGCCATTGCCACCATGCGTTTCCGGTTATCCAGTTTTGCTGGCCGGCCAGGAACAACCCGCCAAGGAGAATTAAAACCAGTCCCGGGAAGAGGCCGTGAAAAGGACGGCTGTGCCTGGCTTCTCTCATTTTTTGGCGCCATTCCCAACGCTGCTCCCGCCAATCCTGATAAGTCGGCCCCCCGCTTGGTGGATTGGGACTTGATTGTGCATTGTTTCCGGTATTACTGTCTGTCATTTTCAGCCTCCATCATAATATATTCGAACAAAGCAATATTCACCGTCTGTAATTTTAAAAATGTCGGGAACCAATCCCATTGGCGTTTTCTCAAGTCCTGATTGATAAAATTTCCATCCCCGGGATTAACACCGTTAAGTAAGTTCTTTTCTGAATTAATATCTGCCGTATGCTGCCTGCCTTAATCCGGACTCGACACTTTGATTATGCGGCAGGAATATCAATCCCGCATCATCCCTACAGGGGGATTACAATTGGACAGGAGACCAGTCTTTAACTGGCCGGAAGGAGAGGAACGAGATTAACGGCCTGATAAAACTTCGCCGGTAACTGCAATATTAACGCGGGCGCTGTTATTGACATCCGTTCAAGCGGCAAATATACTGAAAAGACAGATGACAGAAATTAACAGCGCCACCTCATTCATCCCGGAAGTCTACGAGAATGTCGTGCGGCAAATGATGCCGTTTTATGATGTTTTCCAGGCGGAAGCGGTGGATGTGGTGAAAACCGTGAAACCTGATGTCAAACAGTGGCTGGATACAGGCTGCGGCACCGGCAACCTGGTGGAACTGGCATTAAAGGCGTTCCCGGACACCTGTTTCATTCTGGCAGACCCCACGGAAAGGATGCTGCAAGCGGCTGTAACCCGCCTCAAAGCCTCTTATGGAAAGCGGGCGACATTTCTCCCACCAGTTCCTACGGAAGGCCTGCCGGCTTATAAGGACCTTTTAAAACCCCAGGTCATCACCGCCATTTTGTGCCATCACTACTATCAAAAAGAACAGCGGCGCAAAGCTACGGAAATCTGTTATCAATTATTGGATGACGGCGGAGTATACATTACGGTGGAAAACACCATGCCGGAATCCGCGCAGGGGACACGGCTGACCATCGAGCGGTGGAAACGGTTTCAGATTGAGCACGGCAGATTAAAAGTGATGGCGGAAAAACATGCGGCACGTTTTAACTCCGAATATTTTCCTGTTACCGTGCAGGAACACCTGACGCTGCTGCGGGAAACGGGTTTCAAAACGGCGGAACTGTTCTGGAAATCACACATGCAAGCCGGTTTCTACGCAATAAAGTAACTAATGTCCGTTGTATTTTTTCTTCAGAGATATTTGCCTTTTTGTTCTTATTCGATTACTTATCATTTTACTCAGATATTATTACCGGGATAACTATGTGTTTCCTTTTAATGAAGCCCGGCGGTAAATGAGGAAAAAGAAAAAGCGCCCCCGGATATCCGGGGGCGCTTTTGTTAACGTTTATTTTTATTGATGGACTATGGCGCCGTTGTGGTAGTAGTTGTCGTAGTTGTCACCGCCGGCGTCGTGGTAGTGGTAACGACCGATGTGGTAGTTGTCTGCGCCGGAATCTTTTTCAGGTACTTCTGTATCTCATAGTTGAGCCAGGTTAAAGTGTCGTTGTCCAGAGTCCCGGTGTTAGCGTTGATAATCGTACCGTTACGATCATGAAGACTGATTGTAATAGACTGTGCCTTTTGGTTCAACCAGTTATCCAGCGAATTATTCTGGAGCTGAGTCAGTTGACTTGGAGTCACGGCCATGGAATCCGATTCATCAGAAAGCCAAAGGAGCCAATAAGTTGTCGTTAAACTCCCATCTATACTGGTTCCTGATTGATAGGTAATGGGGGCGCTGCATTCCCCGAGAGTAAGGTTTACAGCAACGGTTTCCAGCTGGAGCGGCAACACGGCTAACGGCATCCAGCCCAAATCGCCGCCATTCGTTTGTCCGGCGTTGGTGTTGGCTACAGTATTAAAATCTGAAAGACTGGTAACTTTTGCCTGGGCCGCAACCGCGGCGGCATTAGAATTAAAATACATCGCCCAGACGTGATACTGTTTCAATGAGGATGGAATCGTCGCGGATAAAATAGCAGTAAGACGTTCGCGTTGGATATCATAGACGGCAACCTGACGGTAATCCTTAAGGGATAATCCGGTGTCAGTTAATTGCTGGCTGAGCCAGTTGTTGTAATCCGCATCTGAAATGGCTGTCGGAGTAGTGGTTGTAGCCGTCGTCGTAGTATCAGTCGGCGTCGTTTCGTCCGTCGTAGTCGTGGTATTGGTGTTGTCAGTCGCAGCGCTGGCGGCTAATGATGTTTCGGCCTGTGTCCTCAGGTAACTGTCAATATCCTGAGATGTAACCGGCGCAATTCCTTCTGCAGACGCCTGCTGTTTGATGATAAGTTCAGATATTACGAGTTGGATTGTCGAGGTAATACTGGAGCCGCTGGGATTCGCTACGACCCGCTGCAGAAAATAACCGGTGTCAACATTATCGTTCCCTACGGATAAAAGAACATGCTGCATCGGCGCCAGCACAATTAAATAATAGGCGGCGCCGGCAATGAGGGCGATAGCTACAACAATTGAAGACAGCGTAATAATCAGTCTTCTGGTTTTATTAATTTTGGGAGGAGGAGGGGTCGTACCGACTTGTGATACTCTCTTTTCAGCACGCGATAAAGTTTTCTTGACCGGTTTTGGGGGATGCGTGCTGGGTATACTGAGCCGGTTCTTTTTTCTTTCAGAACGCGACGGTTGTTTCCTGCTTGATTCCGGTGAATTTGTCATATTCTCCTGACCTGCGCAATTGATTTTCTTATTATTATAACCGAAAGCGGTTAAGACTGCCAGAAAATCACGGAATACTCAACCTGATTCGTTAAGGTGATTTCTTCTGAAAAGCATGAAGGTATAAGAGAATGATTCGAATAAAAGCTGCTGCTTTCCGGGTGCGCGCTTACTGGGCGTAAGTCCAGTTAAGGTCAACTTTAGTTTTAACTTCTTGTGTTCCAGGAGAATCAGTCGATGCCGTTGCTTTGTTCGAAAAGATAAGATGATAGGTACCGGGCGGCAAATTTGTCTTGTTCAGCCCTCCGGCGGACATTTCCTCCGAATCGTAAAGGATGGTGGACTGTCCGCCCGGATTTTTTAGCCATTTGGTATAAGTGGCGTTATCCATCAGATAAACTTCGATGAGGTTAGGCGAACCCCCGATACATTGAAAATAGCCGGTGACACTGGCGTTTTGCATATTGGCGGCGATATTGAAAGTATAATTCTGGTTGGTTTCAGCAGTCACGGTGATGTAATCCGGTGTTGCGGCCGTGGTGTCGATTATCGGCAAACTTTGCGGGCCGGTGGGCAGCGGAGTTGATGTGGTCGTAGTTTTAGCGGCGGAATTGCAAGCGCATAGGACGCTGAATAACACCAAAAATGACACTGCTAATAATGCGCGTAAGCGTTTGTTCATAACTCAAGAATAAGGAATTATTTATAATTTGTCAATTTTTAAGATTAAAAAAATATTGTTAATTAATGGTTCATCTTAAATTAATAAACCGGATTTATTTATGATGCTGATTATCGAGCTTTCTAATTTTGACGATAATTTAAATTCAGGGGAATAAACAAAAAACAGCTCTTGACAATAAAATGGCTGCCGTGTAATAATTAAGCAGGCTTAATTAAGGCGACTTAATAAATTGAGGTTTCACCTGATTCGATAAAAATAAATTGTGTTAAAATTACTTGTTGTCATCTGAATTATATTTGATGTATTCACGACAATAATCAGTATTTTACACAGCAATGGAGGCTTTCATGTTGGAACAAACTTCATGGTATAAGAGACGTTGGGTCGCGCTCGGTTTCCTGGCGCTGGCGCTGCTGGTAATCTCCCTCGATAACACCGTTTTGAACCTGGCCCTGCCTTCAATCTCACGTGATTTGGGGGCAACGCTGAACGGTTTACAGTGGATTGTCGATGCCTACACCCTGGTATTTGCGGCGCTGCTTTTGACTGTTGGTTCCATCGGCGACCGGTTCGGACGGAAGAAAGTCCTGCAGGCAGGTTTGCTGGTTTTCGGTATTTTTTCTCTGGGCGCGGCGTTATCCCGGAGCACCGGGCAGCTCATCGCCATGCGCGCCCTGATGGGTATCGGCGGCGCGGCGATTATGCCTTCAACCCTATCCATCATCACCGCCACATTCCGCGACCCCAAAGAACGCGCACAGGCCATTGCGGTGTGGGCGGCGACCTTCGCCCTGGGAACGGGAATCGGCCCGTTAGTCGGCGGCTGGCTGCTGACACATTTCACCTGGAGTTCGGTCTTCTACATTAATCTGCCGGTGGTGGTGATCGGGCTTGTCGGCGGTTATTTCTTTATCTATGACTCAAAAGCGGAGAAGCCGCGCCGGATTGATGTCCCGGGATGTATTCTTTCGCTGACCGGTTTATTCGCGCTGGTCTACGGCATTATCCAGGCCGGTATCAGCGGCTGGACCGCTCACAACGTGCTGATTGCTTTCGGGATAGCCCTGGTCTTGCTGACCTGTTTCGTAATCTGGGAACTGCGCACCACCCATGCGATGCTGCCGTTGAGATTTTTCAAGAATATGTCGTTCACCGGGGCCAACATCGCTTTGACGCTGGTCGCTTTTGCCATGTTCGGCTGCTTCTTTTTCATGAGTCAGTATCTGCAGACGGTGCACGGCTACAACCCGCTGCAGGCGGGAGTCCGGCTGCTGCCGATGGCCGTCGCCGCTTTTATCGGCGCAATGGTTTCGGCGCGGCTGGCCCAGCAAATCGGCACTAAATTGACTGTTGGCTTCGGTATTTTTCTCGCCGCCGCCGGGTTGTTCTATTTCTACAAAGTCGCACAGGTAGACACGAGTTATCTGAAAATTGCCATCGGTATGAGCCTTACGGCGCTCGGCATGGGTGTAACGATGAGCCCGGCGACTAATTCCATCATGGGTTCTGTGCCGGTCGATGAAGCGGGAGTCGGTTCGGCGATGAACGATACGAACCGGCAAATCGGGGGCGCACTGGGAGTGGCGATACTGGGGACGCTGCTGAATTCGTCTTACGCAAAAAGCATCGATAAAATTGTCTGGCCGTCGCCGCTGCCGCCGCAAGCCGTGACGGCAATTCGCGGCAGCGTCCAGGGAGCGCAAATTGTGGCAGGAAGTGTTAAGGTGCAAAGCGCTCCCCTTGCACAGTTTATCGTGAGTCAGGCCAATCAGGCCTTTACCTCCAGTATGGACCATACTTTATTGATTGCTGCTATAATCATGGCAGTTGCAGCGGTAGTGGTGCTGGTCATTCTGCCAACCAGGGTGCGTCCTTACAGCGAACCAAAAAATGTTCAGCCTCCGCCGGTTAACAAAGCGAAATCCGGTAAGGGCATATAGTCTATAATATCTTTATCATCAATCTTCGAGGAGCGAATTAATGATAACTATCAATATCAATCCGATAATCTTTTCCATCGGTTCATTGTCCGTCCGCTGGTACGGATTGATGTATGTAGTGGGCATTACCATCGGTTTACTGATAGTCTGGCCTTACGCCAAATGGAAAGGGTTCACCGAAGACCAACTGGAAAAGGTGGTTTATTGGGCTGTACCCGCGGGTTTGGTAGGCGCGCGGCTGTATTACGTGATTCAGCAGCCTTTGGGGCCCTTTTTATCACAGCCGTGGAAAGTTTTTGCGGTCTGGGAAGGCGGGATGGCTTTTTACGGCGCGATTTTTGCGGTAGTCCTGGTGATATTGATTGCCGGCTGGCGGATGAAGATTTCGATACTAAAATTCCTGGATGTGGCGGCGCTTTTCGCCGTCGTCGGGCAATTCTTCGGCCGCATCGGCAATATTATTAACGGCGATGTCATCGGCTACCCCACCAAGCTGCCATGGGGATTCGTTTATACCAACCCGAATTCCTTTGCGCCGAGCCATACTGTCGCTTATCAGCCGGCGGCTGTCTATGAAGCGCTAATTGATATATTGTTATTTTGTTTTCTCTGGACATTAAGGAAGAAAGTGAAGCCGGGATTGTTATTTTTCTATTACATTATCGGCTATTCCATCAGCCAGATTATCGTTTTTATCTGGCGGGATAATGAGGTTTTGTTTCTCGGTTTGAAGCAGGCCCAGCTGACGGCAATTGCGGTCATGGTCGCCGCGGTAGCCGGATTCATCGTGATTCGGGACAGACAGCGCAAATCGGCTGTAAAAATTGAAACGCCTAAAGAAACGGAATAAAACCTTTGGTTCCTTGTTTTTGTCATGCTAAATGCGATAATCTGCCTGTATGAAGGAAATTTCGAATTCATCGACCGCACTGCTGATATCGGCTTAACGGCATACAGCAAAGATATGCTGTTATGCAAGGTCGATTGAAGGAGCAAAACAGTGATAAACCAAGATATACTGCAGACGATCGGCAATACGCCGCTTGTCAGGATAAACAGGCTCAACCCGAACAAAAATACTACGATATATGCCAAACTGGAAGGCCTGAACCCGTCCGGGAGCATCAAGGATAGAATCGCCTTGAGTATGATTCAACAGGCTGAAATATCGGGGAAATTAACCAAAGGAAAAACGATCATCGAGCCGACATCAGGAAATACCGGCGTCGCGCTGGCGATGATCGGTTCCTTAAAAGGGTACGAAGTCGAGATTGTCATGAGCAGCGCGGTATCTGTCGAACGAAGACAAATGATAAAAGCATTCGGCGGGAAAGTGACGCTGACCGATGGCAAACTGGGTACCGACGGCGCTATCCGGAAAGCCCGGGAAATGGTAAAGGAAAACCCGGAGAAATATTTCATGCCGGACCAATTTTCCAACGAATTCAATAAAATCGCCCATTACCGGACAACCGGAGAAGAAATCTGGAAACAGACAAAAGGCAAAATCGACTATTTTGTTTCCGCCCTCGGCACATCAGGCACGATTATGGGTGTCAGCAAAGTATTAAAAGAGCATAATCCGGATATCAAAATCGTGTGCGCCCATCCGGTGAAAGGGCACTATATCCAGGGATTAAAAAACATGGAAGAAGCGATTGTTCCTTCGATATACGACCCTTCGCAGATTGATATCACGATAATGGTGGAGACTGAAGCCGCTTATGAAATGACCAGACAGATTGTGAATCAGGAAGGAATATTTGTAGGTATGAGCAGCGGCGCGGCGATGTATGCCGCGGTTGAAATTGCCAGACAAATTACATCAGGCACCATCGTCGTAATCTTCCCGGACCGGGGAGAGAAATATTTAAGCACGAACCTATTCAAACAATAAAAGAAACTGCGATATTAATTCTTTAGATAATAATACGGATGATAATATAAACCTGTTGTATATTAAAACTTCAATGAGAATACAAGATAAAAAAGGCTTGACTTTGCCGTTATTTAGGGTAAAATGAAAGTGTCATTGATATTAGTATCAATGGTGACAATTAGTTGACGGTAAACAGAATCAATCTGTTTTAGTGGAGTTGAGCGAACGTGATTGAAGGTAAATGTCCGAAATGCGGTAAACAATTCTTTGGCTGGTCGTTACAAAATCCGCGCAATCAAAGTTGTTCGAATTGCGGCAGCGGGCTCCTCATTCTGGAAGATGGCAATTTGCCTGTACGGGGATATTCCCCTTTCAATGCACCGGAATATAAATTAAAGCCGACTTATATGAACTATCCTGAACAGGAAAAGGGAAAGTTAGCGCAGTAATAACCCGCGGCTGATAATTTCTTTCTATAAATTTCAGTTTTAAAACAGATTGCTTTGTCAATATTTCTTTCGTCCCTATTCTAGTGTCCCATCGATTTTTTCAGTTTCCCATCGATCCAGAACCGCGCTGTGTAGAATGAGAAGCTGGGCGGGCTCCAGCAAATAGCGCCGAATTGACCGTGATAGCCCTTGAACCACGGCTGGTACAAAGAATACTGCATCGGCTGCACCAGCGGTATCGCGAAATGCTGCCGGGCAACATATTCATTAGCTTCCCTGAATATTGTTTTTACCTCTTCAAGGCCGGTGGCGGCGATGGCCCGGGCGTAAAAGCTGTCGTAAACCGGGTCGCTGACGGCCATGTGCGGATTGGAAGAAGAACCGGTCTGGAACATGGTGAGCTGCCGCAGAGGTTCGTGCGAACGGTGCAGTGAGCCGCCGGAATGATAGGCCATCTGGTCGTGTTTCTTCTCAACCTGGGTGAATGCCACCCAGGCGGCCGATTCCAATGTCCGGATTTCCATGTCGATGCCGACCGCTGCGAAATAGGATTTAACCACTTTGAGTAATTCCCGGTCGCCTGCGATATCCGCCACGATATTGGTCTTAAAACCATTTGAATAACCGGCCTCGGCCAGTAATTTTTTGGCCAAAGCCGGATTGTAGGCATATTCGTCTTTCAGGTCTTGCGGCCATTCTTCGTATGGGAAACCCCATCCTTTGCCCCAGGTGCTCATCGCGCTCGAACTGAAAGAGGAGGGGAAGGGGTCGGCGGCGCCGCCGTATAAAGTTTTGGAAATTGCCGGCAGGTCGACGGCCATCTGCATCGCCTTACGGACACGGATATCGTTAAACGGTTTAACGTCGTTGCGCGGGTCGATGGTGGCGCCGGTGGGCATCGGTATCTGCAATATTTCCGGATTTGTCCGCTTCATTTCCTGCGCTTTTTTCCAGGAAATTGAATCCATGGCATCCAGTTTGCCGGTGCGCATCGCCTCAAGTGCTTCATCCTCGTTGGTAATAATCAAAACTTTAAGTTTATCTGCGTAGGGAAGTTTATTCTGAGGGTAACGCGCGTCATAACCCCAGTAATCCGGATTCCTGACCAGAGAGGCCCCGAAACCGGGAACAAAATCCTGCAAGATAAAAGGGCCGGTACCGATGGCATGGCGCCAATCGCCGACGTCGCCCCATTTTTCCACGGCTTCCCGCGCGACAATGGCGGCCGTGGGGTTGTGATTCGTAATCATGGTTTCCAGGATAAACGCGGGGTTGGGTATCTTCCATTTAAAAACAGCGGTATATCTATCGGCAGCCGTGACAGATATTAATTCCCTGAATGAGGCCACGGTAGCATGATACGGAGCCGGTTTAGTAAAACCATCGCCCAGGCCTAATAACCGGTGATAATGAAAAGCGACGTCGTCGGCGGTGAACTCGCGTCCGTTCACCGGCGGCAGATTTTGCCAGCGGATACCTTTGCGGAGATGGAAAACCAGTGTGTAAGGATCTATGAATTCCCAGCTTTCGGCGAGATGGCCTTGTAATAGGTGCGGCGGGGCCATTGTTTTATAACTGAAAACGGCCGGGTCTAGGGTCCAATCTTCCGCACATAGTCTCTCCAGCCAGGCGCCGTAAATCTCGGTAAGATGAGCGCCGTTATACGGGTCGAAATTGACAATATTCCGGGCGCTGCGCACGACCATTTCCCCGCCGTATTGCGGCGTGCCGAGTTTATCCCACCAGTTACTTGTTTGCTTTTCCATGATTTCTCCTTTGGGTTGCAATTAGCCGGATGTTTTTACTGAAAGTCGGCCTCGCCTCTCACTCTACACTCTCCCTGCACCTGGGAGAGAAGATTAGTTTCTTTCCCCTCTCCCTTGTCGGGAGAGGCGTAGGTGAGGGAGAAAATAAAAACAAATATAGATTTAATGCTATTTAGTTGAAATTCCTCCTCGATAACTATTAGTACCCCATTTTCTTTTTTAAGTCGTGGTCGAACCAGAAACGCGCCGGGTAGAAAAAGAGCAACTGGGGACTGCCGGCGGCGGAGCAGACCGCCCCGAATTGCCCGTGGAAACCTTTGAGCCACGGCTGATAAATGCTGAACGAACCCGGGGAAAGCAGGGAGATGGCAAAGTGCTGCCTTGCGATGTGTTCATTGGCGGCCCGCAGGATTTTCTTTACTTCATCTTCGTTATTGGCGGCGATGGCTTGCGGCTGGAAGGCATCCAGCACCACGTCATTGACCATCAGATAATTCGATGAGGAACCGGTACGCAGTCGGCCGAGTTGCCGGAGCGGCTCGAAACGGTGGCCGTAAGGGGAAACCGTGCGCTGCGCC
>Ga0224521_1000499_pt1 | contig 11667 bp, 12 predicted proteins | sample CFST0metaG_FD_182731 | JGI IMG/M metagenome (GOLD analysis project Ga0224521, IMG submission 182731) | Peat soil microbial communities from Stordalen Mire, Sweden - C.F.S.T0 | ecosystem: Environmental > Terrestrial > Soil > Wetlands > Peat | place: Sweden: Norrbotten County, Stordalen Mire... | reverse complement strand
GTTCACGGTCGCGGGCTTGCGGTATTATCTTAGTTTTTTTGTGAATGTCAGCGTCAGCGTTTCTGTTTCCGGTAAGAACATCCTGCAGTTGAATATTCCGACGATGGGTTTACCGAATCATTCGATGTTGGTTACGGCCGAGACGTCTGCCGATAGTTGTTGCTATCTGTTCTCTAATAAACCGTTCCTGATAACGATCACCTTCGCCGCAGGTGTTTCCGACGCGATGAAGGAATGGTTTCGTAATACGCTTAAATACGAGATTCCGTTTGGCGATGCCAACAGTTCGATTAACCTTGTTTTTGCTTAATAGGAGAGTTTATGGCCACGAGTCCTCTACAACAAACTGCTGCAGTCTTTGATGAATCTGTATTAAAGGTCGAGTTTCTGCAGATGCCGGCACAGATTCCAGATTTTTCGTTGAATCTCAATACCGAGGCGTTACTGTATCGCTTTGGCCTGTTCATGCAGAACATCATTGGGCCAGCTCGGATATCGGGATTCAATCTTTCTGCAGGTGCGACTACGATCGGTGTGAGTACTGGTCTTTATCTGTACCAGAACTTCATTGTTCGACTGGCTTCCACTTTTAATATCGATGGTTCGGCTGTTGGTGATGGGGTTTTGTATGTGCATATTGCGATCACGAGAATGTCGGGTGATACAAATCCGGACATCGTGAATATTAACCCACCGCTATCGCCTGCATCTTTAGAAGGACCTGCTCAATATCGGTATACGTCTGGCATAGAGGTCGCGGCTACGCTGCCTGTAAGTACAGTGACCGACGTATATTTCAAGGTCGCGAATTTCCATTATTCTGGGCCGGGTTTCTCTTTCACAAATCAAAATCCGATCATCTCGAAGTTGGGAAGCATCGATCTCAGTCAGATCCCACTGATTCCGTATAAGGCAAATTCTACCGATGTAACGACTCAGATAAACAATGCAATCAATGCACTTGTTAATGCGTCACCCAGTCAGTTGAACACGCTTAAAGAGTTGGCTGATGCACTTGGTGATGATGCGAACTTCGCCGCCACCGTTACTGCTGCCTTAGCAGGGAAGACGACACCTGCAGATATTCCTGCGCTTGTTCGTTCTACTGTTCTCACAGGATTCTCTTTGTTATCAAATGCTGCTGCAACGGCTACGGATTCGGTCTTGAGTGCGATTGGTAAGTTGCAGGCGCAGATAAATACGATTGCTTCCAGTATTTCTTCATTTGTTAGCAATTTTGGTACGACCAGTGCAGTGACCTTTGGTTCAGTCAGTGGCAGCAATATCGTGCAAGTTCTTTTCGATGGTAGTCAGGTGGCGACACAGGGTCTTGGTGATGTCGTGGCGGCTTGGCCGGTATGGCAGGCGATGGATAATAATGCCGAGCAAAAGATTTGTGGTTCGTTCTTGATGAGATCTGGAGTTAAAAATATTGTGTTGCATGCAAACTGTAAGGTTTCGAATTCTGCCGATACCGCATATCCCCAGTTATGGACAGATGGTTTTGGGAATTATTATAATGCCTCGCCTCCTGGTGTTCAGTCAACGGATTATGTTGGCGTTATAATAGCCACACCGATTGATGATTTTGCGCTGAATACTTTGCATGATTGGTCTGTGTCTGTGCACACTGGTAATGGTGGAACGGGTTTTCTAAAAGACGTGGTCGTGACCCTTGAATCCTAACCAACATAAAATAAAAAGGAATCGTTATGGATCCGTTACTGAAAGCTGTTTGTACAATCATAGGAACGAGTACTGTCTTTGGAGCTGCCGTGTTTGCATTGATTAAATATGTCAATGGTCAGATCAAGCAAGCGATTATTGCTCATGAAGAAGTTGTTATGAGCCGTGAAGAGACTTGTTCTGCGAATAAGGGTGGTCAGATTGATCAGTTGGTGGCAGCAATCACAAAACATGTGGAGGCAAATGCTGATACCGAGGAATTGGTCAATCGTCGTCTCAACGATGTGGATTTGTGGCGAAAGGAAATCAATGGTCAGATCAAGCGCTATGGTTTGCAGCTTGAATTTCAGAACAAGATCGCGATGGAACAGAAGGACGTTATCAAAGAGATAGCCCATACCACAACTCAGACTTCGATAAAGTTGGCGGTGATAATGCAACATCTGAATATCTCGATTAACCAATAATTTTGCTTAAAGTGTTCGATATGGTAAACGATTTATGATAAGGTTTAATATAAAGGCAAACACATGTTGAATTATTCTCTAAACGGTAAAAATCCGCTGGACATGATAGCATTAAGTCCATTTATGTTTACTGCGAATGATGATGGATCAATTACAAAGGTTACGGCTGCAGGTGTTGCAACTTCAATTCCTTTGACCGGATTCACCGGCTTTAAGCCAAGACTTGCTACTGACGGTACAAATTTGTTTGCAGTAGATACGCAGGTTTGGAATGCCGCAATTGCGGCAAAGATTGATCCAGTTACTTTAATACCTACATATTTTGATTTGTCGGCGTATGGCCTGAATATATCTGACATACACTTTTTTAATGATTTTGTTTGGATAGCCACGGGAAATGTGGTTTGTAAGTTTGATATAGGTATGAATTATATTCGTTCTTATGATTATCCTGCCATTGAATCACTGCGTTATCCTAAGTTTGATCGTCTTTCTGACGATGGAACGAATATTGTTTTCCACGGTGGTCATGTTGCGGAAAATGGTTATTCGCAAGCGACGATTGGAAAAATTGATCCAAGTGATAATGTTACTGGTGTTGTGATATTGCCGAATCAAGCTCAAAATACTTCTGGTATGATATGCGTAAACGGCAAGGCTTGGATATTGCTCGACAATCCCGGTGGAGATATTTGGATAACCGATACGACAGCCGGAACACACACAGTAATAGATGGATATACCGGTGGCGTTGCTGATTGTCGAATGACTCAGGATACTAATTATGTTTATTGTCCTGATACCGATGGAAGGGTTTTGCTTTATAATCTGGATGGATCATTTAATTCTTATATAATGCTTCAACCGACGAGTTACGGAGAAGTAGCGGTTCAAATTGATTCAGCGGGAAATATTTGGGTCGCAAGTAATGACACTCAAAGCATTACAAATATAAACGGAGTGGCTCCTCCAACTCCGCCAACTCCTCCAGTTCGGCCGACTGTAAACCCGGAACTGAATCTGATTGGAATAAATTGCATAGAACATGAATCAGGTGGATTCGCAAAAGCAGGGGCATCGCTAAATCAAATTAGTGAAGGATAGAAGTTTACTTATAAGGAACATAGAAATGGCAAAAGATAAAGTTGTTGTCGGTGGAAATTAGTTTTAGAGATAGATGATTTCAAAAACAAATTATTAGAAGGAGAAGTATATGTATTATCTCATTGGAATTGTGTTGGTGCTATTGGTATTGGTTTTTGCCAAAAGCTTTTTGACCATGCTAAAGAAATTGGTGTCACCGGAGTTGGTTGAGACCGAAACTTGGTTCCGGGGATTTATAAAGGGACCGTTGGTGATTCTTACCAAAGTTGTTGTTATCAAGGGTTGGCTCATTAGGTTTTGGGTGGCTGTAAAGCGACATCTTATTAGCGTAGCATTGTTTGCTGTGGCCATGACGGTGATGTGGGCGTTTTCATCGATCGATAACGAGACGATAAAATATCTGACTGAGATGGTCACGGCCATTGCTGTGCGTCTCTCTGCAGCGATTCTGGTTCTAAAGTTTGCGTTTCCCAAATTTGAGCTTCAAGAAAGACTGAAAAATGAACCGATTGCACTTGCTATATTTTGCGGTCTTATTGTCGTAGCTGTTTGTAAATAACGTTTGTTGGCAATAGATAGGAATTAATAACAAGGAATTTGTATATGAGTGAGATGACAGAAGATAGGATTGTTGTCGAACACGGAATGCCGGTTCGGTACAAATACATGGACGATGGAACATTCGCCAGAGTTATTGCAACAGACATTGAACATATGGATGTCTCCATCGGAGGCGTAACTATTGCAGATGGCGCGGATGTGAACGCTGGCGCGACAACAGATATAGCGGTTACAACGGATGTTGCTGGAACTCTCAGCGCGAAATTACGCGGACTCATAAAACTTATCCTCGCAAAAATTAATATCAAGATTGCAGACGGGGATGATGCAACATTAGGTGCTAAAGCAGATGTTGCCATAACCGATAGCACGACATCAAATACATTGATGTCATTTGTAAAGGGGTTAATGAAGATATGGGATGATGTTTGGAATCCAACGACTCATAATTTGCAGGTTACTGTTTCAAACCCGACGACTAATCCGGAAACAGGATTGGCAAAAGACGGAACGGATATTACCACTCCTACCGCAATGCCTGCTGGCGGAGTTGGGATACGCGGTTGGTTATCTGCAATCTGGACAAAACTGAATGGCAGTATGGTTGTAAATTTGATTACTGGTTTTGCCGTTGAATCCGGCGGCAATCTTGCTGGCGTTAAAACAAATACTGATCGTTTGCTCGGCCAGAATGGTGGTTCAATTGTTTCTACTACAGCGGCACAGACTGGTTTGTCTTGTTTTGCAATTAAAGCGCAAGGCGTTGATGTTGTTATAAATACTATGACGCTTGCAGCAGGATGGACAGGCAGTATGGCAGCTGTAACAATAAAAGCAGGTGATGTTTGTCATGTTGGATTTACTGCTGTGACTTTGACATCTGGAACTGCTATGCTTTATAATAATTAGAGGCGTGAGACGGCTTTTCAAAAATTGGAATTCTTTGCGCAATCAATTGATCGGAGTTGATAGTTATGACAAAATATTATTGGATCGGTGGTTCTGGGACATGGATTTTTGGAGATGCGACTCATTGGTCTCTCAGTTCGGGCGGTCCCGCTCAGCCAAATTCTCCGATGTGGACAGATGACGTTGTTTTTGATGTAAATTCTTCGGCTTCAGCTTACACAGTGACAATAAGTAGTAATGCTCCCTGCACTAATATAACTATAGGAAATCCATTGTCCGGTAGCGTTACTATTAAGAATGGATCATTCATTTACGGAAATTTGACCATCGCTGCTGGAGCCATAGTTACGTCATTTTTGCCTTTAATGAAAGGTGTGGGAGGCATACAGAATGTGCAGTCAAATGGGTGTGCTATTGGGAATTTAGGTATTTACAGCACTTCCACCGTGATGCTTCTGGATGATCTTTTGGTTCCAACAGGTAATTTTGAGCTCACTAATGGTAATTTTGATGCAAATGGTCACAATATGACTGTTAGTGGATTTGCGACTGATGGCGTGTGCACTAATTCCCATATATATCTGCGCTCTGGGATTATCACCGTCGCAGCGACTCTTCAGATTTATGACCCAACATCGACTTTAACTTTAGTGTGCGGCACTTCTACCATACGGCTTACTGGTGTATACAATTCATGCTTTTACACTATTGGCGGTTTAACTTTTTACAATATTTGGGTGAACTACAATGCCGCCAATCCGAATACCTACATGGCCGGCAGTTTTACTTGCAACAATTTGAAGCTCGATCCAGGAGTAGAGGTGGATTTCAATGACGGTGACACTTTCACATTGGGTTCTTTTACAGCCATAGGCACTTTAGGCCATTACATTAAGCTTAGTTGGTATAGCGGCACTTCTTCTTTTAAACTTGTGAGTTCTGGCAGTATTATGTCTTGCGATTATTTGAATGTTGGCCATAGCAATGCCTCACCAGCTCTGAAATGGTATACAGGTGTTCACAATATAAATAGTGGAAGTAATACGGGGTGGGTATTTGGCGCCGCTCCTAATGCGCCAGTTGCGAGCAGTTTGGCGTTGGCTTTAGGATTAGGAATATAATGATAGGTAATCAAGGAGAAGATTGATGAACCGATTATATCTGTTATTGGTAGTGATGTTGTCAATGCTATTTGTAAACAGTGTGCCCAGGTTTCCGTATGAATCAGAACTCAAAAATGATGCCAAAGATATTTACAAGGACACATTGCGATATCGATTCCGGATGGCGCAATTGTACTGTGAGTCTGGATTCAATCCACGATCGACTTCTGAGGTTAGGCCATGGAAGCGTCGAGGGATTGATACGGTGACGGCCGTGACTACTGGGAGAGCTGCTGCTGGTATTGCTCAGTTCATGTTCAAGACAGCTCAGGGTTATGGTGTTGAGACCGTAAATACCGCGCAAGCTGATTCGAAGGGATCTGCTGAGGATATTTACAATCCGGCGTGGGGTGTTCGAGCCAACTGTCAGTATATGATGGATTTGGAATGCACCATCTACAGAGATCTTGAACAGGAAGAACGCATAAAGTTTCGCAATAGTAAGAGATTAAGGGAACTGTATTGTTGCTCTGCGTATAATTGCGGAAGCTATAGGGTTGTGAGAGCGATTCAGAGTCAGGGTATTGAGTGGGCACAGACAAAGAACTTGCTGCCTAATGAATCAACTGTTTATGCTGAACGTGTTGTCACTGAAAAAGAAAAATGGTTTGGCAGATAAAGGAGGTTGAGTATGTTCGGTACATTGGTCACGATATTTGAGGTGATGGGAAAGATTCCAACGGTGCTTGGCGATTTGCCTGGTATCTGGGCTGCGGTTCTGAAATCACCGAAATGGGTCCGGATTGGTTTGATATGCTTGGTAGCTAGTATTGTCCTTGGTCTTGGATTATGGCGTGTTCACCATGTCGTCTATGAGAGTGGTTATAACAAGGCAAAGGCTGTTGACGCTGCGGCAATGGAAAGCATGCGGGGAACGATGCAACAGATGATTCGCGGCGAGACGAAGGATACTGCTTATGTTCGTGTGCCCGTATATTTACCGGCTCCGAAACCACCGACTGAGATTGCTGGAACTGTTGAGGTTGCTGCTGATTCCGTGAGACACAATATGAATAGTCTCGAAGATTCTGCAAAAACTCAGCATGATAAATATGTTGTTGCAGACAGTATGGCCAGGTTTTATGTCCTGCCTTGGACATCTTTTTACGAGGACAGTGTTCAGATTTTGTCGATGCACTCCAATCCTGCAACCAAGGCAACATTGCCAAAGATTTCGTATAAGCTTCAATTTCCTCTGGTTCCTCAGATTACAACGACCTTGGGAGCGCTGTCACCGTCCTTCTTCAAAACCAATACTGCATATTTTGTTTACGGTGGTATTGGTGCGACGGTAGTCTATTATATTGTTAAATTACTCATCAAATAACTGAAAGGAATATTATCATGCCAACTCCTCTTTCGATTTCGACTGCGCCGACATTGTCGGCGATTCTTCAAAACACTGCTACCGTCAGTGTCACGTTTGTTTATGACGTTGATTCGGTTCCGTCCCGGGTTGGTGTGTGTTTTAATAAGACCGCCGATCCCGTTGTTGAACCGGTCATGGGCGTGGATACGACCGTTGACATTACCGATGCTGACGGCACGAATCCCGCGTCTGCAACTCTCGCCGCCTTGGATGCAGATACTGAATATACGATTCGTGCGTTTGCGGTTGGTGATGCCGGTATCGTTTACAGTGAACCCACGACATTCTCGACTGATGCGGAACCGGTTCTGCAACAGCTTGTGATTGATTTCCGGTCCAAGGTGAAGGGTGTTCAACAGGATGACAACTTCCCGGTCAAGAACGTCTGTGGGGAACGAACAATTCTCCCGATTATCGAGGAAGACGGTTCCGTTACCGATGGCGTAGATGTCATGGTATTGCTTCCCAGTGAACGTGTTGCGATTTTGATTCAATCGATCGTAACCGCGGGTACGTTGCAGATCCTGGCATTCAATAGCGTTGACGGTGTGAACTGGAACACGGTGGCACCAGTGTTGAGCCAAACCCATGTCGCTGCAGATGGTTCACCGGTTGATGGAATAGATCCGCTGACGAATCTGATGTCGAAGTTCTTGAAGCTTCGGTTTTGCAATAAGGCGGGTGAGACCGTTAATGCGGTGGTAACGAGCATAAACATCACCTTACAGCGGATTCAGTAATGCTAATACCAATCCTATTGTGACCAACTCATCAGCGGCACACTTACTTACATTATTTGCAAATACCTCTTTGCTTTCAAATAACAAATGTATGCCCAAGCGAAAAGAATACGGCCTATTCGTGTTTTTACGACAAGCGTACGGTGTTTTTACGACACGTTTTTGGTGAAAATAGCTACAATCAGGGGCTTGACATCACGTTATTATTATTGTATCATTTCCGCATTACATTACTCCAGTAAATCCACAACTCTTAATATCATTTCTTCCAATTTCTATGGAGTTTTGTAAGAAGGAATAGGCTTTGATAATGAAATCACGAATATTTATTGGATGTTGTATTTTTTTCCTTCTACTGGAATTCGGATGTCGTAATGGCAATCCGATTGCATCAAATATTCAACCTATTACTTTGACCATAGAAGACGTCAGTTGCACGGAAGTGTGGCTGAAGATATCTGTCGATAATGTTACTCACCCCGCCGTCACATTAGAACGCAATACAACTATCATTGATACATTATTTATGGTCGCAGCAGATACGACGATTGTAGATACAAGTGTAAAAGCGGGACAAACCTATTGCTATACCGCCCGCCTTTTAAATAGTTCATTCAAAAGCACAGTCCGGGCAAGGACATTAGATTCGACGTCCAATGAAATAAACTGGTATGCAGATACGCTCGGTACGCAAGGATTGGTGCGAGATGTTTGGGTGTTTAATAAAAATAATGTTTGGGCAGTTGGCGAAATGTATTTGAATGATTCGACTGGAAAAACAGATAAGAACAATCTATATAACTTGGCTATATGGGATGGCTTGAAATGGACGTTGAAAAAGGTTGGCTATGTTTATCAAAATCAGACTTATTGGTCAGCATTTTATTCTATCTATTCTTTCGATACAAATGATGTTTGGGCATGCAGTAATCAGCCCATGCATTGGAATGGTAGTTCGTGGCAAACATATGATATCTCTTCAAGCATTTATTCCGGAGGATATATAAATAAAGTTTGGGGTACATCAAGCTCAAATCTTTATATTGTTGGAAGTAACGGCTCGATTGCTCATTACAACGGCAGTAGTTGGCAAAAGGTGGAAAGCGGCACTACCGTAGATCTCAATGATATCTTTGGTTTAGATGCGAATCATATCTGGGCAATAGGGACTATGAGCGATGGTAATGGGACGGTGATTCTTTCGTTTGATGGAATGGCTTGGAAAAGCTTGTATCAAGGTAATTATTATGGTTTTAATTCAGTATGGACGAATCAATCAGCATGGCTTTACATCACATGCGATTCTGGCCCATATCAGTTTAACTTAAAAACAAAATCATTCATCAAGCTATCCACTCCATCACAAGATGCTATGTATTGTGTCCGGGCTACTGGATTGAATGATGTTTTCTTTTCTGGCCAGAATAAAGAAATCACAAATTACAATGGATCGACATGGAAATTGTATACCGATGTCCAAGCTCTGATTACAACAAACGCATGGTGGCTTTCTGTAAAACCGACCAACGATTTCGTTGCGGTCGGGGGCGGGTATTATATGGGATATAATTTTGCCCCTATTGTATTACGCGGGTATCGTTGATTGGGTAAAAGCGGGTATTGCATAGTAGTATCATTTCACATTATGAAATCACGAATATTTATAGCTTTGCTTCTTATTGGATTCGGCTGTCAACATAATCCGATTTCCATTAACATTAAACCACCGACTTTAACCGTAGAGGATGTAAACTGTACTGAAGTCTGGTTGAAGATATCCAGCTCATGTGCAAATTATGATGTTATTACGCTCAAAAGGGACACAACGATCCTTGATACGCTTCATTTGGCGACGGCCGATACGACAATACTTGATGCAAATCTTCGACCATCGCATACATATACCTATACGCTCGCTACTGTAGGTGCAACAAATATTACAACGCAGGCACGGACAATGGATACGACGAGCCATGCCTTTACATGGCAAAGCTTTACGTTAGGTGATGGAGGAGACAGTTATGTATTGCATGACGTAGCAATAATAAACGATACGCTTGCATATGCGGCAGGAGATATTTATATGGGCGGCACAATGTATAATCTTGCAAGATGGAATGGACAAACATGGGAACTTCAAAGAATACCATACAACTATCAAGGTCAACCCTTCTATAATTCTATCCAATGCATTTATACTTTTGGCCCAAATGATATATGGATCGCGGGTAATGGCATTCAACATTGGGACGGATTAAAATTCAATGAAATCAATCTTCCTATATCAATTTGGGGACAAAATCAAATCAATAAGATATGGGGCATAAGTAGTTCTGATCTTTATATAGTTGGTAACAGTGGCTCAATTGCTCACTACAACGGTGCAAATTGGACACAAATATCCAATGGAGCGATTTCAGTTGATATCAATGATATGTGGGGAATGGAAAATATTTCTAATAATCAAACAACAATCCTTTGCACGAGTTCAACAATATATTATGGCGGTGTGGAAAATGTTTTGTCACTCTCTGGGACTACGGCCGTAACAACAAATACGAATGGTTTACCATGGAGCATTCGCGGAATATACTTTGACAGTAGATGCTATTATATCGTTGGAGATGGAATTTTCTATAAGCATTCATTACAGGATGCATCATGGCAAAATTTAGTCCAAGGCGTGACAACCAATTATGTTGAATCAATTAGAGGCAATGCCTCCAATGATATTATTGCAGCAGGTGATCATGGGACCATCTTACATTTTAATGGTATCTCATGGCATAATTATACGCAGCAATTAAACACTCCTGCTGCTATTTTTTATGCCTCTGATATCAAAGGGAATATTGCTATAACTGTTGGCACGCTTGGAGACGGATCTGCAATCGTTATGGTTGGTAAACGAAATTAGGATGTTAGTTGGTGCAGAGGCTCGGGAACGACTAATACCGTGTTGGCGTAGGCTGACTATTTTGGGAAGAATTATATTGTTGACAAACAATAAAAGTCTTTGTAGTTTGCAATCCCAAGCCTGCTATTCTTACCCATAGTAGGCTAAATCCCCCGAGCCCACGGTTCCACAGCCGTGGGTTTTTTATAATTCGACACACATTCATGAGTTCACGATGGAACTCCACAACTGGGGATCGTTTTTTAATATATTTTTCCGGTCAGATCATAAGGGTGGGAAGGAGACACCCTGCGCTTTCAGCTTTTCCTAAGTTTCTCTGCAAAGACTTTCATAAAGATCCCGTTCGTCAATTTCATAAAACCTTTGATCCAGCCCTTGAGCTATAGATCTTCGACCTCCTTCAAGTGCATCAACGACCATTTCTGTAAATCGGTATGGTTGAAATGCGATAAGGAATTCCCTGGCTAGTTCTTCAGGATGATGTGCAGCTATCAATTCCAAATGTTTAATGGCCATACAGTAGGTAAGCATAAGCAAATCTGAAATGACCCCCTGTAATTCACGTGTGCGTTCTGCGGATATTTTATTGCGTCTTGATTTAGTTTCCATTTATTATTATAGGATTTTCCCGTGTTAAGTACAAGAGGGATCTCTCGGTATGAGTCTGGGTGATAGTTTTCGGGTCTATTCAGACATGATGTATATTCGGTGGGAAGCTCGCCTTTGCCATTTTGCCAATTACCCTATAGAG
>Ga0224521_1000495_pt1 | contig 11704 bp, 12 predicted proteins | sample CFST0metaG_FD_182731 | JGI IMG/M metagenome (GOLD analysis project Ga0224521, IMG submission 182731) | Peat soil microbial communities from Stordalen Mire, Sweden - C.F.S.T0 | ecosystem: Environmental > Terrestrial > Soil > Wetlands > Peat | place: Sweden: Norrbotten County, Stordalen Mire... | reverse complement strand
AACCACGTCCGGCAGGACCTGTTACAGCATAAGATATAGCATCTTCTTTAGACAGATTACCAATACTGACCATACGACCCAGCGCTATTACGTTATGCGAGAAGAAACGGTCGTATTCAACCAGTTTGTTTCTCATATAAGGAATAAATGCTTTTACATCTTTCTGGAATTCGTTGTAGATATCGAACATCACTCCACCTACTACGTTTTGGTTGATGATTAAACGTCCGCCGCAGGTTTTTTCAAAAATATCCAGAATAACTTCACGCTCACGCATACCGTATATAAAGGCAGTAGTGGCACCAAGGTCATTGGTTTGACAAGCCCATGCAAGGCAGTGCGAATCAATACGGTTCAACTCATCCATAATTGTACGGATATATTGAGCACGTTCAGGAACTTCAATTTCGCCGGCTTTTTCTACGCACATACACAAGCCATGACGGTTGATGTTGGCAGAAAGGTAATCCAGACGATCGGTAAAGTGAAGTATTTGTGGGTAAGTAAGGCTTTCGCTCAGTTTTTCAATACCACGGTGAATATAACCACTGTGAACATCAATTTTCTTTACTATTTCACCATCCAGAGCCGTACGGAAGTGCATTACTCCGTGTGTGGAAGGGTGTTGTGGGCCTATGTTGATAATATAATCGTCTGATTCAAAGATATTGACAGTATCTTCTACCAATTTACCATCGGCAGTTTCTGTGATACGTGGTGCAATATCAATAATATCTTTACTTTCGAGCGAAAGTGGATTTAATTCAGGATTTGCATCGTAATCTTTACGCAATGGATAACCATTCCAATCAGCGTTCAGGAAGAACTTACGCATATCAGGATTGTTGATAAAACGAATACCTAATAATGCATATACTTCGCGTTCGTTGTAGTGAGCTGTTTCAAAAAGGTCGGTAACAGAATACAACAGTGGGTTTTCACGGTCGGCAGTTCCTGTTTTCAAAACGACTTCTTTCGAAAGGTCATTCGACGAGCAAAGTAAGTAATTGACACCTAATTTCTCGCCCCAATCCATTCCGATTAGATATACCAGCGTATCCATTGGCAAAGCTGCATTATCGCGCAATGTTTTTGCCAACAGGTGCAATTGGTTCGGTTCTACTGTTACCGTTAGTTTTTGCTTTTCTTCAATAACTGCATCCGGTACAGTATTAAGTATTAGCTTTTTTATGTTTTCCATAATATAACCCCTAACCCCTAAAGGGGAACTAGATTAGTTTTGTTTTATATAATATTACCCTTAACCCCTTAGAGGGGGGATGGGATTAGTTTATCCATTCAAATGCCACTCTTAAAGTCCCCTTTAGGGGATTTAGGGGTCATCGTTGTTTATTCCCCAAAAATTGTTCTACTTTAATTTTGCGTTGCAATTGCATTAAGCCATAAAATAATGACTCCGGGCGGGGAGGACAACCCGGAATATACACGTCTACCGGAATGATCTGATCAACACCCGGTACCACATGATATGAGTTGACAAACGGTCCGCCTGAAATAGCACATGCACCCATAGCCACCACATATTTTGGTTCTGCCATTTGGTCATACACACGTTTAATAAGTGGAGCCATTTTGTGAACCATAGTTCCGGCTACAATCATTAAATCGGCCTGACGCGGACTGTTACGGGTAACTTCCATACCAAAGCGGGAGATGTCGTGGTGAGCGGCAGCCGAAGCCATAAACTCAATACCACAACAGCTGGTTGCATATATCAATGGCCAAACTGAATTGGAGCGACCCCAATTGATTAACTCATCTATTTTACTGAGAACGACATTAACGCCATTGGCTTCGAGCTCTTTCAGATAATTTTCCAGATACTCGTTGTCGTTGAATTCCGCGGTAGGAATTCCTTTTATATTGATATTTTTTAATTCCATTTTAATACTCCTTTCCTCCATGCGTAAGCAAGACCTAAACCAAGAATTACCACGAAAAATATAATACTATACAATCCGGTGTAACCTAAGTCGCGCACAATAGTGGCCCAGGGAAACAAGAAAATTGTTTCCACGTCAAACATCAGATACAGAATGGCATACAGATAATAACCTGCTTTAAACTGCATCCACGATGTGCCGTGTGTTGGAATACCACATTCATAAGGTTCTCCCTTTTGAAGATTGAATGATTTTGGTGCTAACAGAATGGCTATGCCAAGACCGGCAATAACCAATATAATTCCGGTGAGTACTACTACCAGAAAAAGCGATAAACTGCTCATATATATGAATAAATTTTATTTGCCTAAAAACGCTGCAAAGGAACAACATTTTTTTCTAATGTACGAATAATTATCGCAAAAAAATCCATTTCAACTTGTTCACTCCGTTTTTGCAATCCCGAGGTTACATTTGGTGTAAAACGTTGAAAAATAAATAAATAATTTGGTCGTTAAATTGACTCGACAACAAAAATATTTATATTTTAATTATTATTATATCTTTCAATTTCTCATTTGTATGCTTTTTGAGCAAAAAATCACTTTTGGGGATTTATACAGTGCTAAAGCAGGGCATAATTGGTTTCTATATATTTTATTCGAAATTATTGTGAACTATGCGGTAGAAATGTATCAACAATAATTATCATTTCCTTAAAAAAAAGTGGAATTTCCTACTGATAGGAAACTCCACCTTTGCCTGGTTATTTACTCTGTTCTTTTTATATTCAGGGAGCAGGACAGAGAGTTGCATTTATTTTGAACTGTTCTGTCTGCTGTAATCAATGAGTATACGGGCATCATTCACCGGGTGTTGTTGAACTGCAGAGATGTTTATATACTCATTGGTAATATAGGCAATCACCTGCGAAAGACATATCTGTCCATCTTTAGTAGCTACTATCCGAAGTTTAAGTCCATCACTTATTGATGGTTTCAACGTCTTTATTTCCGCCAGATTTCCGGTTTCAATCAGTCTTACGAGTTTATCCTGTTCAGTTATCTTGAAGTATACTTCCGATTTTATTAGTTTTTGTTTATTTTGGGCTAATACATAATGGCTTTTTCTGAAGAAGTACATGAAAATGCCGATAAGAATGCCGGATATACCTGCAATAAAAAGAAAATGAGGAAATGTATCGGTTGATTTCCATTCGAAAGCTGCATAAATAGCAAGCGAAATTGCTCCGGCAATGATTAGTATCAGAGACACTAATATTGAACTTTTTGTTTTATAAACTTTGTTTTTATCCATGTTGTCAAGAACATGTTCTATTGATTTATTTTCTTCCATGATGATATAATAATGTTTGCGGACAAGGCAATCTTGTTCACAATGAGTTGTTGTAAATTAAGTATTTAAATAAGAGAATGTTATTCCGGTTTAAACCGAAAGGAGGGAATGCAAAGAATCAAATCAGAAGTTTACGCAGATGATACAGGTAGTAGCCATCCGATTGTTTAAAAGCCGATTTCAGTAAAAAGGCTGTAATACCGGCAGAAAATTGTTGCCGGGTAAGTTGTATGGAATGATGAATGCGGGATGCATCCGACAGCGAAGATAATGTCCGAAACGAAAGGTATTGATAAGAATAAGTGAGTCGGCTACTGTGTTCACTGCCCGTTCCTATTGAGCAAAACAAATCGTTAGCCGTAAAGCTCGATTGTTGTTGATCAGGTAGAGACTGTTGATTGTGGTTGCTTAATCCTGTTTTAGAATTAAGCGCTTCACTCCGGCATACAGTTGTAGTTGTTATCCCTGTTAAAAGAGCAACAGCCAATAGACAGTATGTAATCAATCGTTTCATGTTGCAAAAGTACTAAATAAACAGGCATAAAGCAAATTGACCCTTATGAGGTTAGATGTAAGCAAAAACAATTATGGTTTTCAGTTTCCTGCTTCCTGTCATTTATCATTAACCATTTATCATTTATCATTAACCATTTATCATTAACCATTAATCATTATCTTTAGCTTCCCGGGAGGAGCTGTTCTTAAAACCGAGGGGCGGATATAAAAGGACACAAGGAAAAAAGACATTAAAAAGAGGTCGTGCTATGTGTCTATATGCTTCAAAGTTATTATCTTTACAGTTTTTTTATGAAACATTTCAGTTAAGCCTGTGGAGCTGATGATTATGTGGTTTGATAAACAGATTAAAATATATAATTTCTCTAAAAAATGAATAAAGTAAATTACCTTGCACTGGGTGCAGTAGGATTAATTGTAATTTCCGTCCTTTCACCCTGGGTAGAAGTGTCTATTAGTGGTGGTTCCGATTTAAATGAAACTTCTCAATTGATAACCGTATCGGGAATCTCTATCGGTTATGGTATCTTCGGCTTATTGGTTGCCTTACTGGGAGGCGTTTTAGCGTATAAAGAATACAGATGGGCTTTTTTGGCCGGTATTATAAATTTTATCGATGGATATGGTTACCTTCACAGATGGTTTGGTACAGGAACGCACGATAGTGCCAATTATGGCGATGTAACATCCAGAAGCAGCGTCGATCCTAAGTTTGGATTATACCTTTTCATTCTAGCTTCGCTGGCTTTCATGTTTTTTACCTTGAAATATTATAAATCCAAAAAAGCTAAAGCAGTTTCGCCGGCGAAACCGGAAATAAAAGAAAACAAACAGCCTGCTTACCGAACAGAAAATACAGTATCTTCACCAGTATATAAACCCTCTAAAACAGAAACAATGTCAACAGTATCTTCAGAAATTCCTACAGAACCGGTACCATCAGAAACTCCTAAAGTGCCTGCTCCATCTGCTGAAACACCAGCGGAAGAAACAATTGTAACTCCAACAGTGACAGAACCGGTAGTGGAAACCCCAACAGAACCGGCGAAACCTATAGAAACACCTAAAGAACCTGTACAAGCAGTTGTAACAGAACCGGAACCTGTAATTAATCAGGCACCAAGAGTAACTGCTGCTCCACAACAACCGGTTGTAGAACCCGAAAAAAAGAAATCGTCAACAGCTAAAGTTCTGTTAATTATTCTGGCTATTGTTTTGGTCGGTTCGGGTGTGTTTTATATGACATATAATACGTCACTTAAGAGCAAGGACAAAACAGAACAATCTGTCAATGATGAAAAAGCCCGTCTGGAGGCAGTTATTAATGAAGTAAATCAGCTTGTCAGCGATAAGAAATACGATGATGCTTTGCTGAAAGTTAACTCTATCAACTGGCTTTACGAACCGGATGCCAACAAAGGTTATGTAGATCAATATAATAGTCAACGCGAAAACCTGCGCAACACTATTTCTCAAATGAAATCCAGTCAGAGTTTGGAAGATCAGAATAAGGCTACTCAAAAGGCGAATGAGGTTACTACCCAACCGACTGAAAGCACGGATAGTATCCATTAAATATTTAATTTGAAATTGAGAGAAAAGAGGATGTCCAAGTGGCATTCTCTTTTTTTTATTGAAAGCATCTTTGAGCTGCAAACCGGATATATTAACCCAATACAAAACGAAGTGATATATTATGTCAGATGCAGATGTAAAATAAATGCCCTGAACTTAACGCTCAATGATGCTAAAACAAATATATTATTTCAACATATTGTAATGGGCTTATAGTCCGAACTTCTGTTCCGTTCAAAAAATCCGTGACTTTCCTTGGGTCAGAGTAAATATGCCTTTTAAGTGACACTTTCAGTTTGTAAGTATTCTCAAAACCAAACATTCATTTCCCCTGCTATTCTCTTGTTTTTGTGCTGAACCGTTACTTTTCAGGGTGGTTGGTGCCTTTTTATGTGCTTCTAAGCTTCAATTTGTAGTAATTAATATAGTGAATTTTTCAAAAAACATTTATTCGTTCCAAAATAGTTAATCTCAAAAGATTAATTATTGCTAAAATATTGATATAATGTTTAATAAATATTAAATGCATGTTCCTTTGATTCTATGTGTTTAATTCTACCTATTTAAATAATAGGTATTTATTAAATTGAATAATAGTTTTTGCTACAAATTAAATTAAGTGAATATATACAATGAATGCTCAACTAATAAAGCATAATTATTATAAATGCTAAACTTGAATTGTAGCAATAAAGTTGGTATGTTGATATTTTTTGCTACAAATATGGCGGAATTATTTATTTAAAATTATTCATTACGTTTGTTGTTAATTAAAATGGCATCGCAGACTGCTGCGTGCTAACATTGATTCGTTTTTTTTTACTGTCGTTCTCAATCAATTATTTTCAATCAAATTCAGTATAAGAAAACATTAACTAATAATTAACTAACACTATGACTGACAAAGAAATGATTTTGGAATATATCCGGGGAGGTTCTTCAGGAGTATTTAATTTATCCTGGGCTGATTTAACAGCTATGCATTTACCAAAAGTTAATCTTTCTGGAGTTAATCTAGCATTTGCCAACCTTTCTGGAGCTAATCTTACGGGGGCTAATTTAAAAAATGCAAAATTAGCCGGAGCAAATTTAGTAGGAGCTAAACTTTCACATGCCGATCTTTCAGGAGCTGACCTTTCAGGAGCCGATCTTTCGGGTGCTAATCTTACAAAAGCAAAACTTTTTAATACTTTATTGATAGGAGCACAATTATCTAAGGCTAATTTGAAACAAGCTAATCTTATAGAAGCTAATCTTATATCTACAAATTTGGTGAAAGCAATATTGGTAGGTGCAAATATGCCAAAAGCTGATTTCTCATTTTCAGACCTGTCATTTGCTAATTTATCAAGTGCAAATTTAGCCGGTTCATATATGTTAGAGGCTAACTTAACCGGAACAAAGTTTCTGGGTGCCGATCTATCCAATGCGGATTTATCTGAAGCAAATCTATCCAATGCTGATTTGACGCAGGCTGATCTTTCGGAAGCTAACCTGACAAGGGTTATATTAGTCAATACAATACTCTGTAATACAAATATCAAAAATATTATCTTAAAAGGCTCAAATATTCAAGATGCTAAGTTGAAAGAGGTGAAGAGAACTGAGAGAATTGCAATTCCTATTAGGAGTAAAGTAATACAGCTTCCTATAATTAAGCCAGGTGATAATAAACGTGTTAGTTTAGCGTTATATAGTTGAAGAAAATTCCGATGTAAATGGTTTGTTTTTAATGCCTTGTATTGCCTGTGAAAAACACAAACCTGGATAAATCATAGCTAAACTATTTTGTTTAGATCAGATATTTATTTATACCTTTAACTTATATTTAAAATGGAAAAGATTAATTTATTCTCAGTAACAAAAGCAAAAGCCGGTTTTCATGCATTAAAGGGTTTCTTCAAGTTTGATTTTCCCACCGGCGAAACTAATGGATGTGATAATCCCCAACTTTATCAATATGGGGAAAACGGGAGTGAAACTGTTTGTGATGAATCTCATGCTAAAAAGGATAATGAAAAAGTTACTCCCTGGTTTTGAATATATATTCAATATACTGTAAAACAAACAACCCGATAGAAAGCACTTCTATCGGGTTGTTTGTTTGTATCTGAACTTCTGTTTTAGTCGTTGGACAAATGTAATGTTTTTATAATTAACGTGAGTTCGATATAAGCGTTAGTCCGTTAGGACTTAAATATCAATAGAAAACACATTTTATTTAGATTAATTTCCCGTAGGCTTCGGCGTGAGCTCAGTCGAACGGGAATTGATATATTTATCCCCTAACGGGGAATTTAATCACTGAAATAACATATTCTATGGATATAAATTCCCTACGGGAATGATGATGCATGTATTTCAATTAGTTATATAAATTCTTATATCGAACTCACGTTAATTAGGTCTATATCAATAACTATTTACTTTGAACCTTATCGTTCGTGGTTCTTATTCTCCTGTCTGTTTTGTTGCTGAGGAGCTTGTTGTTGCTGTTGACGTTGTTGTGGAGCCTGTTGTTGTCTTTGTTGTTGGTTATTTTGCTGCTGTTTTTGTTGATTATTCTGTTGTTGTTGCTGTTGCTGTTGCTGCTGCTGACGAACCTGTTGTTGCTGTTGTTGCTGATTATTCTGCTGCTGTTGACGCACCTGTTGTTGCTGTTGTTGATTATTTTGTTGCTGTTGACGCACCTGTTGTTGCTTTTGTTGGTTATTCTGTTGCTGTTGACGTACTTGCTGTTGCTGTTGTTGATTATTTTGTTGCTGTTGACGCACCTGTTGTTGCTTTTGTTGGTTATTCTGTTGCTGTTGACGTACTTGCTGTTGATTCTGTTGGTTATTCTGCTGTTGCTGGCGTACCTGCTGTTGCTTTTGTTGATTATTTTGTTGTTGCTGACGTACCTGCTGTTGATTCTGTTGATTGTTTTGTTGCTGTTGACGTACCTGCTGTTGTTTTTGTTGGTTATTTTGTTGCTGTTTATTCTGTTGGTTATTCTGCTGTTGCTGACGAACCTGCTGCTGTTTCTGTTGATTGTTCTGTTGTTGCTGACGTACCTGCTGTTGATTCTGTTGTTTGTTGGGCTGTTGTGTTTGCTGACGTTGCCTGGCAGCTTGTTGTCCATTGGAATTAAAGCGATTTCCTCCTACTTTATTTGTGGAAGTAGTGGCAGGTTGTCCTTTATTCACAGACCTGAATTGACTGCGGTCTTTACTTGCAGTTTGTTGGTGATTTGTTTGTGCTGCTGTAGGTCGTGCATGCGTTTCACGCATAACTGCTTTTTCACGATTGTTAGGCATGGCTTTTACGCCGCCGGGTCCATTGTAACTGGGACGATTGCCTGTTGTATTGTTGCTTCTGTGGCTTCGGTCGGTATATACGTTGCGCACCACATTTCTGTTTACATTTACCACGGCGCTATTATACTGAAAATGATTTCCACTCCATCTTCCGCCATAATAGCCGGAACCACCGTATCCATATCCATAGTTTACACCTCCGTAATAACCTACACTGCGTCCCCAATAACCATTGTGGAAACCATAGTAGCCATTATAAAAACCCCAATAACACGGAGTCCACAAATAACCATAGTGAGGTGGTCTTACCCATACACCCGGTACCCAATAATAATCTTCATAATCATCGTTATAAGCCCAATAGCCCGGAACCCAGAGGTATCCATCAGCCGGACAATAAGGTTGATCGTAATAAGGCAATTCAGGAGGGGCGGTTCGCACTCTTATAGAAATACCTACTTTTATACGGGCATCAACTGTTGAGGGTTGTATAAACATTCCCAACATGAAAAGAAAAATCAGGGAAATACGTTTGAGTGTTCTCATTCTTATTTGTTATTTGCAGAGTTATAAATGAGTTTTTATAACGCAACAAATGTAAGAAGACAGCGCAGAGTAAAAGTTACACAACTTTTGAAATTACTTGTAAAATTCACAGGTCTTATGATAGTTGACAATTAGTAGTTTATAATTGACAATTTATAATTGACAATTCATACTTCATACTTCGACTACGCTCAGTACAAGTAGTTCCCATCCTTTGTAATTTGATTTTTCTGAGAATAATAAACCGATAGATAGATATTTATGACGAAAACCGTCTCCGCTGTACAGCGCGGGCGGTTTTCTTATTAACTGAAACCCGCATGAATAAAGGGTTTCTAAATTTGTTTAAAATTTATTTAAATTTTACTTGGATGTTTTAAGTGAATTTAGTAGATTTGCGAAATCTTTGTTTAAAAACAAACTATCTAAATGAAAAAACTAAAGCTTACTTTTACTCTTGTCTGCCTTCTGTTTCTTTCCGGTTTTACACTCGAAAACTCTTCCTCCACCGTATATATCTGCACCGGCCCGAAAGCCAAAGTGTACCATTCCGTAAGTACTTGCCGCGGCATGAAAAGCTGTAGTGAAAAAGTAATACCTGTTACGCTTGCTCAGGCTGAAAAGATGGGTAGGAGAGAGTGTAAGATCTGTTGGTGAGGGGAAAGTAAAATATTATAGATATTCTTTGCTAACGCAGGCTAGCATGGGGAGTTAAAAAAGAATTTATAATTTTGGAGTGTAAAAAAGTAAAAAAATGGGTATATCCGCCTATATAGTGAATATACCTAATAAATTGTAATAGATATAAGTGAAATATACCCAGATGGGTATATTTAGGTGTTATGGGGCATTTTAGAAAAAACTTTTCTGCATAACACAAATGCAATTAAATAATGAAAATATATTAAACTAATCAGCATATATGAATAATACAACTTGGCATGAATCTGGTCATGCTGTTTTCGCTAACATATTTAAGGATTATCTAGTTATCAAAATGGTGACAATTCTTCCAGGACATTATGGAAATGGTGCTAATCTTATTGGAATTAAGAAATCAGAAGAAAATGTTATAGACAATTTCCATTTGATTATTGTGAATTTAGCTGGGCTTGTAGTTGAATATTTGAAAGATAAAAGAAACGATGAAAAAGCATTTATACCATTAATAAAATATACAACAAAACGACTCAATCCAAATGACAACACTGCAGATTCTTTTGATGGCGATTTTCTCAACATGCAAGAACCTTTAGCAATAGTATCAAGTGAATTAAATAAAACGAAAGATGAAATCCTTTGTTTAGCGATGGTTTATATTGCTAATTGCCTAGTGAAATGTCAAGAATTTTGGCCTGCAATTGATGCTTTGTCAGCCAAATTATATGTTTCAAAAACATTAACGACTAATGAAGTCGATTTGGTTTTTAATCAAATTGGATTTAATCGGTTTCTAATTGACTATAAAGGCAGTTTCATTCAAGAAGCTATCCGACTTTTAACTGAGGATAATTGAAAAAGAGAAAAGCAATTTAATTTAAAAACTAATTTTTTATGGCAACAAATTTTGACAAAACTTTCGAAAGTAATAAGTTTGCTTTCAAAGAAAAATTCGGAATTGAGTGGAATGCAAACCCTCAATTATACTTAACATATATACAAACTTTATATATTGTAAGTCTAACAGAGATAACAAACAACGGTTTAGGACAAATCATTTCAGAAATTCGTAAATAATATGCCAAACCTAGAATCTACACTTAAATTAAAACGCTGTCCACATTGTTCGGTTGACAATCCCAATCTAGTTGCATATACAAATGAATTTAGAACTGCGGCTGACAATGGTATGAATACGAGAAATTGGATTGCTTATAGTTGTGCTCGCTGTGGTGGTGTTGTGATTGCAAATTGCAATACGATTAGTAGAAACGTTATCAATATATATCCAGAACCTCAATCAGTTAGTGATATATTACCTGAAAAAGTAAAAGCGTATTTACAACAAGCAATTGACAGCACTTTTGCGCCAGCAGGGTCTGTAATGTTATGTGCGAGCGCAGTCGATGCAATGCTAAAAGAAAAAGAGTTTAAGGAAGGGAGTTTGTATACAAGAATAAACAAAGCTTCAGAAGCTGGATTGTTGACAAAGGAAATGGCAACTTGGGCTCATCACGTAAGACTTGACGCAAATGATCAAAGACATTCTGACACAGAATCAACTTTGCCTACAGTTGATGATGCTAAACAATCTATTGAATTTACTCAAACTCTAGCTGAATTTCTGTTTGTTTTACCATCAAAAGTAACACGAGGATTAGAGGCAACAAAAACGAAATAAAAAACGACCCCATAACACACGCCTATGTTCATTGGCTGGCTGATCCCGATAAGTCGGGACAAGCTGTGCATTTAGCAGGCTTTGCTCCCGCATTCATTTTGTCGTTTCACGACAGCGAACGCTCCCGCAAACCGCCAATGCCCATAGCCTCGGTCGTTATGTGCAACAGC
>Ga0224521_1000491_pt1 | contig 11744 bp, 10 predicted proteins | sample CFST0metaG_FD_182731 | JGI IMG/M metagenome (GOLD analysis project Ga0224521, IMG submission 182731) | Peat soil microbial communities from Stordalen Mire, Sweden - C.F.S.T0 | ecosystem: Environmental > Terrestrial > Soil > Wetlands > Peat | place: Sweden: Norrbotten County, Stordalen Mire... | reverse complement strand
TCTTGAAGGTATGGTTTATTCTTCTTTTTTGAGAAAGAATAGGTTTTCTATTTATAACAATCCGTTTTAGCTTCGGTTATCCGTAACCCATCTGAATGCATTTATCACAGACCTGCTGGAATAAGCTTATTTTTTCGATCGAGGCCGATAGTTTAAGTATTAGTATCCGGGAGTGATATACAACCTTTGCGGCTGTCTGATAGAGTTTCCATCTGGCCGTGGCTATGGTTGCAGTTTGCCACCATACCGGTAAACTTAACAGCTTCATTGCCTGGAAAAGATTATAGGCGATTACTCCTATCCTGAAGAAGACCGCATTAGCCTGAGTTTCTCCACAGGGCATCCAGTCCATGCCAAATCCCTGCTTCAGCTCTTTGAAGTTGTTCTCCACTTCCCCTCGTTGATTGTGAAGCGCAATCACTTCCCTGGCTTTCTCCTCACGATTAGCAGCGATTACATGATAACAATAAGGCTCTTTATCGAATAATTCGCCCTGTAACTTGGGCCAGCGCTGCACAATCAAACGAAAGGCTTCTGTCGTTTTTCCCATAGTATGGATCGTTTCAGCTATTTCTCTGTCATCTTTATAAGGCTGCCACTCCTTTGGCGGTATCGCTTTGATGGCGGCCATTACCGCCTCATCCTTATCAGCTGTGATGGTAAATAGGATCTTCTTTCGAGTCTCGTCTCCGAAGCAATAGTTCATTACTTTCGCTTGATAGGATGCACTATCGGCGCGAAGATATGCGATCCTCTTCCCTTTGGGCATCTTTTGATCACAGCGTATTAGCGATTCCAGCGCCCCGAATCCGGGGGGTACATTACCATCCCGAAATTCGTCATCTAAAATTATGCCCAATTCAGATAAAAAACCTAGAAAGGGCTGATAACCCTTCTCTTTCTTGTAAGTGTATTGCGCTTCTTCCTTTTCGGTCTCGATAATAGTAGCGTCATGGTCCAAGGTGTATTCCGTCCTGGGATCTTTTTTCAGTATTTTCTTAACTAAATGGTCATTTGTCTTGCCCAACCCTAAAATCCCGCGACTATCTCCCCCCATTCTCCTCAGCCAATCGCCTACCGTACAGGAAGCTGGCATTCCCTCCATAGCCATGAGCTTGCATAGACTTATTTCTCCCTTTATTTCTCTCAAATCCTCGAGCGTTTTACCGCCACCATGCAACATCAATATTAAAGGCATCACAAATCGAGACGGTCTATATCCGTGACCGCTTCCTGCCGGCGGTAATTCTTGATCAATTATTTGTGGTAGTTTTAGAGCCTTAGCCATTTCATACGGCAACACCAGTCCTGCTCTGGCTATGAGAGGCTCTTCAGTAGCTTCAATCTGAAAAGTGGGGCGGGCTTTGAATAGCTGTTTTTTCATCGTCGAAACCTCGGTTAATTTGGTTTCTTCTACTATACAACAGTTACACTCTGTTTTGAACACCTACCGAGCGTGAAACCTAGCTTTTTTGATTCCTCTTTTCCACCCTCCGGGTGATGCTGGCTAAAGCGGAATCGCTGATTCTGGGCTGGGAAATACCTCTTGACAATACTCTCTATTTAGTCGGATTAGAATCTGTTATCAAGGAATTGGCTCAAAAGCAAGCAATAGTGCTTCGAGGACGGGGAAGCCAATTCATCCTTAAAGACTATCATGGCGCTTTGCATGTCCTGGTAGTAGCCCCACTTCTGTTGCGAGTAAAGCGTATCATGGAAAACTCGAAGATTGAAGAATCTGAGGCCAGGAAAATGATACAGCGTTTTGATAGCAGTCGGCGTGTGTTTACTAAAAAATATTTTAATGCTGGGTTAGAAGACCCTATTAATTACGATTTAGTAATTAACACCGAGCACTTAAGTTTTGAAAATGCAACTACTTTAATAACATCGGCGTTGCCATTTAAAGATATTAGTTCTGTCAAGAATAATGGATGAACGTGGATAGCTAGGAGGAGATAATTTGATGAACGAGGCAAAAAATGATGTCAGTTCCAAAGAAAAAAAGAATAGCGAACCCCAAGACACCACCATGGAAACCAAACTCGATGAGATGATAGGCATTCTTAAGAACATTGATGATAAGCTTGCCACGATTGCAAGAGCTATCAGGGAAATTAACGCCAGAGGCTGAAGCAATAAATTTAAATAGGGCGAAATTTTCGTATTATAAATTCGTGTTTTCGAATGCGCAGTTGGAAAAGGGAAGAATATGCCCAAGAAGAAAAATAATGCGATGCCAAAAATAACCAACATTCAACTGTCCCTGGAAAGATTTGAGGGAAACCCCATTTTAAAACCAGACAATAGACACCCATGGGAAATTAAGAGTGTCTTTAATCCGGCTGCAATTTACGAAGGCGGTATGGTTCACTTGCTATATCGAGCTATCGGTGAAACAGATGTTTCCGTATTAGGGTACGCCTCAAGTTTGGATGGATTACATATCAACGAAAGACTTGATAAACCGGTATATGTGCCGAGAGAACCTTTTGAGGGCGTTAGTCCATCTCAGCCATACGTCTCCCAGCCTGCTGGCATTTATGTCTCCGGAGGTGGTGGGATGGGCGGTTGCGAAGACCCTAGATTAACCAAAATCGGTGACCGGGTATATATGACCTATGTGGCCTATGACGGCCACAGCCATCCGAGGGTTGCATTAAGTTCAATCCACATTGACGACTTTCTCAGTAAGAAATGGAATTGGCAGAAACCGATGCTTATTTCCCCGCCATATATCGTGGATAAGAATGCCTGCATTTTGCCCGAAAAAATAAATGGTAAATATGTTATTTTTCACCGCGTTTTCCCCAACATTTTAATCGATTTTGTTGACAATCTTGATTTTGATGGCAAAACAAGATGGCTGGAAGGGCAATTCAAGATCCCGACCAGAGTCCTGAGTTCTGATTGGGATAATCTCAAGGTAGGTTGTGGCCCGCCACCAATAAAAACAAAGGAAGGGTGGCTGCTAATTTATCAAGCGGTCAGTAGTTTTGATGAATCCCGCTACAAGATAGGAGCAATGCTGCTTGATTTGAAGGACCCGACCAAAGTTTTGGCTCGTACAAGGAGTCCTATTTTGGAACCAATTGCCACCTATGAAAATGAAGGCTTCAAAGCAGGGGTGGTTTACCCTTGTGGCGCGGTGATCATCAACGACCATCTGTTTGTATATTATGGGGGCGCTGACACCTTTGTTTGCGTTGCCTCAGTAAAACTGGAACCATTTCTGGAGCAACTTGCAACTAACCACAAAGAAACTAAGTCAGTAAACATTCCTATTCAAACTCGAACTGATAAAAGGGTGAAAGATCACTTTGAAGCATCATGTCGCAAATGTGGACGCATGCGGGAAATCAAAAATCCGCGCCATGTTATGCTAAAGAATATGAGGCACGTAATTCAGGGCATTTGTCCGGTGTGTGGAGGGAAAATATCGAAGCCTCTAAAATCAAAATCGGAGATCGATGAAGATCCTTTACCAAGTCAAGCCAAAACAAAAAAGAAGAAGAATGATAAAACCTAAAAAATTAGTAACATTATTGGATGGTTCGCAATAGGTATCGTTTGATTCAGGTTTTGGATTAATCCCGATTTGAATACAATTTTTTTAGCGAAGGGCAATAAGCTCTTGCAAATAAGATTTCGGTGCATAAATCTTAGGCCGTAAATGGATAGAGGGATATATATCTCAAAAAAGCAAATATTGTTGGCATAAAAACGTCACATTTTTATTTCAAGTTTTATGATTTCGTTACAAGAATTAATCTAAGATTATAGGGGGAAAATTTCGGCGTTGACTTTCCAAGACTATAAAAGATAACAGAAAAATCGAGGAGGTCACAATGGCTGTAATAACAATTCGCGGTCAATTGGGGAGTGGGGCACCGGAAATAGGAAGATTAATCGCCAGTAAACTACACATAAGTTATGTTGACCGCGAAATTATCTCTGAAGTAGCTGCACACCTTCACTGGCCGGAGCCACATGTGGCCGGGAAAGAAATGCCGCCCGGCACGCTGCTTGGTCGCATCGCAGAAGCGTTGGTTGGTGGTTATGGCTTTGCCGGAACCATTGAAGGTGTTTATTTGCCCACCTGGGAAATACCCTTAGACGACACCCGTTATTTACCAGCACTAAAATTGGTCATCAATGACCTCGCCAAAAGTGGTTCAATCGTGATCCGAGGACGTGGCAGCCAATTTATCCTGAAGGATTTGCCCGGGGCAGTCCATGTCCTTGTGGTTGCATCGCTTGAGTTGCGCGTAAAGCGGGTGATGGAAAGTTTGAAGTTGGACGAAGGAAACGCTAAAAAGGAAATCGGGCGTTTTGATAGCAGCAGACGTGAGTTTATCAAACGCTACTTTAATGCCGAACTGGAAGACCCAGTGGACTATGACCTTATTATAAATACTAATCATCTTACTTTTGAGGATGCTGTTTCCCTTATTATAACCACAGTAAATTTTGAAGGGAAAGCCCAACGTAAAGGTTCGGGTTCTCTACAAGGGTCACACCTTTACCCTAGATTCTAATTAAATGCCTATCCCAATTTCATTAGAGCAATCAAATTCTTTTTCGTTACTGAAGTTTTCTAAAATACCTATAGGTTCGGAACCAAAATGAGTAAAATATTAAGATCACTTAAAAGAATCCTGATAGTGTTAATATCCGAACCATATTTTATATTGAGCCGCGTTTGGGTGCAATTATTAATAATCACACTTATGTTTTTATTCGGTGCTGCAATTTTCAACCATTATCAGGGACTCAACTGGTTGACCGCATTATTAGGTTCGGTGTCAACGGTAACAACTATCGGCTTGTATGCGCCGAACATCAATATTATGCCTAATCCAGAAAAAATCCTGCTGATCATTGTAATAATCGCCAGCGTCGGATCTGCTGCGTCTATATTGCAATCCCTTATTTCCACGGTGACCAAGAAGGAGTTTTTTATGAATCAGATAGATAGCATAAAAGTTAATACGATGAGCAACCATATAATAGTTATGGGATACAGCTTTTTGGGGAAATATGTGGCAGAAAAATTAACAGATATGGGTTTGGAGTATGTAGTGGTGGCGAAAGATGCAGAGCAGGTAGAAATCGCTAGAAGCAAAGGAATAGTGGCAATATCTTCACCGGTGAACCTTGTTTATGATGCCCTGAAGAAGGCGGGCGTTGAACGCGCGAGTTCGCTGGTATCTACTTATGACGATGACGGCGATAATATGCTTAGTGTGATGGTGGCAAAACAACTCAATCCAAAAATACGATTGGTTACTATTGTTAACGAGAGAGAGCTCCGTGAGGGGGCCAAGGCCGCCAACGCCGATGTAGTTATCGCGCCATCAGACATCATCGGGAATATACTGGCGACAGCGACTGCATCCAACGAAATAGTAGGGTCTTTCCTTCCGGGCAAGTTCGGCGGGAAAAACATAGCCGAATTTACAATTACAAGAGACGGATTAAAAATCGAGACCATCGAACAAGTTGCGCCGTTATTATTGATAACTCGTGGCGGAGAATCATTTCCTGGTAAAGGAAAAGATTTTATTTTGGAAAAAGGCGATCAAATATACGTGCTTACAGACCATAAATCTATTGCCAAATTGCGATTATTAGTAAAATAGAGGTAGGTTAGAAAGTGAATAACTTCAATAGTGACCAGGACAAGATAAATGATCTTATTGCTAAACTGGATAACAATGATGGTTCTGTGCGTGAACAAGCCCGTTCGGTTCTGATCGATATCGGGAAGGAAGCAGTTCCTGGTTTAACCAAGGCGCTGACCTCCAAACAAGAACAAGTACGGTGGGAAGCTGCCAAAGCACTAGTCGGCATTGCCGACCCTGATTCCATCCCTGCTCTTGTCAAATCTTTACAAGATCAGGTTTTTGATATCCGTTGGCTAGCTGCAGAAGCATTGATTGCTATCGGAGAAGAAACCATTGAGCCGTTATTACGGGCGGTAATAGACCAGGAAAATGAGTCATTCATAAGTGAAGGTGCTCATCATATCATTGCCAACTTGTTGCCCTCTTTATCGAAGTCAGCTGAATTAAAAGAAATACTAAAGACAGTTAAGAATGCCTTAGATCGTTCCGCCTCAAGAGGTGCAGGAACTGCCGCTGCGTTAGTTGCTTTAAATCAACTGAAACAGATAAAGGGAAAACAACCTAAACCAGAAAAATAAGGAATTTGATAGCAATAATTTCTTATTATCCTTTAATAAAGCCGAAGGCGTAATTCATAAAAGTAATCAAATGCTCTTTAGCATCGTCCGGAAAGGCACGAATAAGCAAGGAGTAATATCAAATGGTGAAAAATAATCCGGAAGAATCTAAATATGGGGAAGACTTATCCAAATTACCGATGAAGGAATTGGAAACGCGCTTAGCAAGTTCCCCTGATGGCCTCAGCAAGGACGAAGCCCAAAAACGTCTGGAGAAATATGGTTACAACGAGCTTACCGAAAAGAAAAACAACCCCTTCCTAAAATTCCTGTCCTATTTCTGGGGTCCGATACCGATTATGATTATGATCGCCGCTGCTTTATCAGCCGTGCTCGGCCATTGGCCGGATGTCGGGGTTATTCTGGTTTTATTGATATTGAATGCAATTGTTGGCTTTCGGGAAGAATTCCATGCTGGTAATGTCATTGCGGCATTGAAACAGAAACTCGCCGTTCAGGCCAAAGTCAAACGGGATGGAGCATGGTCCAGCATCCCTGCCCGTGAAATTGTGCCAGGTGACATCGTTCGTTTGCGTATCGGTGATATTGTACCTGCAGATGCCAGATTGTTTGATGGTGACCCGCTGGAAGTGGACCAATCCGCGTTGACCGGTGAATCACTGCCGGTAGAAAGGAAACCGGGTGACACTGTTTATTCTGGGTCAATTATCAGACGTGGAGAAATTGATGCCGTGGTCTATGCTACCGGGAGCGGTACCTATTATGGCAAGACTGCCGAACTGGTCAGGACAACGGAAACTCGCAGTCATCTACAGCATGCAATTGTTTTAATCGCAAATTACCTCATCGGAGTCGCAATAGCACTGGCTATTATCATATTGGTTGTATCCATTTTACGACATGATCAGCTCCTTGACGTATTGCAATTTGTGCTTGTCCTTACCGTTGCATCGGTTCCGGTAGCAATGCCAGCGGTACTGTCGGTAACTATGGCGTTAGGCGCCCGGGTGCTGGCAATAAAGCAGGCAATTGTGACCAAGCTTTCTTCTATTGAAGAACTGGCTGGCGTCGATGTCCTTTGCTCGGATAAAACCGGCACGTTAACTCAAAACAAACTGACGATTGGCGATCCCTTTACATTGGAGAATATCAATCCGGACCAGCTAATTTTGAATGCAGCGTTGGCTTCCCGGGCAGAAGACCATGATACAATCGATTTAACCGTGCTTGCGGGCGTCAAAGATAGTCAATTGTTAAAACAATATCAGGTCACTCACTTCCAGCCCTTTGATCCCGTCCACAAGCGCACAGAAGCAACGGTAAAAGGAATTGATGGGCCTGATTTCAAAGTAACTAAAGGAGCCCCCCAGGTTATTCTGATACTGGATTCGAACTCTTCTAGTATTGAGGCAAAGGTTAATCAAGTGGTAAACGATTTTGCTGCCCGTGGTTTTCGGTCTCTGGGTGTAGCCCGCACAAACGAGCAGGGGCAATGGCAATTTATGGGGGTAATACCTCTTTTCGACCCATTGCGGGAAGACTCTAAATCAACTGTTGATGCCGCAAAAGAAATGGGGCTAGATGTCAAGATGGTAACTGGTGACCAGGTCGCTATTGCCAAAGAAATAGGTCGGCAGCTTGATCTGGGTAAAAATATTATTGACGCCAGCCTTTTTAATGAAGCTAAACCGCAAGAGGCTGGACAAATGGCAAATGCTATCGAACATGCGGATGGCTTTGCCCAGGTCTTTCCGGAACACAAGTATCATATCGTCGACGTATTGCAACAGCGTGGCCATATTGTTGCCATGACCGGCGATGGGGTCAATGACGCACCTGCTTTGAAGAAGGCTGATGCTGGTATCGCCGTTGCTGGCTCCACCGACGCTGCCAGGGCAGCCGCGGACATCGTATTATTAACTCCCGGTCTCTCCGTAATTATTGACGCCATAAAAGAAAGCCGTAAGATATTCCGCCGCATGACAAATTATGCTATTTATCGAATCGCCGAGACGATCAGGTTATTGTTATTTCTAACTTTGTCCATAATGATTTTCAATTTTTACCCGGTAACGGCCCTCATGATTGTTTTACTGGCAATCCTGAATGATGGCGCAATACTCTCTATCGCCTACGACAACGTTCGTCCATCTGATCGACCGGAAACATGGAACATGAGGCAGGTGTTGGGCGTCGCAACAGTGCTTGGTGTCTTCGGTGTAATCTCATCCTTTACCCTCTTTTATCTTGGTAACAGCGTGTTCCACTTGAGTCACGCAACACTACAATCTCTGATGTATCTGAAGTTGTCGATAGCAGGGCACTTGACCGTTTTTGTTGCTCGTACGAGGGAGTCATTCTGGTCTGTTAAGCCGGCGAAAATTCTGCTATTTGCGGTAATTGGTACACAGATTATCGCAACATTGATCGCTGTTTACGGGGTTTTCATGTCCCCATTGGGTTGGACATGGGCCGCGGTCGTGTGGGTTTATGCCTTTGCTTGGTTCTTTATTAACGATAGAGTAAAGATTCTGGCATATAAAATATTCGATCCATCACATTCAAAGGCAGCGGTTAAAAACGCAGTATAAATGTGCAAAGGACAGAGGCAATCATAAACTCAAGCAACTCTTCTTTGATTGAGATGCGTTCGATTAATTCCCAAAAGAGAACTCCTGCATCCGTTTTGAATTTTGCCATCGTTTTGGAAGGAGAGTAGGCGATAACTTCAACTTCGGCATATTCATAATCACCTTCTGATGGATTTGTAATTATCTACCTGTGTCCTAACTCCACTTTCATTTATTCACTCCGGATTTAACATTTTTTATCTGAGTTAAAGAATGTGCTCGAAATAATGACATTTATCAAAAATTACTACTATAACAAATGACAACGGCATCTTAATAGTTTCATTTCTGGCAACGGCTCCAAGTATTCATTGATAAATGCTTGCAATTGTAGATAAAGCTATTTCTCTTCATATTCTTCATTTTTACCTATCATGCGGCTTAATGGCCGATTGGTAATTCAATTATGATGCCTGTCGTTGGATTTATTTTACCGATTTTGCTTGCATCGCTTTCAGCGAGCCACATATTATTATCCGGTCCAGCAGCAATACCCTTAGGTTCGGCAGTAACACTTCCAGACCCTGTACCAAGCGAAGTAATGGAATATTCTTTAATAACACCGCTTTGGGGGGATATTTGTCCGATTTTATTTCCAACAAACTCGGCGAACCACATATTATTATCCGGCCCGGCCGCAATGGCGTCCGGACTGGCATTTTGAGTTGGGATATCGTATTCGGTAATTTCACCATTTTGGGGTGAAATTTTGCCGATTTTGTCTACCCCGCTTTCAGTGAACCATATATTATTGTCGGGCCCGGCCGCAATGGCGTCCGGACTGGTATTTTGAGTTGGGATATCATACTCGGTAATTTCACCGTTTTGGGGTGAAATTTTGCCGATTTTGTCTGCCCCGCTTTCAGTGAACCACATATTATTGTCGGGGCCGGCCGCAATGGCGTCCGGGCTGGCATTTTGAGTCGGGATATCATACTCGGTAATTTCACCGTTTTGGGGTGAAATTTTGCCGATTTTGTCTGTCCCGCTTTCAGTGAACCATATATTATTGTCGGGCCCGGCCGCAATGGCGTCCGGGCTGGCATTTTGAGTTGGGATATCATACTCGGTAATTTCACCGTTTTGGGGTGAAATTTTGCCGATTTTGTCTGTCCCCATTTCGGTAAACCATATATTATTGTCCGTCCCGGTCGCAATTGCATAGGCGTTGGCATTAGGAGTCGGAATGTTGTATTCAGTGACCTTACCACTTTGGGGTGAGATTTTGCCGATTTTGTTGTCCCCATTTCCAGTAAACCACATGTTATTATCCGGACCAGCGATAATTTTAAAAGTTCCGTACATACTGCTTGTCTCTGAGGTAGATGGACCGTGAGAATTACAGCCGCAAAAGGTCATCACTATCAAGAATATTGATAACGATACACAACCAGTTTTTATTGCTTTTTTCATCTTCCGTCCCTGCACGTAATTAAAGATGTCATAATGGGACTCTTTTCAACAAACCGACAGAGTTAATATTTATTATACACTCTGGCCTGGTTGCTAAAATATAATTGTACTTGAACAGTTAGGGCCAAATTTGTTAAATCCGATGGAGTCTACTTGCGGTTTTCTCCCCGATTAACGTTCTCAACAAATAGAGCATCCGAATTAGGCGTGATTATTATGCTCAAACCTTTCTTCTTTCCTATTCTTACGTACGTATTTGCAAGCTTGCTAACAAGCTTGATGAAAAAACAGATTGGGGTCTGCCCACCGATGCGAAATAATATAGGATATTACGCTGGGACTATTGATTTAGCCAATATAGTATGTTTGTTACCCAACTATAAATATTTTTTGTAAAGGCATTCTTGAAATAGTTAACACTTGCACCTCACATTCCTCATCCGAATTTAGACAGTGAAATCTATATATAATATGAGGGTTTCCTATTCAACCGTCAAGAGAATGATGCTCCACTCTCGTAAACCAATCAACTGGATCAGTAAGGTATTCATTGTAATGCACCAGAATTAATTCATGCTCTCTTTCCTCGTCAGCGATGGCCTCGTAAAAAGTGCGCTCATTATCATTGGTGCCATTTTGGCTTTGGCTTTTATAGAAATCATAACTTTCTTTTTCTTTTTTGATAGCAGTGTTTATGATACCCAATTCAATGCTGCTAGTCTTTACATTTACACCAGTCGTTTCACAAACTCCAGTCAACAAATCCATTAGCGTTTTACTCTTATCAGGTGGGAAATAAACAGCCGGCCATGCCATTGTCTTTTGGATCGTCAGGTAAATCTCCTCTAACTTCTGTCGGTGAGTGTCCTCTTCGAGGGCTAGTGACTGAAGTAATTTTCTGCCCCCCTCATTGTCGCTTTTCAGGGCTGCGTTCAAGTAGCATTCTTTGTCATCCTTCTCCTTTTCGATAGCAGTGTTAAGCGCTTCTAAGATTTTATTTTGTTCAGATTCCATCGGCGTTTTCTCCATTACCTCAACCAGTCGGTGCTGGTATTTCCTTCTTGGTAAAAATAATATTGTCTGCTTTGGCATCAACTACAACGGTACTACCATCTTTGAACTCTCCTTTGAGTACTTTGACAGCCAGTGGGTCAAGCACCAACCGCTGGATAGTTCGCTTTAGCGGACGCGCCCCGTATGCTGGGTCATAACCTTCTTTCACCAATAGTTCCTTCGCTTTCTCGGTAAGCTTGATCTCGATGTGCCGATCAGCCAGCCGTTTTTTAAGCAGGTCAAACTGTAAGTCCACAATCCGTTTGATATGCTCACGGCCGAGTTGGTGGAAAATTATTACCTCATCCACCCGGTTGAGAAACTCCGGACGGAACTGTGCTTTCAGAGCTTCCATCACTCTGTTCTTGATTTCTTCTTCCTTGCCGGGCCCCAGATCGGCAATGGACTGGCTGCCTATATTACTCGTCATGATAAGCACGGTA
>Ga0224521_1000489_pt1 | contig 11756 bp, 10 predicted proteins | sample CFST0metaG_FD_182731 | JGI IMG/M metagenome (GOLD analysis project Ga0224521, IMG submission 182731) | Peat soil microbial communities from Stordalen Mire, Sweden - C.F.S.T0 | ecosystem: Environmental > Terrestrial > Soil > Wetlands > Peat | place: Sweden: Norrbotten County, Stordalen Mire... | reverse complement strand
ACATGGAATTGAGTGAATACCATATGGGCTTAGGCCGTTGGTTGAGAAATTACTGGGGTCTTTGGGGTGGTTCTCGACTTCAACAGTACTTTAGGAATAAGGGAATTAATCACCCAGACAATATCTCTGGAATAATTCTAAGGACATATAATAAATATCTTAACGGAGAAACTGTCGACATTGACAAAGTCATTATAGAGGATAAAATTAGAAAAGAAGAGTTTTTAAGAAACTCACCATTGAAGACAACTATAAAATTTGACGGAAAGAATTTATATTCAAAAGAGTACAAAAGATTTCTGCGTTGTAGAAAAGTTGAACACTTTTACATTTCAAATTGAAAAAATAACTACGCCTAACACACGCCTATGTTCATTGGCTGGCTGACGTGCATTTAGCGGTCTTTGCTCCCGCATTCACCTTGTCGTTCCACGACAGCGAACGCTCCCGCAAACCGCCAAATGCCCATAGCCTCGGTCGTTATGTGTAATGCCAAAAAATAAAAAAATGAAAACAACTAAAACTTTGTATTTAATCTCTTTATTATTCTTGTTTTCTTGTAATGTGGGTCATAGTCAGGAAATTAGAATATCAAATATTGATTATGAGGATACTGTACATGTAGACGAATATCAATTACACGGAATGGAGTTAGAAATTCCTATAAATGAAGAATATCGCTTTGTGAAAATTAAAAATATCACAAAAGTGATGAATGAAAAAAACGAGAATCTGGTTTATATAGCGGCTCCTGTAGATTCAACTGATGAATTTCAAAAGCAACTGATGCACGAGTTTCCAAGCCAAAAATATTTTTCAATAGACAGAAAAAAATGCAATATTGAGATTCTTATTTAAAAGTTCTCCAAATAGAAATATTAAGCAGGTTTCTGGCAATTTGGCTTATATCAAAAAAAACAGAAATACAGAAATTATTGGAGATTTAGGTATTGCGCTAAATAAAAATATCCTTCCAGAAAGTGCCCCATTTAAAGCGTTTCAAGTTGACAAAGCGTATGTAATTGAATATCTTAAAAGAGAAAAAATAAAAGAGGCAAAGAATAAGGGTATTTCAGTAGAAGAACTGGAGAAAAGCAGAAAAGTTCTTATTGATACTTTTGGGCCGCAAGACATACAATTTATTGATAATCAATTAATATTATTTATACCTGGAGATAGAGAGAAGATATTATTTATTAAATTCTTTGATGAAAATGACAAAGAGGTTATTCTCAGTGAAAATTATAACGGAATGCAGGAAGAAAATGAATTAATAGCATTTAATTTTGAGGAGAAACCTAACAAGAATTGGAAGGTTAAGATTTATTACGAAGATGCAAATTCTATAGCAATCATTCCTTTTGATATTACCCCCGCTAGCGCGGGTTTGTAACCCGTGCTAATAAAATAGAAAGAAGCACAGGTCGCAGACCTACACTAGCGGAGGGTTGAAGGAAGAAAAGGTAATAATATTTCTGCATACATTTATTAAAAACTCATCATATGGATAAAGAGGATGTGAGATTTGATGTCATCAAGGAAAGCTTAAAGAAAATTATTAAGTATTTCGTTTGGATTGGCACGATTGATTTATTCCTTTTAATTGGACTATTTCAAAAGCATGACCAAATTATAATTGGACAATATTCTTTTCCATTGAGGTATATAACAATTTTTGTTATGCTTGCATTGCTTTATTTTACGATAAGTATAACGCACAAATTGCATAGGATATTAGTGCTGTATAAAACCTCAGAAAATCAGGCTGCAAAAGATAATATTAAAACTTTTCTTAATTTATATCCTAGTTTACTTAATCCATTTGCTCAACATGATGAAATGGAAATGTCTCCTTTTTTTGACAACTTAGGATTGGGGTTACAGACATTTTTATACTCATTTGGATATTTATTATCACTTCATTATATTTCACAGACTAACATAATTCTTTTATTTGTTGTCGTTATTCTATTAGCTATATTCCGTTTTGATTTAGCGATTTTACTTAAAAAAACACATGGAATTCTAAGTGAAAAGAATGAGAAGATGAAAAGATATTTCAGTCTCTTTTTTTTAGTTTTAGTTGTAATAATTGTTATTATGCTTTCTTATAGTATGTAAAAATACAAATAATACATATAATTCGTGTGGTCGACATAATCTTGTTGATTGTAGCATGTATTGTTTGGCGAAGCGTCTCGCTTCGTCAAAGCTAAAAGCAAGCCTTTGGCTTGCATATCAGAAAATAGACAGTTGTGGAAAGTATGGAAAGCAGGAGCTTTCCTTCTAACTTAAACATAGCGGAACGCTATGCCAAACATTGCTAAAATAATTATTTACGCTACGGAGAATAAAGGATGTAATAATAAACGTATCAAAAGCTAAAGTGGAAATAAGGGCACCTAGGTGATAATATAAATTGTTATGCCCCATTTTAAAAAATGAAAAAGACAATACTAACAATAACATTAATAGCTATATATACAATATCTTTTGGACAATCCCAAGAAGATAGTTTTTTACCGTATAAACTGAATAAAATCGAAATTGACCAAGCATGTTTCCTTGGCATGACAGAATATTCAGGATTTAAACAACTCGAATTAGATTCTCTAAATCAATTACCTGCAAAGATTCAATCAAAAGCTAAAACAATAATTAATACGACTATGACTGGCTTCTTATCAAGAGTCAATTTTATCGGAGCTAATGTAATTGATCTTGACAGTTGGCAGAAAGAAGATACGCTTAGTGAAGTTGAATTTAATAAAGTAGTTCCGAAATACGAGTTACATTTTCAACTTTGCGACACTTTGTTAGGAATTAAAAGTTATTGTGTTGACTTAGATTTCGATCAATATGGACAGCTCTTAAATTATAATTGGCCAACAGATTCCTATTCAATAAGAGCGAAATTTCTCAAGCCTAACATGATAAAAAAGAAAGCACTTGAATTTGCTAAGCGAAAAAGATACAAAACTAGAAAGTTCATTTCAGGCCTCGTATACGACAAGAATTTGAATATGCTTTGTTGGCATGTGTCGTTCTGGCAAAAAACAACTTATCAAAAGAATGGGCATACAGAAAAATTCAATACAATTATCATAGACGCAACTTCAACGAAACATATTAGAGAGTGTGGAACCGAACTTACAACAGTAACTGAAGATTACCTAGCACCTGAAGTTAAATCTGTAAGAGAAAAATAAAAAACGATGGCATAACACACGCCTCGTTCATTGGCTGGCAAATCTCCGTTGAGCGTAGTCTTTTTGTTTGGCGAAGCGTCTCGCTTCGCCAAAGCTAAAAGCAAGCCTTTGGCTTGCAGTCAGAAAGTAGAAAGTTGTGGAAAATATGGAAAGCAGGAGCTTTCCTTCTAACTTAAACATAGCGGAACGCTATGCCAAACATTGCTAAAATAATTATTTACGCTACGGAGAACAAAGTAAACAGTAAAATGCAATAATTTTATGACAACAGTAAATTCATATATCTATTTTAACGGTAATTGTGAAGATGCTTTCAATTTTTATAAAGTAGTTTTTCGCAAAGATATTACATACATTGGACGCTATAAAGATGTCCCAAAAACAGACAGACAAATTTTCCGAGAAGCGGACGAAAAAATTATGCATGTCACTTTGCCTATTAGTTCCGAAACAAGTTTGATGGGTTCTGACAACACAGAAGCATATGAAGAGTCAATAGCATATAGCAATTTTTCCCTTATCATTCATACAGACAGTAAAGAAGAAGCTGATAGACTATTTAATGAACTTTCTAAAGGTGGTCAAATAAAAGTGGCAATGAATTTGACATTCTGGGGATCTTATTATGGTATTTGCATAGATAAATTTGGCATTACCTGGAAGATTACTACGGAATCAAAACAATAAAGCAATTCGTCATCTTTGTAAACAAAATACAAAGAAGTAAAGGTCGAGACCTGCGCTAGCGGAGGCAAGTAGTAATGTAAAAAAACGAATATGAAGAATATTTTTAAAATATTAGGTCTAGCTATTTTGACTATAATCTTAGTAGTGTTTGGCTATTATTTGTACTTGACTGACTTTGGGAGAAAAGACATTTTGAGTAAAGCTATTTTATCTGCTGAACCAAGAAAACCTATATTGGAAATTCCTGTAACATACAATATTGGTTGGTGGTCAGATCAAAAAGCATTAAATATTGATAGTTTACAGGTTGACATTATTGAAAGCAGACTAAGCTTATTCAACAGCAAATCTCTAATTGCATACAAGGTCATTGGTCATTTAGACTTCGAAGGACAATGGCAACCGAGAATTAAGGAAGTTCATATTTCGGAACGAATTAATCTTGACACAACTTTACATTGTGACAGAATAATTGAAATAACACCAGTGATTGAAGACAAAGAGAACAAAAAAGTTAATGGTGGAAGCGACAAATTTGAATTTAAGAATGAGCATATAATAACTTCAAACCACTGGGGAATAAACCGAATCAAGTTTATTTGCGGACTAAAAGAAAAAACAATTAAACTTCAACAAGTGAAATAGGCCTAACGAAGACATCTCGTAGAAACTCTTGCTGGCGCTGGTCTGTTACCCATGCAAACAAAATACAAAGAAGCGCAGGCCACAGACCTGCGTTAGCGGAGGGAGACAATCATATAATCAGTAAAAATTAAACAGAACAAAAAATAACTTATGAAGAAACAAATTTACACGGCATTAATTGGACTTCTTGCTGCAACAATTACAGTTTATATTTTGAAAAGATTAGACTCAAAAGGAATAACATATGCAGATTTATTACCTTTAATTGTTTTAGTCATTTATTTTGCATATCAAAATTATCAAGAATATAAAAGACAATCGGATTTATACTTAAAGAAAATTGAAGGAATAGAAAATAATCAAATAGTCTCTATAGATAACTTTTTGATTTCTAAAAGCAAAACTGAGAACAATTTAATTTTAGTTCGAAATGAGCTGTTTTGGCTTGATAAAAAAGAGGTCACTAATTCTGACGAAAATATTTTAATGGAAAACATGATACGTGACTTTAAAAAACTTTCGGAAAATAGCAAAAATTTCAGACAGAAAATGGACAAGTATATTATTGAATTCTCTTTAGTTGACAATGTAAATTACGACAGTAAAATTTTAGTAGAAAGAAAAATCGAATTCAATAAGATATAATTAAAACCCAATGACAAATAAACACAAAACTATAACTTACCACATAAGATAATCATTTAAAAAAAATGAAAAAGAACGATATATAAACAACAAATAAATTGCATGAAACTAATTTCGACAATCTTCCTATTCGTCCTGACTTTACAACTGCAAGCTCAACTAATTAGTGGAAAAGTCATTGATTTTTCAAGTGAAAAACCATTAGAATACGTGAATCTTGGAGTGATTGACACTCCCATAGGCATAACAACAAATGAAAAAGGCGAATTTAATTTAGATATTAAAGGACAATCACCAAAAGCAAAAGTTCGAATCTCGATGATTGGTTATAAACCACAAACTTTCCCGATTGAAGAACTCACGAACAAAGAAAACATAATTAAACTTGTAAGTGAACCTATCCAATTGGGCGATGTGACTGTAAAACCATTTTTGGGGAAATTGAGGAAAGTTGGCGCAACAAGCTCTACTTTTCATGGAGAATTTTGTGGCATTGGAGGTGCTCAAAGAGGTAAAGGTTACGAGATTGGGACGAAAATAGAACTGGGATCTAAACCCGTATTGCTAAGAAGTCTACATATTTGCATGCACAATCAGTCATTTGAATATAGCTTATTTCGATTACACATACGAAACATTGTCAACAATTTGCCTTTTGAAGAATTACTTACAGAAAATATCATGATACCAATAACCAAAAGTTCAGGTTGGGTAGATATTGATTTGAGTAAGTATAATTTAGTATTTAAAGATGATATTGCGTTGACAATTGAATGGATTAAGGTGAATACAACAAATAAAACGAAATTCATTAACGTACAAGGGAGAAATGAATACTGCATACTTTTTAATATGAAGCAGAAACAGGGCAGTATTTATACAAGATGGGGTAGTGAATCTAAATGGTCTTGGAAAGACGGCTTAAGTCCCAGCTTCTATTTGACAGTTCAAGAATAGCAAATAGAATTAAAAAATAAACGACTTCATAACACACGTTTTTAGATCGTTAGCCACATAATAGAAAAAAATAGATGCTTAGAAACCGAAAGAAGAGAATTAAAGAAAAGTTACTTAGTGAGTTTGGAAATTTAAAACCAGATTCGTTTTATTTTGATTATATAGAAAGCTATTTCCAAAAGAAAGACCATGCTACGGTTTATCAGACACTATCTGATAAAACCTGTAACGATTTGGATTTTCAGGAATTGTTTATGTTTATCGACCGGACCCATTCAAAAGTAGGGCAACAATATCTTTATGACAAGTTAAGAAACATTCCGTCAGACCCGACCAAAAACAACAAGCATGAAAGCCTATTGGAGGAATTCACAAATAATTCGGAGTTTCGGGTATCTGTTCAAAGCCAATTGAGCAAATTAAATGAAAAAGAAGTGTATTATATTGCCTCACTCTTTCAGGATGAAATTCTAAAACCACCTAAATGGTATTTTGTTATTCCGCAGTTGTGTTTTGCAAGTGTGTTGTCCTTTATAATGATATTTTTTTATCCGGCATTTTTTCTTGTCCTTTTGGGTTTATCCATTATAAACATTGTTATTCACTTTTGGAATAAGAAGAATCTATACAACTATTTTAGCTCCATCCCCCAACTGTCAAAGCTCAATGGCGTTGCTCAGGAATTATTTAAGCATGACAGTTTGAAGGGAATTAATCCTGATTTAATGAAATCGGCAAGTGTACTGAATAAAGTCAATAGCCGAATGTCGGTTTTCAATATGGAAGTAAAAATACAAAGTGACCAGCAAATATTGTTTTGGTCATTGTTGGAGCTTGTGAAAATTGTATTTCTGATTGAGCCATTGTTTTTGTTTGGAACTTTAAAGCGCATTGAAACAAAAAGAAAGGAAATTGAAGATGTATTCTTGTTTGTTGGGGAAATAGATGCCCTGGTATCAATTGCGTCACTTCGCAGAGGGTTAGATAATTTCTGTCTGCCTGAAATTGTAGAAGAACAAAAAATACTTGTTGCAAAAGATGCATATCACCCATTGATTTCTAATTGTGTAAAAAACAGCATTCAGGTAAATAAAAAGTCGATACTTCTAACCGGATCAAACATGTCCGGTAAAACTTCGTTTATCCGTACTATCGCAATAAATGCAATAACCGGGCTGACTATAAACACATGCTTTGCTGAACATTTTTCTATGCCGAGAGTGCGTATTTTTTCTGCTATAAGAATAAGCGATGATTTAATGAACGATAAAAGCTATTATTTTGAAGAAGTCATATCCATCAAAGAAATGATAGACAAAAGCAAAGACGATAATTCTAATTTATTTTTACTCGACGAGATATTTAAAGGAACCAACACTATTGAACGAATTTCGGCAGGTAAAGCTGTTTTGTCTTCATTGACGAAGGGTGATAATATCGTTTTTGTATCTACACACGACATTGAATTGGCTGATTTATTAAAGGAAGAATATGATTTATATCATTTTAGTGAGATAGTGGAACATAAAACAGTTGATTTTGACTACAAACTAAAAGAGGGAAAATTAAAAAACAGAAATGCTATTAGAATACTTCAAATAAATGATTATCCCGAAAGCATTATAAAAGAAGCTATTGAAATATCGGAAGAACTTGATAAAATCAGTGCGGTTAACATGTAGATATCATGTAATTGCTACGACTTCGTTGAGCGTAGTCTTTTTATTTGGCTAAGGAAAATTGTCTGAACTTGGATTCAGCTGATTCATCAGATAAAAACAGATATCCTGAAATCATATTCATAGGAAAGGAAAGAGGTTTTAGAAAAAGTAATGGACTTAGAACAAAGAGTACTAAATACGAAATATAAACAAATCTGAATTATCAGACTATCTGCGAAATCCTTTAATCTGATATAATCGTGGTTCAGACAATGACTGTGAACGTTTCCATAAACCGCTGAATGATTATAGACTTGGGTGATAGGTGCGGCAAGTAAAAAAACAATAAATCAAGAATCAATATTAACCAATCTGATAAATTAAAAAATGAGAACAAATCTACTTACTTTCATTTTATGCGTATTTCTAACTCAATTTGCAACTGGACAAGCTGTCTGGCACCAATATCAAGGACCTTATGTTGGAGGAGTAGCATCATATGTTGCTAAATCAGATACCATTTTTGTTGGGACTCCGATGGGCGTTTATTCTTCTATCGATAATGGAAATACCTGGGCTATTACTGGTTTAAAGGATGGTTGGCATAATGCTCTCCTGATTAACAAAAACCTGTTTATAAGCCAACAAGAATATTCGGAGGATAACGGAAAAAATTGGTCACCATACTTAAATGGATGGTTTGAAGGTTTTAGGGCTTTATATTCTTTTAATGGAATTGTTTATGCAGGAACCGATAACGGAGTATTTAGGTTCAACCCCGATAATAAAAGTTGGACATCAAAAAGTAGAGGAATAAAAGGGGAAGAATCCTGGCAAAAAGATTCAGTAATCCAGTCCCTTACTAGCATTGGCAATACTTTGTTTTGTGGTACCTTTAATAAAGGATTGTTTTTTAGTAAAGATTCAGGAGAAACATGGAATAAATCAACTACTCCCTATTCGACTGTTATGAAATTATTGAATTATAAAGATGACCTGTTTGCTGTTGCCGATGGTGGTATATATACATCGGCTGATAGTGCTAAAAACTGGATTAATATTCAATATAATCTTATCGGATCAGCGGTAAAAGATGTTGCTGTACTTAATGATACTATGATAGTAGCAACAACAAATGGTGTTTTAAAATACGACAAATCTAATTCAAAATGGAAATCATTTAGTAATGAATCTTTTGAAACTTTATTTGTAAATGGGAATGTTTTTCTTGCAAGCAATTCTTACGGTCTGTATAAATGGAATGGTAAAAATAGTCAGTTTGAATTGTCAAATAGTGGTATAAACACAGCCAGAGTTTTGGATATGGAACTGTTTAACAAAAGACTGTATTGTGTAACTGAAGTAGGGGCGTTTTATACTCCGGATGATGGCAAGAGCTGGGAAGAGATAGTTGAAACAAAAAACAGATATTGTCACACAATAGCAAAAAATGATAGCATGTTATTTATAGGCACTGGTGATGCAGGTATATTTGCGACATCGATTAATTCTAATAATTGGAAACAGATGAATACCGGATTAACTTCTAACGGGATTTGGGATATTGAAACTAACGGAAATACTTTATTTGCAGCAACGGATGCAGGCCCTTTTATTTCAAAAAATCAAGGAAAAAACTGGGTTCAAATCTTAGACGGATTTGAACATACGAATTCTTCCTCTCAATATGGTTCAGGCCAGATACAGGCCCTCTCAATTGTTACTGGAAGCGGAATGGTACTTGCCTCGAATAGTTTTGGAGTATATAAATTGTCAAAAGATTCAACAAAATGGGATTTGGTCGGATTTCCTGAACAGGGAGGGAGTATGATAAAAATTATTGATAATGTCGTATATTTTGGTAAAGAATTAGGGGGATTATATATGTCAACCGATTCATGCAAAACATGGGTTTCGTTAAATATTAATAATTTTACTCCTGTTATTTATGATATATTCAAACGAGGTGACAATAATCTTTATGCCGCGAGTTGTCAATTGTATTATTCTCCCGATGGAGGGAAAAATTGGGATGAATGGTCGGAAACAGGTACGCCGAGACTTCCTATTCGTAGAGTAATTCAAGGCGATAGTTCTCTGTATGCTGGTACCTATGGCAGAAGCATATATAAGAGAGAATATTTAAAGCTTACTGATTGCACATCTTCAGTTTACAATGTCAGTGGATCTTCAATTACAAATATTCCCAATAATACTCCTACAGATAGTCTTCAATTAAAACTGACGTTGGCACACGGGGCATCCTCTGAAATAGTTAGTAGCAAATCAGCTGGAGTGGTTAGTAGCAAATCAACCAAAGCAGTACAGACTTACGTTAAATCCGGCGATATTATAAAAGTTATAGCCGAAGATGGTAAAACGAGTAAAAACTATATAGTTCAAGTTATAACTGGTCTAAATAAATTATCCGGTTCGGATTTAAAAATCTATCCAACACTTACTAATGATCAAATTTACTTTTCACAGCCAAATGAAATTGAAAGTATAATTATTTACAATAGTCAGGGACAAATTCTTTTGAATCAAAAAAATACAAACAATTCAATTGATGTAAGTAATCTCAAAAATGGGATATATTTCCTATCTATTATAAATAATGATTCTCAAAAAATTGAAGTGAAGTTTATTAAAGAATGAATATTCTCAAACTTTAACCTCGTTGAGCGTAGTCTTTTTTGGGGGTGAGGCGTCTCGCTTCGTCAAGCAAAAAGCAAGTCTTTGGCTTGCATGTTGAAATAAACCAATAAAAGCTATAGGTTTTATTTTTGCACGACGTAGGTTGGAGACTACACTGAACGATGGGATCTTTATTATTACTATTAAAAATTAAATATAAGATAAATGAAAAAAATAGTACTTACATTATTTATTATTACAATGTGTTCATTAACATCTAAGCCTATTGGATTAGAGCGTGGAATACTTTGGAGAATATCAGGAAATGGACTGACGAAACCATCTTATATTTTTGGTACTCATCATCTATTCTCGGAAAAAATTTTGGATAGTATTCCCGGTTTCTATAAAGCATTTGATAGTATTGAGAGGGTAGTGGGAGAGGTTAACTCAGACATTGCTAAATCGAGGTCTGAGGCTGTTAAGTATTTGTCTTCTCCATCTGCAAAAATGCCCATTGATACGACATATAGAGATATTCTTAGCAAAAAGGATTTACAACAGGTTGATTCGTTTTTTTTACAATACTTACATTGTAAATCAGATAAAGTTTATATAAGACCAGATATTGCAAATATATTCATCTCACAAATGATTCAGCAAAAATATATGCCAATAGCTTATCTGAACATTAATGGATCATTAGATGGATATATAAGAAACAAAGCAATAACAGAAGGGAAGGCATTTGATGGATTAGAGTCAGTTGATGAGCAACTGAAAATAGCCTATGGAAAACGTTCTAATTTAAAAGTTGAAGCGAGACAGTTTATTGACTTTATTAATTCTCTTCCCGATTATTGTGAATCAATTAAACAAAATATCAGAGCATATCAGAATCAAGATTTAAATGCATTAAAAGAGAATTATGATAAAACACTAAGCATCGGTTTTAAGTTGGAAGAGGACAGTATTAGAAATAAAAATAGATCTGACGAATTGTTGAAAAATCGGAATCTTCGTTGGATGAAGAAATTAGACAATTCAATAAATGAAAAACCAACTCTTATTGAAGTTGGAGTTATGCACCTTGTTGGAGAATATGGTCTAATAAATCAGTTTAGAATTTTAGGTTATAATGTAAACCCTGTTAGAGAATAATGTAGTATATGTATAAAGCATTTTCCTGGTTGAGTGTAGCGTTTATGTTCAACGTAGTTTTCAGACCACAGGCGTAAATCTATGGTCTGGAAACTACGACGAACGAGAAATTTAAATCGATAGAATAAATAGCTACATTACAGAACAGGAAAAT